>ENA-OPXI01001605-OPXI01001605.1-human-gut-metagenome-genome-assembly--contig:-NODE-1605-length-11568-cov-2.612004_pt1 | contig 11568 bp, 10 predicted proteins | sample MGYA00241520_ERZ502032 | MGnify/ENA primary metagenome ERZ502032 (study PRJEB25962, sample SAMEA2042106) | human gut metagenome | biome: human gut; feature: human-associated habitat; material: faeces...
AAATATAGAATCACCTTCATAAAGATGATAAAGAGTCTTATCTAGCTCAATTTCAAGTTCACCTTTAACAACAATTCCAATCTCATCATATCCATGCCCCCATGACATATCACTAAAAGAGTTTTCTTCGGAAATAGTTATAGCAATACCATTGAGACTTGCTTTTCTATTTAAAAGACTTTCTACTTTAACGTTAGTTTCAATATTTTTTAATATCTCTTCTCTTTCTGCAGCTCTAGTTATAGGATTAGTAGCGATCTCTTCATCTAAAATTTCCATAAGATTTATTCCTAAAGCTGAACAAATTTGTTGAAGATTATTGATAGAAGGGCTATTTAGATCCCTTTCAATATTACTTAAGAACCCTATTGAAAGACCAGTAATCTCAGATAGTTGTTTTAAAGTATAATCTTTGTTTTTTCTAATCGTTTTAATTTTTTCCCCTAGTTTCATTAATTCCTGTTCCTCCATAAGAAAATTTATATTTATGATTTATATGATTATACCATAAATATTATATATTGTAAATTCAATAAAATATAGTGATAAAAATTTAAAAATGTGTTTTATTATATGAAAAAATTTCAAAAAAATATAAATCCAGTATAATGAAATAAAAAAATAAAATAATGATTAATATAATAAAATTAAAATATAAATAAAATATTTATAGTTGTAGAAGTAGCAATAAATCGTAATTTGAAGAATAATAAATTTCATTAAAGTGAAAAAAATCTTGAAATATTCTATTCTGTATGTTATACTTTTTCTTGTATTTAAAATAACAATAATATTCGTAAAAAGAACGGAATATGTTGTTAATATAAACTGAAAATAAATTAAGTAAAATTTAACAAAAGGAGAAAAAAGAATGGATGTTATCAAAGGAGTAATTTTATTATTTGTTGTTTTAGGTGGATTCTCACTATTTAGTATGAAAGCACCTAAGGGTATGAAAGCAATGGGAGCATTAGCAGGAGCAGCAACGGCAAGTTTCCTAGTAGAGGCTTTCCAATTATATGTTGGAGGAGATCTTATCGGAATTCCTTTCTTAGGAGAAGTAGGTAAAGCAGCAGGTTCAATGGGAGGAGTTGCATCAGCTATTTTAGTTCCAATAGCTTTAGGAGTTAATCCTACTTATGCAGTTTTAGTTGGTGTATCAGTAGCAGGATTTGGAATATTACCAGGATTTTTAGCTGGTTATATATTATCTTTTATTATTCCAAAAGTAGAGGAAAAAGTTCCACAAGGATTAGATTTAATTTTTGTAATCTGTTTCATAGCACCGTTAGCAAGACTTATAGCGTCAGTATCTAACCCAATAGTAAATTCAACTCTATTAAATATAGGTGGAATTCTTGAGTCAGCTTCTCATTCAAGTCCAATATTAATGGGAATTATTTTAGGAGGAGTAATCACTGTAGTAGCAACAGCACCATTATCATCAATGGCACTTACAGCTATGATGGGATTAACAGGTGTTCCAATGGCAATAGGAGCATTATCAGTAATGGGATCATCTTTTATGAATGGAATTTTCTTCCATAGAATGGGATTTGGAGATAGAAAAACAACTATAGCAGTAGCAATAGAGCCACTAACACAAGCAGATGTAATTTCAGCTAACCCAGTTCCAATATATGTAACAAACTTTATAGGAGGAGCATTAGCAGGTGTTGTAGTAGCAATGTATGGACTTGTAAACAATGCTACAGGAACAGCTACTCCAATAGCTGGATTAATGGTAATGTACGGATTTAATGATGCTATGACTGTTACAAAAGTTGCATTAATGTGTGCTGCGTCAGGGGCATTTGCTGGATTATTAGGATCAATAATATTTAAAAATTATAAGATAAAAACAGTAGAAGAGATAAGAGGTAAAAATTAATGGATAGCTTAAGAGAATTATTTAAAATCGGGTGTGGACCATCTAGTTCGCACACAATGGGACCAGAAAGAGCTGCAAAGAAATTTAAAGCTGAAACAGAAAATGCAGCATCTTACAAAGTTGAACTTTATGGAAGTTTAGCTGGTAAGGGACATTTAACAGATTGGATAATAGAAGAGACTTTAAAACCTAAAAAAACTGAGATCGTTTGGATGCCAGATTTTATACATGAGTATCATACTAATGGAATGAAATTCTTTGCTTTAGATGAAGCTGGAAATGTTATAAAGGATTGGTTAGTATTCTCAGTAGGTGGAGGAACAATAAAAGAGCTTACTGATAAGAGAAGTGGAGCTGGACAATGCTATAATTTAACTAAGATGGATGATATTATGGCATGGTGTAAAGAGAATAATAAAGAACTTTGGGAGTATGTAGAGTATTGTGAAGGACCAGGTATCTGGGATCATTTAAAAGATATTCTAGATACAATGAATGCTGCTGTAGATAGAGGTATCAGAAAGGATGGAGTACTTCCAGGAAAATTAAGATATCCAAGAAGAGCAAAAGAGATATATGATAAGATAGATAAAAAGAGAAACTACTTAGTAATAACTAAAAAGATATTTGCTTATGCATTAGCGGTTTCAGAAGAGAACAGTAGTGCAGGAACAATAGTAACAGCACCGACATGTGGAGCTGCTGGAGTAATTCCTGGATTATTAAGAGCTTTAATTGAAGAGTATGAATTAGATGAAACAACTTCTTTAAGAGCTTTAGCAGTAGCAGGACTAATAGGAAACCTTATCAAGGAAAATGCAACTATATCTGGAGCTGAAGGAGGATGTCAAGCTGAGATAGGAGCAGCATGTTCAATGGCAGCTGGAATGGCAGTATATATCCTAGGTGGAACAACTGAACAGATAGAGTATGCAGCTGAGATGGGAATGGAGCACCACCTTGGAATGACTTGTGACCCAGTTGGAGGATATGTACAAATACCTTGTATAGAGAGAAATGCAATAGTTGCAGTAAGATCATTAAATACAGCAGACTATGCATTAGCAACAAATGGAGAGCATACAATCAGTTTTGACCAAGTTGTACAAACTATGAAAGAGACTGGAATAGACATGTGTTCAGCTTATAAGGAAACTTCAACAGGTGGATTAGCAAAATACTATGATAAGTTTTTAAAAGATGAAACTATCAACTAATTGTATATAGACAATAATAAAATACAAGATATAGTGTTTTAAGAAATAAATTAATATGTTAGAGAGGAAGAGAGTTTTACTCAGAGTAAAATTTTCTCCTCTCTCTTATTTTTTGGATTTAGTTAAAATATATTTTTGCAAAGTTATAAAATAAAGGGTAAAATGTAGTTATACTAAAAAATTTGGAGGAGAAAATGGTAGAATATAGAGGGAAAATCCCTTTTTTATTAAAGGAATTAAAGGGAAATATCTTGTATCTATGTTCTTCAAATAAGAATATAGAGGATTATTACAACGTATTAGAGGACATATATGGTGGAAAGCTTTTAAAGTTAGAGAGTAGCCAGATAAAAGAGGAGCTGGAGAAGGATAATTATGATCTTTTAGAGATTTTAAAATCTGGAGATAAATTTATAATTTTGATCTCTTTAGATGCTATATTGAGAGATTATTTTTTAGAGGGAAAAAGATTTCGTATAGAGATTGGAAAAAATATAGATGCCAAAACTTTAGAAGAGGAGCTAGAAAGAAATGGATATACAAGAAACTATATGGTTGAAGATAGAAACCAATTTAGTATAAGGGGAGATATCTTTGATATTTTTCCTAAAAATAGTGAGTATCCAGTGAGAATAGAGTTCAGTTTTGGAGATGAGATTGAAAGAGTTACCTACTTTGATATAGAGACTCAAAAAAGTATTGAGAAAAAGAGCAGTATAGATATGTATATAAACAGTAATAATGAGGAGAGAAAAACTCTTTTTTCACTTCTAGGAAAGTTAGATAATGTACATATATTCATGGAAAATAGAGAGCTACTTGAGTATAAGCTAGGTGAAATATTAAAAGATGTAGGAGAAGCTGAGGTAGAGTTAAGAGAGAGATTTCAGGAGTTAGTTAATGTAGCTGAACAAGTAGAGATTACTAAGTTTGAATATGATGAGTTACACAGTTTCGAAGATGTAGAGTACATAAAAAAATTAGGTATAGACCCAAGATTGAAAGTAAAAATAGTTTCAGAGGAAGAGAAAAGATATAGGGAGATTTTTCAAGGGGAGAATTTTGAGTTTGAGAGATACCCTCTTTTTGAAGGATATAGAGATGGAGATACTCTGGTTTTAACTGATAGGGAGCTAAAGGGAGTAAGAGTAAAAAGAGAGAGAAGAGATAGGGGATTCCAAAGATATAAGAATGTTTCTGAGATTCAAGAGGAGGATTATATAATTCATGAGAACTATGGAGTAGGAATATATCTAGGAGTTGAAATTATAGATGGACATGATTATTTAAAAATAAAGTATGCTGATGAGGATAAACTTTTTGTTCCAATAGAGGGAATAGGAAAGATAGGTAAGTATATATCTTATTCTGGGGAGATTCCCGAGATATATAAATTGGGTAGAAAAGGATTTAGAAAAAAGAGAGAGAAGATAACTGAAGAATTAATTCAATTTGCTAAGGAGATTGTAGAGATTCAAGCAAAAAGAGAGTTAGAGGCAGGTTATATTTTTGCTCCAGATACTCTTTGGCAGGAGGAGTTTGAAGAGGGATTTCCATATAGAGAGACTACTTCGCAACTGAAGGCTATAGAAGATGTAAAAAGAGATATGGAATCTCCTAGAGTAATGGATAGAGTAGTGTGTGGTGATGTTGGATTTGGAAAGACAGAGGTAGCTATAAGGGCAGCTTTTAAAGCAGCTATTGAGGGAAAACAGGTAGTTGTGATGGTACCAACTACTGTTTTAGCACAACAGCATTATGAAAGATTTACAGAGAGAATGAAAAACTATCCAATAACTATAGAGCTTTTGAGTAGATTATCCTCTTTGAAAGAGCAGAAGACAACTCTTGATAATATTTTAAGTGGGGCTGTAGATATAGTTATAGGGACACATAGAATCTTATCGGAGGATGTTAAATTTAAGGATTTAGGATTAGTGATAATCGATGAGGAGCAAAAATTTGGTGTAAAGGCAAAGGAGCATCTGAAGAGATTGAGAAATAAGATTGATATGCTTACATTGACTGCAACACCTATACCTAGAACTCTAAATTTAGCTCTTTTAGGGATAAGAGATCTCTCGGTAATTGATACTCCACCAGAGGGAAGAAAACCTATTGAAACTATATTTTTAGAGGGAACAGATAAGAATATAAGAGATGCTATAATGAGAGAGATAGCTAGAGAGGGACAAGTTTTCTATATCTTCAATTCAGTAAAAGGGATTGAAAAAAAGGTTTATGAGTTGAAGGGAATACTACCAGAGTATTTAAAAATAGGTTTTGTACATGGGAAGATGTTACCAAAGGAGATAAAAGAGAGAATAAAAGAGTTTGAAAATGGAGAGATAGATGTACTTCTTGCAACTACTATTATAGAAAATGGAATTGATATAGAGAATGCTAATACTATGATTATAGATAGAGCAGATAAATTGGGACTTTCACAGATTTACCAGTTGAGGGGAAGAGTTGGAAGAGGAAATAGACAGAGTTACTGTTATCTTCTGACTAAGGAGTATCAGAGTAAAAAGGCTAAGGATAGAGAGGATTCTATCAAAATGTTGGAGGAAACAGGTGGAGGAGGACTTCAGCTCTCTATGGAAGATATGAGAATAAGAGGGGCTGGAGAGATTCTTGGAGAGAAACAGCATGGAGCCTTAGAAACTTTTGGATATACTCTGTATATGAAGATGCTTCAAGAGGAGATAGAGAAGATAAAGGGAGAGTTTGAAGAGGACTTAGAGGATATTGAGATAAAGGTAAACTATCCTGCATTTATTCCAGAGAGTTATATAGAAAAGAGTGAGAAAATAAAAATCTATAGAAGAGTAGCTGATATAAAAAGAGAGAGCGAACTTCAAGAGATAAAAGATGAGTTGATAGATAGATTTGGAAAGATGCCTATAGAAGCTCAAGGTTTTTTCAAGTATATAGCTTTAAAATTTAGAGCTAGAAAATTAGGGGTAAAAAGAGCTATTGAAATTAAGGGAAAAAATGAGAGCGATATAAAATTTCATAATGATAAGATGAATTTTGAAAAGCTTCTAGATTTAATTCAAAAAGAGATAATAAGATATCAGAAGAAAGAGGATATCATAGAGTATGATGGAACAATTGAGGAGTTTTTAAATGTATATGAACAGTAATAATGAGGTGAAGAGAATGAAAGAATTTGATAGACTTGTAGAGATAATAAAGGTATTGAGAAGTGAAAATGGTTGCCCTTGGGATAGAGAGCAGACATTAGAGAGCTTAAAACCTTGTCTAAGAGAGGAAGTAGCTGAGTTATTAGAGGCTATGGAGGGAGATGTAGAGGAGCATAAAGGGGAGCTTGGAGATGTTTTAATGAATTTAGTATTTCAAGCTGATATTCGTGAACAGGAGGGAAAATTCAATATTGAAGATGTTGCTCATGAGATAAATGAAAAATTAATAAGAAGACACCCTCATGTATTTAAAGAGAGAAATAGTGAGATATCTACAAAAGAGGTTTTAACAAACTGGGATGAGATAAAGAAAGGAGAAAAATTACACGAGAATAGAAAATCAGCAATAGATGGAGTTCCTAAATATCTTCCAGCCCTTTCAAAGGCTCAAAAAATACAGAAAAAAGCATCTAAAGTAGGCTTTGACTGGGAGAATACAGAGCAGGTATTAGAGAAGGTTTATGAGGAGTTAGATGAGTTAAAGGTAGAGATAGAAAGAGCAGATAGAGAAAAAATGAAAGATGAGTTGGGAGATGTTCTTTTCTCTATAGTTAATATAGCTAGATTTTTAGATATAGATGCGACAGAGGCTTTAGAAGGAACAATAAAGAAATTTGACAAAAGATTTAGATATGTAGAAAAAAATTGTGAAATAGAGAAAACTTCCCTTGAAGATTTAGAAAAACTTTGGCAAAATGCAAAAAAAGTCATTGACTTATAGAAAAAATGTAGTATATATAGTATAAAGAGGAGTGAATATGAGATTAGATAAGTTTTTAAAAGTTAGTAGAATAATAAAGAGAAGACCTATTGCTAAAATAGTGGTAGATGGTGGAAAAGCTAAGCTTAATGGAAAAGTGGCAAAGGCTAGTACAGAGGTAAAGGTAGGACAGATCTTAGAGTTAGAATATTTCAATAAGTATTTTAAATTTGAGATATTGGAGGTACCTACAGGAAATGTTGCTAAGGAGAAGACTTCTGAACTGATAAATGTTTTAGAAAGTAGAGGAATTACTGTGGATATTGATAGTGAGGAGGATATTTTTTAATGAAGTTCTCTTTGAAATCAAATGCTAAGATAAATATTGGTTTAAATGTAACTGGAGTTTTGTCAAATGGATATCATCTTTTGGATATGGTAATGGTTCCGATATCTCTTGTTGATAGATTGGACGGAGAGATATTTGATGAAGAGGGAGAGTTGGAAATAACAACTAATAAGCCAAGTATTCCCACTGGTAAAGAGAATATTCTTTGGAAGATATATAGCAAATTTTATGAGATGAGTGGATTACCAAGAAAGAGGATAAAATTACATTTAGAAAAGATTATTCCACATGAAGCTGGTTTAGGGGGAGGAAGCTCTAATGGAGCATTTTTCCTGAAGGAATTGAACAGTTATCACAATAATTTTTTCTCATTGGAGGAGTTAATAGAGATAGGAAAGAGTATTGGAGCTGATATTCCTTTCTTTATAGTAAATAAACCTAGTAGAGTGAAAGGAATAGGGGAAGAGATTGAGGTAATTGAAAATAACTTAGATAGAGATATTATTTTAATTAAACCTAACTTTGGAGTATCAACAGCTAAAGCTTATAAAAATATGTATATGCTCAATAATAAAGTTGATGCGGATATTGATAAAATAGTGTGTGGATTGAGGGATAATGATATTACTTTAGTTGAAGAGAGTATAGAAAATCATTTGGAACAAGGGCTTTTACTTGAAGATAGTAATATTATAGAGTTTAGAAAGAGATTATCAAATATTCCAAATATGAAGTTTTTTATGTCTGGAAGTGGAAGTGCATATTATACGTTTGTGGAAAATGGAGAGAGAGAAGTAAAGGCTATAAAAGAGCAATTACAACACTGTGAAGTACATCTTTGCAGAGGGTTATAATAGATTACATAAAAAAGGGAAGGTGCATGGATCATGAAGATTACAGATGTAAGATTAAGAGCAGTAAAAGGAGAAAGTGAACTAAAATTAAAAGCTTATGCAGATGTTACTTTTGATGAGTGTTTTGTTATTCATGGATTAAAAATTATCGACGGACAAAAAGGAATGTTTGTAGCTATGCCATCGAGAAAGATGCCAGATGGAGAGTATAAAGATATAGTTCATCCTATAACTCCTGAGTTGAGAAAAGAGATTACAGAAACTGTAATTGCAAAATTCAATGAGATGAAACCAGAGGAATTGATTGAAGAATAAAAGTGTGGGGAAATAAAAAAGGCTGTTGCAAAACTGCAACAGCTTTTTTTCTATTTCGAGTAGTCTAAATAATCCTCTTTAAGCATAGCATACTCGTCATCTTTTTTAGGTTTTACTTTTTTTTCTGGTTTTGGATTTAATTTTTTCTCTAAGTTTTCAATTATATCCAAGTTTGTATTTTCAGAACTAGGCTTTTTATTCATAAATAAACCTCCAAAGGTAAAAATTTGTTTCATTTTAAAAATAAGAAATATTATGAAGTATTTTATTTCCTTACAAATGAATTATAACGGGATTATCAAAAAAAGTAAAACAGATTTTTGTACAGATAGTTACAAGTAAAAACTTGTATTTATTAAGAGATAGTGGTATATTAGATAAAAAATAAAAAGGAGGGAAAGTTGAGATGTTGATTAGTTTTAAAATGTTTATGACTGTAGTTGAAGAGATGAGTATAAGTAGGGCAGCAGCTCGTTCCTTTGTCACTCAACAATGTGTGAGCGACCATATTAAAAGAATAGAGGAGGAGTATAAAGTAATTTTATTCAATAGAAGACCAAAGTTATCCTTAACACCAGCTGGTGAGGAGATGTATAAGACTCTTTGTAAAATAGCCGAGCTTGAAAGTGACTTAGAAAAGAGATTAAAGAGTATGCAGGGAGTAGCTGTACCTAAGCTTACAATAGGAGTAAATGCTACTAGAATAAGTATTATTCTTCCCAAATTATTGAGTGAGTATAATAAATTTTTCCCTAATGTAATAATATCTTTTGTCATAAAAGATACGAGAACTTTAGAGCAACTTTTACTCAAAGGAGAGGTAGATATGATTGTTGATTTGAATGCACATACAAGTCCACAATTTAATATAATCTCTCTAGGAAAGGATAAACTTCATTTCTTAATCTCTGAAAATCTATACCATAGATATTTTAAACAAGAGGAGCTATTAGAGTTAAGTTCTGGAATTAAACTGGATAGAATAAAAGATATTCCAATAGCAAGTAATTTTGAAGGAAGTACAATTGATAATATAATTCAACATTATGCTGAACGAGATGGAGTAAAGTTAAATATACTTTACTATACAGGTGAGTATGAAACTCAACTTTCTCTCTGCTGTAATGATTTGGCTGCAGCTATCTGTCCAACGATGATATTGAAAAAAGTATTAGAATATAATAAAGAGAGTAAAAATCCGATATTTATTTTTCCATTGGAAAATCAAACAGAGGAGTTAAAGATAGAGATTGTGACAAATAAGGGGATAGAGACTCCAGAGTATATGCAAAAATTTATAGAACTATTAATAAATATGATGAGAGAAAGTATAGAAAAATATGAAAAATAAAATATAAAAGTTAACAATGATTTAAAATAAAAATATAAAAGCTAGCTTTTCTTAAAAAAATATGTTAGAATACCCTTGGAAATAATTGTGATATTTATCATAAAATATTTAAGGAGGGAAAATGACAAAGGAAAAAAATCTTTTAAAGGAAGAGAAGGAATTATTTAGAATAGATGGAAAGCCAGCTTTTTTAGAAGCTTTACCTCTAGCATTTCAACATATTGTGGCTATGTTTGTAGGAAACGTAGCTCCAATATTGATAATTTCTAGAGTTGCTAAGATAGATCCAAGTGTAACTACAATTTTAATACAGTGTGCTATGTTGGCTGCTGGTGTAGCGACATTTTTACAAATCTATCCTATTAAGCTTTTTGGTGGTTTAAGAGTTGGTTCAAAATTACCAGTAGTTATGGGAACAAGCTTTGGATTTTTACCTACTGTTTTAGCTATATTGGGTGGAAACTCATTGAATTTACCTATTTTATTTGGGGCTCAGATAGTAGGAGGTATAGCCTCGATATTAATAGGAGCATATCTGAAAAAGATAAGAAAATATTTTCCACCATTAGTAGCAGGAACGGTTGTTTTTTCAATAGGATTATCACTATTCCCAATAGGTATTAACTATATGGCTGGAGGTGTTGGAGCACCTACATATGGTTCTTATCAAAACTGGGCAATAAGTTTAATAGTTTTAGGAACAGTTCTATATTTTAATCAGTTTACAAAGGGAATTACTAAACTGTCTTCTATCTTAATAGGTATAGTAGTAGGTTATGTTATATCAGTATCTTTAGGAATGGTTAATTTTACTCCAGTAAGAGAGGCTGCATGGTTTGCCTTTCCAAAGTTTTTTATCTTTGGAGCACCTAAATTTGAGATGGGTTCTATGATAGCTATGGTAATTATGTATCTTGTAACAGCTATTCAAGCTGTAGGAGATCTATCGGCTGTGACATTAGGTGGAGTAAATAGAGAGGTAAGTGATCAAGAGTTATCAGGAGGAGTTATAGGAAATGGAGTTGGAGCAATATTTTCAGCTGTACTTAACTCATTTCCAACAGCAACTTATTCACAAAATGTTGGTCTTGTAGTATTAACAAAGGTTGTAAGTAGATATGTTATAGCAATAGCTGCTGGATTTTTATTGATAGCAGGATTTGTACCAAAATTTGGAGCTATAATAAATACTATACCTTCAGCAGTAATTGGTGGAGGAACTATAACAGTATTTTCAATGATAACGATGACAGGGATTCAAGTTATCAGTAAAGGTGGAATAACAGGTAGAACTATGATAATAGTTGGATTATCAGTAGCAATTGGAGCAGGAATTGGGCAAGTACCTCAATCAATAGCTCAATTCCCTCAATTTGTAAAATTGATATTTGGTTCAAGTGTAGTAATGTCTACATTGATAGCTTTAGTTTTAAATATTATTTTACCCAAAGAGAATTATAAATAGAAATATATAAATTTAAATTTTATGAAGTAGAAGATTTTATTTTAAGTATGAAGTTAGTTTAGTAATACTTATTTGTAATAAAATCTTCTATTTTTTATTGAAAATTTTTGTTGAAATATTTATAGCGTAAAAAAATCGTAAATTTGTAAATAGTTAGTTAAAAAATTTGATAAATAAAAGATGGCATGATATTATTCAAACATAAATGGGCGAATGT
>ENA-OPXI01001611-OPXI01001611.1-human-gut-metagenome-genome-assembly--contig:-NODE-1611-length-11514-cov-2.665678_pt1 | contig 11514 bp, 10 predicted proteins | sample MGYA00241520_ERZ502032 | MGnify/ENA primary metagenome ERZ502032 (study PRJEB25962, sample SAMEA2042106) | human gut metagenome | biome: human gut; feature: human-associated habitat; material: faeces...
TTTTAACGGAGTGTGAAATAATGCTTACGGAACCTATGACTTTATATAAACTGATGAACCTGTATCTGTTAAAACAGGTGAATTTTCCTCTTACCAATGCACAGCTGACCAGCTTTTTTACAGAACACGACTATACTACTTATTTCACACTGCAGCAGGCCTTAAATGAATTAGAGGATGCCGGGCTGATCCACAAAGAAGCCAGCCACTCCAGCACCCGCTATGATATTACCAAAGAAGGGGAAGAAACCTTAAATTTCTTTGGCAAAAATATCTCACCTGCCATCATCAGCGACATGGATGAGTATTTAAAGGAAAATAAATTCCGCCTGCGTGAAGAGGTAGGTACCACCGCCGACTTTTACAAAGGTACCAACCAGGACTACATCGTCCACTGTGAAGTACGTGAAAATAAGGCAGTCCTGATCGGGCTGGACCTTTCTGTTCCTGACAAAGAGCAGGCGGAAGCTGTATGCGGCGCCTGGAGACGTAAAAGCCAGGAGATTTATTCTCATGTGATGCATACCCTGCTGTCTTAAATTTTGAGAAACACTGTGATCATCCATGACCGCCGCACCTGCGATATACTGGCAGTCAATCGTAATAAATCATCAAAAAACACGACCTGAGAGTTTTTCTCCCGGTCGTGTTTTTGTGTCAGAGCACATTTTTTATATATGTTCCCTTAATTATTCTTCTGTTTTCTCTTCTGCCTCTGCAGCTGTATTTTCATTTACATCTGCCATGGTATCTTCGATCAGCCTCCAGATCTCATCTCTTCCCTGCTTTGTTTCAGCAGAAAACGGGATAATGATCCCATCTTTTTCCATTCCAAGACCCTGACGGACGATCTTTACATTTTTCTGGATCTGGCTGCGGTTGATCTTGTCTAATTTGGTAGCAATGATCACCGGATGATAGCCGTTATAGATGATCCAGTCATACATCATCTTGTCGTTGGCAGATGGTTCATGACGGATATCGATCAGAAGAAAGACCAGTTTTAACATGGCGGAGTTTCTAAGATAACGCTCGATCATCTTGCCCCATTTTTCCTTGGCTTCCAGTGAAACCTTGGCATAACCATATCCAGGAAGATCCACGTAGTACAACTCTTTATTGATATTGTAAAAGTTAATGGTCTGGGTCTTTCCAGGCTGGGAAGAAGTTCTTGCGTAGGCTTTCCGGTTCATCAGTGCATTGATCAATGAGGATTTTCCTACATTTGACTTTCCTGCAAAAGCGAACTCCGGCAGTGTGTTGTCCGGAAGTTTGCTGGTAACACCGCAGACTGTTTCCAGATTTACATCTCTGATGATCATACAAATGCCTCCTTTATTACTTCATCCATATTTTTAACATAAACGATCTCCAAACCTCTGGTGATCTCTTTTGATAATTCTGCCATATCCGGCCGGTTCTTATCCGGAACCAGGACTTTTTTAATGTGGGCCATCTTGGCTGCCAGGATCTTCTCCTTCAGGCCGCCGATTGGAAGCACTCTTCCTCTTAAGGTGATCTCACCGGTCATAGCCACTTTTGCCAGAACTTTCCGTCCTGTTACAGCAGAAAGCATAGCTGTTGCCATGGTAATACCTGCAGACGGGCCATCCTTTGGAACTGCGCCCTCCGGGATATGCAGATGCAGATCATGCTTTTCAAAGTAATCATCTGCCACCTGGTAATCCGGACAGATCGAGCGCACATAGGTCAGAGCAATCTGTGCTGACTCCTTCATTACATCACCCATCTGGCCAGTCATAAGGAGATTTCCTTTTCCAGGCATCACGTTTACTTCGATCTGTAAGGTATCGCCGCCTACGCTGGTCCATGCCAGACCTCTTACAATACCTACTTCATCTTTTTCATTGGCATCTTCAAAAGAAACTCTCTCTTTTCCAAGATACTTTTCCAGATTTCCTTCATTTACACGGATCGGTCCCTGCTTCTTTTCCAGATATTTTCTGGCTGCCTTGCGGCACACATCCCCGATCCGGCGCTCTAAGTTTCGCACACCGGCTTCTCTGGTGTAATTGTGGATGATCTTTTCCAGACACTTATCGGAAAATACGATCTGCTGTGGTGTAAGGCCATTCCGCTCGATCTGTTTTCCTACCAGATAGTCCTTTGCAATGTGGAATTTTTCATTTTCTGTATAACTGTTTACCTCGATCAGTTCCATACGGTCAAGTAATGGTCCCGGTATGGTCTGGGTGGTATTGGCAGTGGCAATAAACAGCACCTGAGAAAGATCCACAGGAACTTCTACATAGTGATCGCGGAATTTTACATTCTGCTCCCCGTCTAATACTTCCAGCAAAGCAGAGGAAGTATCTCCCTTGTAGTCACTGCTTACCTTATCGATCTCATCTAAAAGCATCAGCGGATTGGCAACTCCTGCCTGGCGCAGTCCTTCTACCAGACGTCCCGGCATTGCCCCTACATAAGTCTTTCTGTGTCCACGGATCTCTGCCTCATCTCTTACACCGCCAAGGCTGATGCGCACATATTTTTTATTTAATGCTTTTGCAACAGATCTTGCAATGGAGGTCTTACCGGTTCCTGGCGGACCTACTAAACAGATGATCGGGCTTGTACCCTTCTTGGTAAGAGAACGCACAGCCAGATACTCTAAAATACGCTCTTTTACCTTTTCCAGACCATAATGATCCTCATTTAAGATCTTTTCTGCATGGCGGATATCTTCGTTATCTTTGGAAGTTTTCTTCCACGGCAGTTCTAAAAGAGTCTCTATGTAGGTCCGCAGCACATTGGCTTCTTGGCTTCCGGCAGGCATGGTACGGAAACGGCCGATCTCTTTTAACAGCTTTTCCTTTACTTCTTTGTCTGCTTTTAAGCTTTCTGTTTTCTTCTGATACTCATCTGCATCAGATAAAGGATTATCCTCCCCTAACTCCTGACGGATGATCTTCATCTGTTCTCTGAGGATATACTCTTTCTGGTTCTGGTCAATATCTGCTTTTACTTTCTCCTGGAATTCCTTTTTTATACGGTAAACTTCCATTTCTGTCATAAGGGTCTGAAGGACAGCCTCATATTTTGCAGATATGCTGGAACACTCTAAGATCGCCTGGCATACGGTATAATCCCATGGCATCTGGATAGGAATCTGCTTTAACATCTCCTTCAGATCACCGATCAGCAGCAGCGCCGGAAGTGTTTCCTTTGCCACTCTCTGATTGACAGTTCCATATTCTTCCAGTTTATCCTTTAAAATACGGAGCATTGCCTCTCCGGCAAGAGGTTCTGTATCTTCTTCCTCTTCCCCCATGAGGCTGATCTCACCCATAAGATAAGGTTCTTCCGTATCAAAGCAGAGAAGTTCCGCTTTTTCCAGACCTTCCACCAGAACGCGGACGTTTTTAGAGGGAAGCTTTACCAGCTGTTTTACTACAGAAACGGTACCGATCTGATACAGATCCGAAAGTTCCGGATCCGGTATCTCCGGACGCTTCTGGCTGACTAAAAACAGCTTCTGATCCCCTAACATTGCCTTTTCAACCGCTGCTATGGATTTCGGTCTGCTTACATCAAAATGCTGCACCATACCCGGCAGGATGGTCATTCCCCGCAGGGCCACAGTGGGCATTACTATTACTTGTTCTTCCATTCTATCTTATGCACCTTTCAATCTATCAAAAAGAGGGCATGCCGCAAAATAAGACTACTTTACGACAGCCCCCTAATCTTCTCTCGAAATCTATCAGGCGATCTCTCCTTTTTTTCCGCCACGCAGTCTGTCTGCAACAGATTTACGGGCAGTTGTCGGAGCTGCATCACGATATACCAGTTCCGGCTCACCTGTCTTATCGATCACATCTTTTGTAATGGTACAGATACCTACTGTATCATCAGACGGGATCTCATACATCAGATCCATCATAGCATTTTCCAGGATGGAACGCAGTCCTCTGGCACCGATCTTTCTCTTTACTGCCAGATTTGCCACTTCTTCCAGAGCCTCCGGTGTAAACTCAAGTTTTACATCATCCAGCTCAAACAGCTTCTTGTACTGCTTGGTAAGGGCATTCTTCGGTTCAGAAAGAATTCTTACCATTGCTTCCTTTGTAAGCTGCTCTAAGGAAACCATGACCGGAACACGGCCGATAAACTCAGGGATCAGACCAAATTTGGTAAGATCTCTCGGCTCTACCTGCCGTAAAAGTTCATCAATATCCATCTCATTGCGATTTACCACTTCTGCGTTAAATCCAATGGAACCTGCGCTCATACGCTGCTCTACGATCTTTTCCAGTCCGTCAAAAGCACCGCCGCAGATAAACAGGATATTGGTTGTATCGATCTGGATCAGTTCCTGATGAGGATGCTTCCTTCCCCCCTGAGGCGGAACGCTGGCAACGGTTCCCTCTAAGATCTTAAGAAGGGCCTGCTGCACACCTTCACCAGATACATCTCTTGTGATAGAAACATTTTCTGATTTCTTGGTGATCTTATCGATCTCATCAATGTAGATAATGCCGTACTCAGCACGTTCAATATCATAATCTGCAGCCTGGATCAGCTTTAACAGGATATTTTCCACATCTTCGCCTACATAGCCTGCCTCTGTAAGAGAGGTTGCATCTGCAATGGCAAAAGGAACGTTTAAGATCTTTGCCATCGTCTGTGCCAGGTAGGTCTTACCGGAACCGGTAGGTCCGATCATTAAGATATTGCTTTTCTGTACATCTACATCCATATGCTGGCAGGAAGTAACTCTCTTATAGTGGTTGTATACAGCTACAGAAAGTACTTTTTTTGCATCATCCTGTCCAATTACATACTCGTCCAGAAATGCCTTGATCTCCTTTGGTTTTAACAGGTGGATATCGTTAAAAAGAGGTGCTTCCTCTTCTACATCTTCCTCTTCCTGTTTTCCCAACTCTTCCTCTAAGATCTCTGAGCATAATTCAATGCATTCATCGCAGATAAATACATTATGATTGCCTGAACCGGCGATCATTTTTCTAACCTGATCCTGTGTCCTTCCGCAGAAGGAGCAGCGGATCGTATCATCTGGTCTAATTGGCATACTATATTGTACCTAACCTTTCATTAACACTATTAATGATGTGCAAGGATCTCATCGATCAGACCATACTCTTTTGCTTCCTGTGCAGTCATGTAGTTGTCACGCTCAGTATCACGGGCGATCTCCTCATAACTTCTTCCAGTATTGGCAGCCAGGATCTCATTTAATTTCTTCTTGGTCTTTAAAATGTTCTCTGCAACGATCTGGATCTCTGTTGCCTGTCCTCTGGCGCCGCCAGATGGCTGATGGATCATGATCTCAGAGTTAGGCAGTGCAAAACGTTTTCCCTTTGTTCCTCCGGAAAGCAGGAAAGCGCCCATACTTGCTGCCATACCGATACAGATAGTGGACACATCGCACTTGATGTAGTTCATTGTATCGTAAATAGCAAAACCAGCAGATACAGAACCGCCTGGGCTGTTGATATACAGATGGATATCCTTAGAAGGATCCTCTGCTTCCAGGAACAGCAGCTGTGCTACGATAATGCTTGCGGAAGTGTCATTAACCTCTTCTCCCAGAAAAATAATTCTTTCCTTAAGAAGTCTGGAATAAATATCATAAGAGCGCTCGCCACGGCTTGTCTGCTCAATGACATAAGGTACTAAACTCATATAACCATCCTCCGTTATGATCTTTATATCTGTTTTCCACCCCATAGCGGGAATTTTTCCCAGATATACGTTTAATATACAAAACCAAGGAGACTCTCAGCAGAGAATCCCCCCGGTCTCTTGTGTACAACTTTTAATAATTAAGCCAGCTTAGCTTCTGCTACTAACAGATCAACTGCCTGCTGTACAGCTAAGTCTTCCTTCATCTGCTTAACATCGCTTTCGCTCATGTAGCTCTTTAACTTCTCAACTTCCATCTTGTAAGCTTCTGCCATCTTAGCTACTTCTTCGTCAACCTTCTCGTCAGAGATCTGGATGTTCTCAGCCTTAGCAACTGCTTCCAGAACCAGTCTGGTGCGAATTCTCTTCTCAGCATCCGGACGAGCCTGTTCCTTCATCTGCTCTACAGTCATGCCGGTGTACTTTAAGTACATATCCAGAGACAGTCCCTGGCTCTGCATACGGCGAGCCATATCCTGAACCATGTTCTCAGCCTGAGCGTCGATCATCTTGTCCGGGATCTCCATGGTTGCGTTCTCAACTACCTTAGCAACTACAGCGTCTTCGTTCTTGGAGTTTGCTTCGATCTCTTTCTTCTCAGCTAACTTCTTCTCAACGTCCTTCTTGTACTCGTCTAAAGTATCGAATTCAGAAACTTCAGATGCGAACTCATCATTTAACTCTGGAAGTTCTTTTACCTTGATTTCCTTAACAGTTACCTTGAAGGTAGCTGGCTTTCCAGCCAGATCTGCTGCATGGTACTCGGTTGGGAAGGTTACGTTTACTTCGCACTCTTCACCGATCTTCTTGCCGATCAGCTGCTCCTCGAAGGTATCGATAAAGGAATGGGAACCGATGGTTAATGGATAGTCCTCAGCCTTTCCGCCTTCAAAGCCCTTGCCGTCTACAAATCCCTCGAAGTCGATCACGGTCTGGTCACCGTCTTCTACTCCACGGTCTTCAACAGTAAGCAGTCTTGCGTTCTGCTCCTGAACCTTCTTTAATTCAGCCTCAACGTCCTCTGCACTTACAGAAGCGTCAGCCTTCTCTACTTCTACGCCCTTGTACTGGCCTAAAGTAACTTCTGGCTTAACTGCTACTAATGCGCTGTATACGAATGGCTCATCTTTGCCGATCTTCTCGATGGTAACTTCTGGTCTGGAAACGATATCCAGTCCGCTTTCCTTCATAGCCTCAGCGTAGGAAGCGTTGATTGCTTCATCAGCTGCATCCTCATAGAATACGCCTTCGCCATACATCTTTTCGATCATAGCCTGAGGAGCTTTTCCTTTACGGAAACCTGGCAGATTAAAAGAGCCTTTCTTCTTATTATAAGCCTTCTTCATTGCTGCATCAAATTTAGATGCCTCTACCTCGATAGTAAGCTTGGCCATATTATGCTCTAATTTTTCAACCTGTACGCTCATTTTTAGTATCCTCCTTAATATGTTCCTTATTTAAAGTTTATTCATAGTAAACTCATTTTGTATTTTAATTATATGAAAACACATTTAAACATTATAGCATGAGAAATATTCACTGTCTATAACTATTTGACGAAAAACTGATAGAAAACTTGCAGAAAACCACCGAAAAAACATCAAAATAAGCCGTCTGTCCTCATTTTCAAGGGCAGACAGCTCATTCTTACGGTATTCTGATTTCAGTAAGGGACTCTTCTAAAGAACCAGCGAAAATTTAGCGGCTCTGACCAGCCATTTCCTCTTCCTGTCTCTTGATCATCTTACGAACCATTTCTCCTCCGATGGAGCCGGCATCTCTTGCAGTAATATCTCCGTTATATCCCTGTTTTAAATTCACACCAAGTTCGTTGGCTACTTCCATTTTAAAACGGTCCATTGCGTCTCTTGCTTCCGGTACTTCTACTCTGTTAGATGAAGAATTTTTATTACTTGCCATTGTCTCTACCTCCGTAATGAATCTTCGATTTGAATACCGTAATCCTATTGTGTGCAAATAGGGAGAAAATATGATGGTAAATGTAGGGAGATTTTTGTGATGATTTTTGTTTCAATAATCCAAGTGAGCTGTTATTGAAATGTTGCCAGGGGTTCTGAAATTAAAATATCTGCGATTATCCTTAATTTTCGAGTCGTTGCCATCCCAAGGCTTCTACTCCGCTGTGTTGTTGCAATATGTGCAAATACTCGAAAATTAAGGATAATCGCAGATATTTTAATGTTGAAGATTGTGACAACATTTCAATAATTTTAGTTTTGGAATTGAAACAAAAATCATTCATCCAAATTATGGGTACATTATATAAACAGACCCCAGAATCCTAAATAATCTATATTTATGACCTGGGAGCAAGGTTTGAATGCGAGCGCATAAGCGAACATTCAAACCGTTGCGACGAAAGTCACAAATATAGATTATTTAGGATTCTGGGGTCGTCTGTTTCCCTGAGGAGGGGACTACTCAATTCCTATGAGGGATAGAATTTCATCCGGCTTTTTGATTATGATTTTGGCTCCGTGTTGTTTTAAGAATTCTTCACCCCGGAAGCCCCAGTCGCATAGAATTTCATCCATGCCGCTGTTTCTTGCTGTTTCAATATCCACATCGGAGTCTCCGATATAAACGGAGTTTTCTGCAGTGCTTCCGAGCTGTTTCAATGCTTCGATTACCGTATCTGGTGCTGGCTTCTTTCGGATGCCTTCGCTTTCTTTTTCTCCAATTGCAACAGGAATTAAATCTTTAAAATAGATTGCGTTTAATTCTTTTACTGCAAAGTCTGCCTTATTGGAAACAATTGCAATCTTGATATTATTTTCTTTTAAAGTGCGAAGCAACTCCATAATGCCAGCATAAGGCTTTGTTGTATCGTTACAGTGCTTTCCATAATGTTCTTTGAACAAAGTAAATGCCTTATCAAAGTTTGGATCGTCTTTTCCTCCTGGAATGGCTCTCTGCATTAGCAAAAGAATCCCATTTCCTACATATCTTCGCACTTCATCTAAAGTATGCTCTGGATAGCCACACTGTGTCATTGCATAATTCACACTGTTTTTTAAATCTTCTAATGTATCAAGTAAGGTTCCATCAAGGTCAAATACTACGGTGTCTTTTTTATTCATGTTTTGTATTCCTTATCCTCTTAATATATCTTTTTATATGTTCGCATCTAATCATAACTCAATTCGTTAGTTTATTATTATAAACTTCAGATATATATTTATTCTATTTCCAGAGTGTGCTTGAGAAATCAAAAATATCTGCGCACACTGTAGTTTCGGACAAACCACATATGTCATTTGCCCGAAATCAAAAATCTTATCTAACTATATCTACATTGGACGATACAGCATACTGCGGTTGATGTCTTTAATGGATGCGGCTCCGCACATTGCCATTGTGTCAGAAAGTTCTGCGGCAAGTTTTTCGATGTATAGTTTGACACCTTCTTCTGCGCCGCCGTAAACTGCCTGTACAAATGGACGGGCAATAAGTACGGCATCAGCTCCCATTGCTAATGCTTTGAAAATGTCGGTTCCCTGACGGATACCGCCATCAACAAATATCTTCATACGTCCCTGATTCCACTCTACGATTCTCTCCAATACTTCTGCAGTTGCTGGTGTCTGGTCAAGAACTCTTCCACCATGATTAGATACTACGATTGCACTTGCTCCGGCATCAAATGCTTTTTTTGCTCCTGATACTGTCATAATCCCTTTTACAATGAACGGAATTCCTGCCGCATTGACAATCTCACCAAGCTGCTCTACTGTCTTACTTCCTGCCGGTGGATTAAGATTCTTAAGAAATGGAAGTCCTGCTGCATCAATATCCATGGCAACCATTTTCGCTCCACAATCCTGCACCATATCCATCTTTTCACGGATTGTCTCGATATTCCAAGGCTTAACTGTTGGAATCCCCTGTCCGTGATTCTTCTTAATCGCTGCCGTTGCTGCCTTAAATACATCTGGATTTGTACCATCTCCTGTAAATGCTGCAATTCCATTTGCTGCACAGGCAGAAACTAAAATATCATTATAGGTCAAATCATCATATTTATCCCCGTAGTGAAGCTTCATTGCTCCAACAGGTCCTGCAAAAAATGGATAATCAAACTTCTCTCCAAACAACTCAATGCTTGTATCTGGTGTTACATTCTCGCAAATAGTATCCATATTAATTCGGATATCTTTCCATGCGTCATAGTTTCTTATAGCAACGTCGCCTACCCCTTTAGCACCTGGGCCTGGCATCTGGTTTTTGCAGGCTTTTCCGTTACACTGTGGACAAACTTTACAGTATGGTCCAATCTCTGATTTTGCTTTTTTCATTACCTCTTCATATGTCATACCACTACCTCCTAATTCAAATCGCATAGTATAGGTTATTTATACACCCTCGGAAATAAAAATGCAATTTCTGATTTTGTGCCAGCATCCACAGTCAGCCAGCAAAGAGAGCCTATCCCCTATATTTGTGGCCTCGGAGCAAGGTTTGGATACGAGCATATGAAGCGAGTATTCAAACCGCCGCGACTAAAGTCACAAATATAGGGAATAGGCTCTCTTTGCTAGCGTCCGTTTCGCTCGGCAAATCAGGATTTATGATATTTTTCCTCGTAATCCGTTATCATGGATTCTCTCTTATGTTTGCGAAGTCCGCGGTAAACCAGTTTCCTTATGATGTCATAAATAACCGCAAACAGTGGAACTCCGATAACCATACCGACAACTCCCCACATTCCGCCAAATAATAAAATGGCAAATAATACCCAGAAACTTGAGACACCAGTTGTATTTCCAAGAATCTTCGGTCCGATAACATTACCATCAAGCTGCTGCAATACGAAAATAAAAATAATAAAGTAAAGACAATGCATTGGATTTTCTAAAAGAAGTAATAAACCGCATGGAATTGCTCCGATAAATGGACCAAAAAACGGAATAATGTTTGTAATTCCGATAATCACACTGATAAATGCCGGTGCTTCAAATCCCATGATGGATGTTCCTGCAAAGCACAAAAGTCCGATAATTGCAGAATCAATAATTTTTCCTACTAAAAATCCATTGAACATTTTGTCTGTGTAGCGGATTTCTTCCTCAATAATTTTTGCCCACTTGTCAGAAAATACTCCGTGTAAAATGAGTCCAGCCTGCGCCCCAAAAAGCTTTCTGCTTCCAAGAAGATAGGCCGAAATCAATAATCCCAGGAAAATATTTTTAACAACGCCAAGTACTCCAAATAACTGTACGCTGAGGCTGTTGATAATACTCTGCACTTTCTGTATCGTGTCTACATTTAAAAGACTGTCGATATTGCTTTCTGCCTGACTTGAAAATTCTTCAAAATATGCCTGTAATTCTGGCTGATTTTCAAGCATATGTTCAATCCAGTTATTTACTACAATAAGTTTCTGCGGCACCATCTGGATAATCTTCATAACACTATCCCATACCTGCGGAATAATCATCATGATAATGAGCCATATAACCGCAATTGCTACGCATAATGATATTACGATTGCTATAAAACAGATAAATCTTCTTGCTTTTGTCTTTGCTTTCGGGAAAATCTGAAATAGTTTTTCTTCTATTTTATTACACAAAGGAGCCAGAAGATATGCGAATACCACTCCATATAAAAATGGTTTCAAAATCTCAGTAATCCCCTTTAAAACGGAAATAATAACTGGCATTTTAAATAATACAAATGCACATAAAATCCCCGATGCCAATATCGCCGCTCCGGTAATTCCTATTTTTAAATATCTTTTCATCTCGTCATCCTTCACCTGCTACGCGCTTCCTTTCTTCCGATGTTTCGCATAATGCTTTCGTAAATCCCCCTGCATTTTTAAAG
>ENA-OPXI01001615-OPXI01001615.1-human-gut-metagenome-genome-assembly--contig:-NODE-1615-length-11501-cov-2.993273_pt1 | contig 11501 bp, 8 predicted proteins | sample MGYA00241520_ERZ502032 | MGnify/ENA primary metagenome ERZ502032 (study PRJEB25962, sample SAMEA2042106) | human gut metagenome | biome: human gut; feature: human-associated habitat; material: faeces...
TCCCTGCATATGGAATACATCCATACCTGCCTCGAATTCTCCGGAACAGATACGCATAAATGCGATACGGTCACGGTGTGCTTTATTCATATTTGCCTGAATCTTAAATACAAATGCAGAAAAATCTTTTTCCTCAATTGGGTCGATTGTTCCCTGATCAGAAGTTCTTGGCAGTGGGGAGGAAGTCATTTTCAGGAAGTAATTTAAGAAATTCTCTACGCCAAAATTCATGAGGGCAGAACCAAAGAATACTGGAGAGAGTTCTCCGGCATCAACTAATTCCTGATCAAATTCTGCACTGGCTCCATCTAAAAGCTCAATTTCTTCCTCTAACACTTCTCTTGCTTCGTCTGTGACATAGTTGCTGATTTCCGGGTCATCGAGGGCGATTTCTTTCATCGTTCCCATCTTTGTACCCTTCATTGTGTCTTCAAATAAATCGATTTTCTGGCTTTTTCTGTCGTAAACGCCTGCGAACTGTTTACCGGAACCAATCGGCCAGTTTACCGGACAAGTTGGGATTCCAAGTTCTTTTTCGATTTCATCTAAGAGATCAAAAATATCCCTTGCCTCACGGTCCATTTTATTGATAAATGTAAATACTGGAATATGGCGCATTGCACAAACTTTGAAAAGCTTTCTTGTCTGTGCTTCTACACCTTTAGAAGCATCGATTACCATAACGGCAGAATCCGCTGCCATTAATGTACGATAAGTATCCTCTGAGAAGTCCTGATGTCCAGGAGTATCCAGAATGTTGATACAGCATCCGCCGTACTCAAACTGTAATACGGAAGAAGTTACGGAAATACCTCTCTCCTTCTCAATATCCATCCAGTCAGATACCGCATGTTTTGCGGTTGCTTTTCCTTTAACGGAACCAGCCTGGTTGATTGCACCTCCATATAAAAGGAACTTCTCTGTTAATGTAGTCTTACCGGCATCCGGGTGCGAAATAATTGCAAAGGTACGTCGTTTTTTAATTTCATCTATTCTGCTCATTTTTCTCTCCTTGTTTTTTATGCTCCTATACGATAACTTTTATTATCCTGAAGCATTCCGCAATTGAATTACTCGGAAGCTCCATTTAATTTTCCAATTATCTATTTTCAATCTCTCTTTACTCTATGTTGCCTGATTTTTCTATTTCAGGTCAAACAGTACCTATTATCGTATAAAACCATCATTTTCGCAAGTATATCTTTTATTTTTGTTACATATTTCAGATTACATCCTTCTACGTCCCGTAATTTTTCTATTTTAAGCAAAAAAAGCGAGTATCAATACCCGCTTTAAAATCAAGCTGCTCTATCAAATTCCTTCATATACTTTATCACAACAAATATGCATAACAATGCCGCCACTACTGCTATCATGCCACCAGCAATTCCGATATAGGAAATGGACAGATGGGTACAAATACTTCCTCCAATCCATGTCCCGCTTCCGATTCCAAGATTATAGATTCCGGAATAGATTGCCATTGCTACAGAGGAAGCCGCTGCCGGTGCATAAGTAATAATTTCTGATTGAAATGTCACGTTAAATGCCATAACTGCCATACCCCAGAATGCACATAATAAAACAACCGCCATATGTGCTTTTGATATCGGATATAATAAAAGTAATGCTGCCGCCACACTGATCATTACCAGTTTTACGAAAAGATATTTATTCTTGTCATAATAATGGGAAAATAAAAAACTTCCCAAAAGACCTGCTGCACCAAATATAGTAAGTGTTGTTGTAACCCAGTTATCAGAAAGACCAGCCACCTTCTGTAAGAATGGTTCAATATAACTATATCCCGTATAATACGATGTGGCAAATAAAAAGGTAACAAGAAAAATTCCCATCAGCGTTTTATTTTTAAAGATTTCCGGCATCTGTTTTATGGAGAAAGACTCTCCGCCCGGCACTTTCGGGAATACAAAAATCAGGTAAGCGGTTGTGATAAAAGCAATGATTCCTACACAGAAAAATGCCATATTCCAGCCCATATGAAGTCCGATAATTCTTCCTAGCGGAAGTCCAAGAATCATCGCAATTGAGGTTCCGGTTACTACCATACTAAGTGCAAGTGAACGAAACTTTTCTGACACAACACTGACTGCTGCCGGTGATGCGATCGACCAGAATACTGAATGTGTACACGCTACGCCAATACGTGATATCATTAACATTCCATATGAAGCAGAAAAAGCGGACAGCATCTGGAAGATTCCAAAAAGTGCAATCGTTCCTAACAAAAGTCTTTTAAAATCAATCTTATTCAATAGAAGCATCAACGGCAGAGACAGTAACATAACGATCCATGAATATACTGTAATCAGTACCCCCGCATGTGCCTCTGTAATATGAAAGCTGTCGGCAATATCTGTCAACAAACCAATCGGCATAAACTCTGATGTGTTAAATATGAATGCTGAGACTGTGATACCAAGCAGTGGCAGCCATTCTTTAAGTGTCATTTTACTTTGCATAATAATTCCTTTCTAAATAGTAATTTGCCGCAGCCAAAGACAGTCTTCTGAAAGATAAATAAAGCATATTTGTGGCCTCGGAACAAGGTTTGAACATTCGCGCGTCCAAGCGAACATTCAAACCACAGCGACTAAAGTCACAAATATGCTTTATTTATCTTTCAGAGGACATCTCCCCTTGCCTGTAGTAAATATTATTTATTCTGCAGAGCCTTTGTTACCAAAGCAGCGATTTCATCCACCTTCCACGCTGGCTGTGTAGATGCAGAAATCTTATTGCCTCTCTCCCAGATTCCCTGAGCAGATGCAGATTCTTTTGGTTTATACTCTTCGCTGTCATCTTTCCATGCTGGCTGTGTGGAACTGGATACTGTTGTTGGCTTTGGCAGTGGTTTGTTATAGAACTCAAGGTTCTCTGTTAATTCTTTCTTTACCAGAGCTGTGATTGCATCAAGATTCCATACTTTCTTTGTCTCAGCAGAAAGTCCACCTGGTGTATCTGTCACATCCCATGCGCCCTGTGTACCTGCTGCCGGTTTACGAGGAGCTTCGTCTTCGTCTTTCTTCCATGCTGGCTGTGTAGAACTGGAAATTGTTGTTGGTGCAGGAATTGGCTTATTAGAAAATGCAACTTTTACGTTGCTGGCTTCTAATGCCTTTGTTACAAGTGCTGCGATTTCCTGTACATTCCATTTCTCCTTTGCTAAAGAAGAAACACCGCCCGGTGTATTTGTGCTGTCCCATGCTCCCTGTGTTGCTGCAGATGCTTTCGGAGCCATGTCTTTTGACCAGGATGCTGAAGTTGCTGTAGAAGCTTTTGTTGGCTTTGGACGTGCAACATTAGAAAATGCTAACTGGTTCTCTTTGAGAATCTCCATTACCTGGCTATGAATCAGCTCCTGTCTCTTGTTATCTATCATGTCTTTCTACCCCTTTCCCAATATGTATACTTTGGTTTTCTGGTTATGGTGACATCCTCCCCACCTATAGAGGTCGGTTCTCGTTCGATAGCACCGTTGTGCTAAGCATAAGCGAGCTACCCCCGTGTTGTCCCACGGTTGTGTTATGTTATATAAACTGCGGCTATTCAAAGCAAAAAATAAGCATCGCAAATGCGATTCCATGAATTATTTCTGAATAGTCATATTTATTTTATTATAGCACTAATCTAAAGAGAGGATATATGAAAATTGCTGTCTTATTACTGAAATATATTGACTCTTTGCACAGCAGTTTCTTTGATAGTATTACTTATTGCGAACTTACAGTATATTTCCATTATTTGTCTTTTTCTGATAACAAATCTATGATTTCCTCTCGGATTAAATAATGTTCTGCTGTCTCCTTGCCTTCTATAATATCCTCTGCCAGTTTTGCCTTCTTTTCCTGCAAATGAATAATTTTTTCTTCTATCGTGTCTCTGGCAACCAATTTGAGGACATTCACTACATTTTTTGCCCGATACGATGTGTTCTGTCTGTAGCCTAATTCTGTGCTGCTACATTCCACCGAGAACAGAAGTATTTCTCATACTTTTACTCTGAACTTTTTCACTGTGATATCAAAATTATTGTTCTTTAAAGAAATGATAATTCTTCTACAGTGGCGTCTGCCTTGCCTGTGGCAAATCAGAATATATTATTGCATGATTCCCCACAATTTTCTTACTTTCATACATTGCCGCATCCGCCTCACGATATAGCGTATCAAAAGTTGCTCTATCTTTATCCGAACATAAAGAAGCTCCCAGACTCACATTAATTTTCTCTCCCTGCATTTCCGGTATGGAAATCTTATCTATTTGCGTAAATAAACGTTTGAAAAATGATTCCGCTTGTGCTTTATCTGGCATTCCTGGAAGATACATCGCAAATTCATCACCTCCAAGCCGCATGACAATATCATTCTCACGGCAGGCTCGCTGAAGGACTGCTGCAAGCTTAATGAGAACGGTATCTCCAACGGCATGTCCATATGTGTCATTGATTTTTTTGAATTTATCACAGTCTAAAAGGCAGAACAGGCCACCTTTCTTTTTTTCGAGGAATTCTGTAATCTTTCGCTCCCCGCTTCCACGGTTATTAATACCGGTCATGGAATCTGTTTCAGAAAGATACAGCAGCTTTTTCTCCCGGCGTTTCTGTTCGTCAATCACTTCCACACAGTAAAGAACATGCCACAGACGGCCTTTTTCATCGCTATCTACTTTGATAAAGCGCTCGCGGCACCATCCGGAAACTGTACCTATAAATTCATGAACGATTGTGTTTGTTTCCATTAATCGTCTGTCTAATGTTGATAAGTCCACAAACTCCAGTACACTTGATAAATACATTTCTGTACAGAAGTATTTCATAGTTGTATATACTCTTTTTGAAAAATTCTCCTGATCAAGCTCTTCATATTCTTTTTCTACATGTTTTACATTTTTTATCTGCTCATACTTTCCTGTTTTTATATCAATTAAATGCATACATAAATAAATCTCAGAAAGTGCTGAGTAGCTGCTCATACTTGCGTTATATTGCTCTTTTTGAAATGTATTTCTTATTTTTAAAAGAGAAATCAGCATGGTTCCGATCATATCTAAAAACATTGTTAATGCATTGTAATCTACAGCCGGTGGATTATCTACACCGAAAAATCCCTTTATCTGCCCTTTATGGCGTAATGGGCTGACAACTACTTTACAAACATTCTGGTACTTAAGCATATTGTAAGATACCTGATGTACTCCTTTTAATTCTTCAACATCAGAAATAATAACACTTTTTCCCTCATCAAAAGTATCATACCACCAATCAATTACTTCCATATTCACACCCTGCAAATGCTCAATCTGCGGAGTAATTCCTTCTGCACACCATTCATAAGTATTATTTGTTACATGATGCTCCTCGTCATCCTCAAAAATATAAATTCTGTCAGACCCGATATGTTTTCCAAAAAAACTGATAAATTCATTAATTTGTCCCTCGGGAGTATCGTATTCAAGTGCTGAACGCAGTGCCTCATTAATAATTGTTTCGTATTTCTTGATTGACTTCATATATTCCGCCCCTCCCATGATACTTTTGTAAATATTTTTTCTTGATCTACATATATCTTTTCTTAGGTACGCCTGCCAGAAAATCTTTTAAGAATATTCTTGTTCAATTCCTCTGTTTTATCATAAGATGTGTCTATAGCAATTAAAAATACTACTATAATTAAAAAGACAAAAAACAATATATCCTATCATAGTTTCTGGATAATTTTTCATTCTTATCTTATTTTCTCTATAAAGCTCCTAATAATATAGTATAAAAAACTATTTACCTAAAGTATATTTAAAAAATGCTTTCCAGTCTTTTTTAATGCAGACACTCTCTATATTATAGCAAATATAGCAAAATTATTCATCTACTCTTTTCAAAGCACAAACACTCTCCACATGAACCGAGTGGCTGAACTGATCTACCACGGATACCTTCTCCAAGGTATATTTTTCCTCACACAGTATCTTTAAATCTCTTGCTAATGTTGCCGGGTCGCAGCTTACATAGACAATGCGCTTCGGTGCCATATCGAGCATTGTGTTTAAGAGTATCGCATCACAGCCCTTTCTTGGTGGATCAACAACGATGACATCTGGATGAATCCCAGTCTTTTCATACTGTGCAGGTACGACTTCTTCTGCCTTTCCAACGAAAAATTCAACATTATCCATATGATTTAATGCGGCATTTCTCCTTGCATCATCAATGGCTTCTTTAATGATTTCTACACCGTAAACCTGCTTTGCTTTCTGCGCCAAAAAGAGGGAAATAGTTCCGATTCCGCAGTATAAATCCCACACAAGTTCCTGCCCTTTCAGCTCAGCGTACTCTAATGCTTTAGAATAAAGAACCTTTGTCTGCTGTGGGTTTACCTGATAGAAAGAAAGCGGCCCAATCTGGTATTTAATATTACCGATATAATCTTCAATATAATCCTGGCCCCATACAGTCTCACAGCGAAGTCCCAAAATTTTATTTGTCTTATCAGTATTCGTGTTTACGATAATACTTGTCATTCCCTCGATTGTTTTTAAGTCATCTACAAGTTTATCAATATGTTTCAACTGCTTTTTCGTACCATTTACAATAAGACATACCATAATCTCGCCAGTAGTAAATCCTATGCGGGTTAAAATATGGCGCACCAAACCACTGTGATTTTTCTCATCATATGCAGAAATCTTATTTTCTTTCATATAAGTAAGAACTTTTTCAACAATCGGGTGGGTTACTTCTGCCTGAATCGCACAATTTGTATTGGCCACGATGGAGTGGGTACGGCCCGCATAAAATCCGGCAACAAGGTTCCCCTCTTTGTCATAACCGACAGGAAACTGTGCCTTATTGCGGTAATGCCACGGTTCTTCCATTCCGTATACTGGCTCTATCTTCTGCTCAATATCTTCTTTTCCAAAACCGCCGATACGCATCAGGCAGCCTTCCACAAGACTCTTTTTAAAAGAAAGCTGTTTCTCATAAGAAATCTGCTGTAACTTACAACCTCCACACTGTCTTGCGACCGGACATGGCGGGGTTACTCTGTCTTTTGATGGTGTTACAATTTCTACCAGACGGGCATAACCGTAATTCTTTTTTAATTTTGTTATGGAAACTCTCACTTCATCACCGATTACCGTGTCTTTAACAAAGAAAGGGAAGCCCTGGTACTTGCCAAGACCTTCCCCTTCCTTTGTAAAATCTTCGATTGTAAGTGAAATTTCCTGATTCTTTTTCAAATTCAACTTCTGTTCTGATTTCACTTTATTATTCAATCCTTTTCTCCTAAATGACTTGTCGCTCTGATATTGCTTTCAAATAATTTATTGTAACCTTTCCACTCACCGCTCTGACGACTCTCTTCTGCAAGTGCTTCAATAAACGTCTCCATCTTTGCATCAGTATTATCTGCAAAATTAAGAGCTAATGCCTCAATTAATGCCGGCTTCTTAGGGGAACCGTATTCTAACTCACCGTGATGTGCTAAGATACAGTGCTTTAATTCATTCGCCAGCTTCGCTGGGAAACCATTAATATTTCTAATCTTCTCATCAATCATCATCGTTCCCATTACGATATGGCCGACCAGCTGTCCGACATCTGTATAATCGTTCTCCGGGAAATCAGAAAGCTCATCAATCTTTCCGATATCATGACAGATTGCTGCTGTAATAAGTAAATCTTTATTCAAAACCGGATACTGCGTACAATAAAAATCACACAGTTTCGTTACGCTTAATGTATGCTCTAAAAGACCGCCCATAAATCCATGATGTACTCTTTTCGCTGCGGAATGTGCCTTGAACTTGGCTGCAAATTCCTTATCTCCAAAGAAAGCAACTAATAGCTGTCTTAAATAAATGTTCTGTACATGATTCACATAAGAAGATAATTCCTTAAACATTCCGTCAATACTCTTGCTGGAACATGGGATATAATCCTCCATTGCAAATTCGCCCTCTCTGGCTTTACGCAGTCTTCTGACATTGAGCTGCGGACTGCCCTGAAAGCTTGTGACATTACCCTCTACACGGATGTAATCCATCTGTTCAAAATTCTCGATTCCATTATTCAAATCCCAGATTTTTGTGTCAATGACACCAGTCTTATCCTGCAAAATCATGGAATAATAAGTCTTTCCCGCTTTTGTCTTCGCAATATTTTTTACTTTACAAAGGTACACTTCAGAGACATTATCTCCTTCTCTGAGTTCATTAATATAACGCATATACGTTTCCTTTCTAATCCATCTCTTTAATTACTTCACATATTATAGCTTAAATTTAATAGGCTGACAACCAAGAAAATGCTCTATTTCGCAGATTTTTCCGCATTTTTAAAGGCTTTACGCCCCGTCTTCATTGACAAATGAAGTATTTCATGTCACAATTACTTTTGCATTAAATTAAGGAAAGGAATAGTCCGGCACAGTATCGGACTGTAGGTAAGCATTATGATTAGAAAACACATTATTGCACACGGCCGCGTACAGGGCGTTGGTCTTCGCTTTACAGTAACCGGTTTTGCAAAAAAGTACAATGTGACGGGTTGGGTCCGCAATCTCTATGATGGTACGGTAGAGATGGAAGTCCAGGGACTAGACCACCGTGTGGAACTCTTTTTACAGGAGTTATCCTCTGATCGGCCAGGTGGGAATCGCTTCATCCGCATTGACAAATTGGACATTACAAATATTCCTTCTGTAAATGTAGCAGATGAAAAGGGCTTTCGGGCTCGCTACTAACAAGTTAATCTAATATTATCAATATATGAAAATCTTATTCAATCATAACTTACGCAGTAAAACTATGTACAAACTATATACTATCTGGATTATTTCTCTTTACATAGCTCTGCAATACGTTTTCCTGCATACTGCATCCATCACAAATTAAGATGCATATCAAGATTGAACTTAAATTTTTGAGAGGATTTTATTTATGAATACAAAGGCACTAATCACATTAGAATATGATAAAATCATTAAAAAGCTGGAGACTTTTGCTTCTTCGACCATGGGAAAGGCACTCTGTAAAGACCTGCTTCCCTCCTCTGATTACGAAGAAATCTTGTCAGCACAGACAGAAACAAAAGATGCACTGACCCGGCTTTATAAGACGGGTTATCTTTCTTTTCAGGGACTTTCTGATATCCGTCCACATTTAAGATTATTAGAAATTGATTCCACATTAAATACAAAGGAGCTTCTCGATATTGCCCGTCTTCTTTCTATTACAGCACAGGCTGTAGAATACGGCGATACGGAAGATGACATAATGGCATATGACTCCTTAAACAGCTATTTTGGAGAACTTGATTCATTAGAATTCCTTTACCAGAGAATTACACAGTGTATTTTATCTGAGGATGAGATCAGTGATGATGCCTCTTCCGCATTAAAAGACATTCGCCGCGAAATCAAACAGACAAATATTTCCATCCACAATAAGCTGACTTCTGTTATCAACTCACAAAATAACAAGACAATGCTTCAGGATGCGCTGATTACCGTCCGTAATGGCCGTTACTGTGTTCCTGTAAAAACAGAATATCGTAACGCCTTTCCGGGTGTGATTCACGATCAGTCTTCTTCCGGTTCTACACTTTTCATCGAGCCGATGGCCGTTGTCCAGTTAAACAACCATTTGAAAGAATTAGATATTAAAGAAAAAATGGAAATCGAAAAGATTCTCCAGTCTTTAAGCGCACAGGCCGCTTCCTGCAGCCGTGAATTAGAGGAAAATCAGAAGATTCTGACAAAGCTTGATTTCATTTTCGCAAAGGCAAAATATGCAAAAGAATATCAGGGAACCGAACCGATTTTCAATACAGACGGAATTGTAGATATCAAGCAGGGCCGTCATCCATTACTTGACCCGAAAAAAGTCGTTCCAATCCATATTTATATTGGCGAGGACTTTAATATGCTTCTGCTCACCGGACCAAATACTGGTGGTAAGACCGTTTCCTTAAAAACAGTCGGTCTCTTCCAGCTTATGGGACAGGCAGGACTCCACATTCCTGCATTTCAGGGTTCCCGCCTTGCTGTATTTTCTGATATTTTTGCAGATATCGGAGATGAGCAGAGTATTGAGATGAACTTATCCACATTTTCATCTCATATGACGAACCTTGTCCACATTTTAGACGAAGCTGACCCCAATTCTCTCGTTTTACTCGATGAGTTATGTGGAGGAACTGACCCGACAGAAGGTGCGGCACTTGCCATTGCCATCTTAGATGACCTGCATACAGGAAAGATTCGTACAGTTGCAACAACACATTACGCTGAGCTAAAAATGTACGCAATGGACACACCTGGCGTAGAGAATGCCTGCTGTGAATTCGACCTTGAGACTCTTTCTCCAACTTACCGCCTTTTAATCGGTATTCCTGGAAAAAGTAATGCCTTCTCCATCAGTGAACGTCTTGGCCTGCCAGACTACATTATCGAACAGGCACGCTCCCAGATTGATGCGACTGCCATTGACTTTGAAAACATGCTCTCTGAATTAGAGAAAAACAAAGCTGAAATTGAAAAAGAACAGTCTGAACTTTACAAAACAAAACAGGAAATCGAGAACTTAAAGAACAGCCTGAAAGAAAAACAGGATGACATTAAAGAAAAACGAGACAAGATGCTCCGTGATGCTCGCGAGGAAGCACGAAACATTCTCGAAGAAGCCAAGGAAGTTGCTGATGAATCCATTCGTAAATATCATGCATGGGGACAGCATCCAAAGCAGAACAACATGAAAAAAATGGAAGCACAGAGAAGTGATCTCCGAGGCCGCATGAGTAAGCTTGACAAAAAGCTCGCCTATAAGGCAAAGAAGTCTTCCACTATCTCCGATCCTTCTGACTTCAAAGTAGGCGATTCTGTATTTGTAACTACACTTTCTCTAAACGGAACTGTAAAAGAAGCTGCCAACAAGGATGGAGACCTTGTAATCCAGATGGGCTTCTTAAGTTCTGTAGTAAACTACAAAAACTTAGAACTTCTCGCTCCAGAAAAAGCACCGAAACCACAGCATCAGCCAAAAGACCGCTACAGTATCAATAAGGCTGCAACAATCAATCCGGAAATCAACCTTCTCGGAAATACTGTGGATGAGGCAATCGCCCGCCTTGAAAAATACCTTGACGATGCTATGATCGCCGGACTTACTTCTGTCCGGGTTGTTCATGGAAAGGGAACTGGCGCCTTACGAAAGGGAATCCACGAGTATCTCCGTAAACTGAAGTTTGTGAAGTCCTATAAGCTTGCAGAATTCGGCGAAGGGGATGCCGGGGTAACAATCGTAACTTTTAAGTAAATACTAGTTTTTAGAACTAAACAGACGCCGCTACAAAGAAAATTGCAGGCAGTTGCTCAAAAAAACAAAGAGAAGGAGTATTCTAAGCTTGATTTTGTTCCGTTGCGCTAAACGTTCCATCCTGCCTGATAAAACAACCTTGCTCGAAAACGAGCTCGCAAGGTTAC
>ENA-OPXI01001630-OPXI01001630.1-human-gut-metagenome-genome-assembly--contig:-NODE-1630-length-11374-cov-9.042053_pt1 | contig 11374 bp, 11 predicted proteins | sample MGYA00241520_ERZ502032 | MGnify/ENA primary metagenome ERZ502032 (study PRJEB25962, sample SAMEA2042106) | human gut metagenome | biome: human gut; feature: human-associated habitat; material: faeces...
GAGGCATTCCCATATAAGCCGCCCAAATGCGAGAGCACTTCCACGCCTTAGGGTTCAGAAACCCCCGCAGGCTTTTATCTTTTTTGTTTAGCTCCTTCACTTCTTCCGGGTGGTTGCGTCTGAACCAGGCAGACAGACAGACGCGTTCAAACTGGGCATTGAAGGCCCATTTTTCCACGCTGTCATCTGTCAAAGCTTGTCTCACATTCTCCGGCATCTCTTCCCCGCAGGCCATATCTATAACCTGGATGGGGCCGTGATCTGCCGAGTAAGAAAACAAAAGAATTTCAAAATCATCCGATTCTGCATACCTGTAGACACCACTTTTCCCCAGATTTACGCTGCTGTATGTTTCAATGTCAATTGACAGGTTTTTCACGACGTTCGCCTCCCTAGACAAATAGGCGGCAGGAAACTCCTGCCGCCCTGGAATTATTTACCGTTATTGATCCGTTCACAAAGAGAAATCACATAATCCACCTTGTTTTTCAAGATTTTCATGTCGGCTTCCCGTTTGCGCTGCCTCGTATACCGTTTTTCCATGATTCCGCTCACAATTTTGGCAAGGAAGGTGGTCAGCGAAATGGCGCCTACAACGCAAAGGACTGCCACAAAAAATTCTCCAAGCATCCTTGTTCCTCCTTAAGCCAGAAAGTCATCCTCTTCTACAGTGGAAAATTCATCCTCAGCGCGCATTCTCCCGCCGAGAGGTTCGCCATCACGGATTTTCTGGAGATTGTTGAGGCCGCAGGCAATGCCCTTATTTCCGTTCGAGTTGAAGGCGTAGAAGTTGATGGAAGCCCGGCCATATACCCCGCTGTAGACTTCGGAGCGTTCCATGATTTGCTGGCAGTCCGCATCGACAATACCGGGCTTTGTGGTGGAATTGGCGTTGATGAAGAAGCAGTCTTTATATGCATCATCACCGGGGCGTTCCAGATCGCCATCACGAAGCGGAGTTTTGATTGCGTCAAGGGACGGAACGGAACGGCTGTTTCCTTTCAGCTTTCCCTGCCCTTCCTCGTAGGCGGCCTTAATCGCTGCTTGGATTTTCTTGACGGTCTGTACGTCAGACTTTGGAATGATAAGGCTGACGGAATATTTGGGCGTGCTGCCGTTGATGCTTTTGGGTTCCCATACGTTGGCATAAGACCAACGAGTGCTGGTACCAGTGATGACTTTACAGGGATTTACATAACCTTTAGACATAATAATTTCCTCCTCAAATTTCACTTTTGAAATCGTCTGCCGCTGTATGCATTGCAGGCCGTTTATCGGATTCCGGTACAAGAACCGGCTTTCCTTGTGGTTTTTCAATCAGTTCATTCAGCAATTCCTCGAAACGGTTCTTGCCAAGTTGTTTGGTCATCGCCGTGATTCCCAGGAGTTTCTTTTCGTATGGATTGAAGCCAGCGGCTTCGACCTTCGCGGCAACAGCCTCTTCGTTGATGTACCGGCGATTGGCTCGCCCTTCTACCACTTTCCAGCCATTCCATTGTTTTCCCGAGAGGGCCTGCTGCAGAGCATACTCTTTGACATCGTTTGCCCATGCCACCATTTCATCAACCTTTTCCAGGATGACTTCAACTTTCCCATCTTCGAGCTTTGAAGGCATAGCAAAATCATACTTTGCCATTTCAAGATTATATTCAGCCCGTTTTCTGCAGGTTGCCTTGATTTTGCAGAACCTGCAGTGATCACCGGCTCGGTATTCGCCTTCTCCTTTGGCAGCAAGTTCTGCTGCAGGTCGAAGCACTTCTTCAGCCCAGGAAAGAAGGTCATTCTTGGAAATCACGTAAGTGCTGACATTGTCTCTCCGCGGCTGGAAAATGGTCATCTCGACGTTCTTAATATCGTAAATACCGTCGAAAAGTTCCAGGGCGCCAAGAGCGTAACACATCATCTGCGGATTCTTTTCAGCCTCTACAAGAACACCAAGCCCGTATTTATAGTCAATGATGACAATGGTATCATCCGCGACTATCAGGCAATCTCCGGTACCGAACCCCTCTGGAACCCATCTGGAAAAATCCAGATGCTGCTCCACCATGACCATAGGATCCTTGCACCGTTCTTTTGCCGCAGCGAGTTTTTCCATCACAAACTGAGCATAGTCATTACTGGATTCGTCCATTTCCTCATCAAAGTAGGCTAACCGTTTTTGAGGGTTGTGAACCTTCTCCCCTAACGACTTTTTCAACTTATATTCAGAAAGTCTATGAGCATCCGTGCCTTGCTTTGCAAACTCGCTTGATGCATCAGGCAGCTTGACGCATTCCAAAGCTGATGGCGGACAGGCAATCCACCGGTGGCTCGAAGAGGCTGATAAAATTGCGTGCTTACTTGCCATTTCCAATTTTCTCCAGTTCCTTCATAAAGGGAACATAGGATTCAGCTTTTACGTCAGACAGTTTGTTGGCACCATACTTTTGAATAAGGCTCCGCACCTCTTCCGTAAAACCAGAGCGAGATTTATCGGCGGCAACCTTTCGCACCATCTCAAGGGTAAGAGCTGGTTCCTCGACTTTTACTGTTTCAGCCACCGGTTCCGGATGATTCGCTTTTTTGAGTTCTTCCTCAAGAGTTGCGGCGTATTTAACTAAAAATTCTCCGCATGTCCTTATTTCCACAATGGCATCTTTCAGCAACACATCGTTCATTTTGATTGCCTCCCTTTGATTTACTCTGAATTCGTAACCTCACGACATTTCTTGCCACATTCGCAGCTGTCCGGCTGATTTCCATCAGAATGGCCACCAGCTCCTTATCAAGGGTTTCCTCTTGATAAGATTTCAGCGATACAATCTCCATCTTCCTCACCCGCCTTTCCAGGGTTTATTTCTTCTGCCCTTCAAAGGTATCAGGACAAGGCCATGATGATTAAGTACCCCCAGTTCTAAAAAATTTGCAGCTGGATGTCTCAGCGAAAATCCTTGAGCTGTTCCCGGAGCTTTTGAAAGAGGCGCTGCTTTCTTTTATTGACACCCTTTTGAGACAAACCAACCTTTGCACCAATCACAGCTTCACTATCTCCCTTGGAAAAGAGCAGGAGGATGATTCGATCGATTTCTTCGAGCTTTGCAAGTTCCCCTTTCAAGGTTTCAAGGAGTTCTTTCTTCTCAACCAGCTCCTCTAAGGTGAGCTGCGTCTGGGTCTCTTCAAACATAAAATCCATCTCACTCAGCTGCTCATATGAAACAGCAGTGTCCCAGGACTTAATCGATTTATCCAAAGTTCCGTTTTGAAGGGATTCTTCACGTTTGCGACGGCTCTCAGCAAGTCTTTGCTGCCTTTTATCCTCTCGCCATTCAGGACGCATATAGGCCTTATACTGTTCTTCTGTTGCCGGCACAAGGATCGACCTGACCATTTTGTTTCCGATTTTCGACCACACCCTTGGTGCATTTTCAAACTCCTTTGTAATAATGGTTCCCTCCGTAATTTCGAGAGGAATATAATACTTTTTGTCTTTGCTTTTCTGTAGATTGGCCATGTGCGATCTTCTCCTTCGCTAACTGCGAAGCGAAGATCCACACAGGCAGCCTGTCACAATTGACCATAAGATGCATCTCCGCTTCCATGGTCAACCATCCCAGTAGGCTGACGGTAATTAACTATTCCGGCCTTCAGCTCTGGGCACTTCCGCGTCCGGAAGTGAACTTTAGGCCAGATTTAAATTTATGTTGGTAAATTTTTAAAAGAAAAATACTCAAAAAAAGAAGGGGCTACCTATAACACCTTTCGGTTGTTATAGATAGCCCCTTTTTACAGTTCCGCACTTTATATCAGACTGTTTGGTGACTTCTATATGTTTTACTTTATTTTTTATTTAAGCTTTACCCTGCTGTTTCTACAGCTGCATCCACTTGATACGTAACATCCGTCCACAAGATGCGCTTATACTCACCTCTGCCGATTTTGATTTCCAAATACACCACACCATCCTCGATGACAGCATCGAAAACTCGTGCTCCATCACTTGTGCCGTCATGAAGATCTCGAATATGCTTCCTAAAAGTGCTCATCCTGTACATTCCTCCTTTGAAAAAATGATTTACCATTCACATAAGATAATTAAGCTGAATTCATCCATCAACCTCAGGACTGCTCGCACTTTCTTAGAATGGGGGGGGCATCCAATGAATCATTTTCAATGTCATTCTTCATAAAGGAATCAATGATATACCGGACGTCTTTCTTCACATGAGGATGATTTGAATTTTCGGAAACCGTACTATAAAGAATTAGAATCTTATCGCGCAAGCTAGGGTTTCCACGGGTACTGCATAAGTACTGTGCAGGTCCTTGAGAAAGATCCATCCAGAGTTCAATGGCTAAAGGATCAAAAATCTTATTTTTGCCAGTATCCCTTTGTTCTTCCTTATCGCTTGGAATTTCCGCGTCTGTTTTCTGTGTTAAGACCTTAGTAACCGCCATAAGATATAGCTTGGAATAATTTTTTAGACTCAAGTCAAAGCAATCCCCGCTAATGAGGGTATCTTTCCCATACGAATGAGACGGGAAATAAGACTCATAAGGCACATCGAAATAAGTACCGTCATCAACGGGGTTTTCCTTAAGGACGAATAAAGGATGATTGGGAATCCCATTTTCATCAACAGGAACAGAATTTAGATCCTGAGCAACTTCTTTATTCCATGCTAATTCATCACGTTCAGTATCATTCTTTAATTTATCAATAAAAGATATTAAATATTGTTCTGTGGGAGTACATTCCACAAGGTTAACCGTAAGAAGAGTGTCAAGGCTCACATTCAGCTCCCTAGCGATATTTATGATAAATTCAATTCCTGGTTTACTGGAATTTTCTTTGCTGTTTCTTGAAATATAACCAGCACTTACGCCGACGGCATTTTCCACCTCTCCAATTTTACGCCCCTGAGTCTTTAGCAGGAATTCTATATTTTCAAAAAGAGTTCTGGGATTGAAGTTCACATTCATAGTCTTACCTCCTTTTAGCATCAGGAAGATTATATATTATTTTTGTCCTATACGTCAATGTTTATTTCGATATTGAATTTCTTGTATATTTTTAATATATTTTTGTTTTCTTTTTGAAATATATTTCTAGGCTTTAAAAACACAATCTATGTTTATGTTTAGACGAACACTTGTTTGCTTTATGTTTTTTATTATATCACAATGCATTATTTTCGTAGAGATATTTTTCGGTCTAATTCCACTTGACTTTTCTCAATGTATTCTTATCCCTATAAAAATGGGGCTATCTGCCGGGTACGATGACCTTGCAAATAGCTCCGTTCCTTTGTTTGTTTATTTTTCAAACACCATTAATAGATACTACTTTTGCCTGAGTCTATCCATTCGTCGACTGCTGAGATTTTAAATCTGTACTGCCGCCCTATCCGCACAAACGGAATCCTTCTTTTTTCCCTAATCCACTTTCTTATAGTTATAGTACTTACACCCAAATATTTAGCAATTTGTTCAGTCGACAACCACATTTCATTCTCTTGCCCCATCTTGTCTCTCCCCACTTTCCTGCTATTTCCAGTATGTTCCGTATTCTTAAATACTGAAATTAGCGATTTTTAGTATTTGAACTTGATTTGTGCCAAGTTTAAATTTTATAATTGGTGCCTTTTAGTATCTTAATCCAGCATCAAAAAAACCGATGAAGAAATAATACGTTCATTTCATCACCTGTCAAATTATAAATTCATATGTTTTTTCACTTTCTCCTCCGTCGATCAAAAACATATAAATCACTCATACTATATATAGTAGCAAATTCTTCATTTTAACCACTATATATTGTGGTCGAGTAGTAAAACAGTAGTAATTTCTCTATCGAATTTCCATACAAGCCCATTCCATGCGGGTTCCCAGAAATATTATAAATATTGCCATGGCACACAAATAGGATTTTTACAGCCATTTTGAAAGTCCTCCTGAGGATACGAAAGGCCACGTAAAGCCGCATGATGCGGTCTTCCCCCAAAATTGGTCATTTTCGGGAACTTGGCATATGGTTGCCTTTCGTGGCATAAATTAGCCGCCTTTAGTAGTAAAAATGGTAGTAAAACGGGCTTTCCGTACTACCGTAATATTTTCACCTTTATTCTACCAGAAAAAAACTCCCGCTTCAGTATAATGAAATAAAAATTTTAGATGCCGATGCAAGATTATTCTTCATTACTAGATTACAAATTTTTACTTCTTGTTTTGCATTCCATAATTTCTCATGGTAAAGTTATGGTGTAAAAAAAATTTTGCGCTTTACTAGTATTTAAATGAATTGACAGCAAACTCTATGAGGAAGTGAAAATAATGACCACAAGTTCCATGTACGATATTGCTTTTATTCTAAGTAAAGAAGGATTGATACGCTCAGTTCATTTTGATTCAGGATTTATCGATGAAAAAATTCGTGAATTGTGCCGGAAGATGGTAGGTTCACAGCCGTGGTCTGAAAAGGCCATTCCGATTGACCATGCTAACCATACAATCACTATCTGGGGACAAACTTTTGACTATCGTCGAATCTCAATTCCGAATGGGTATTGTCTACTCATACGTCAAGAACCAATAACTGAAAAACTAATGGAAGCCGCCCTAGATTTATTACCTGATGCAATTCAACTTTACTCCTCGGACTCTCGCGTTCAATTTTTTAATCGTGCCTGCAAAGAAATGTTAGACATCCCACTTTCTGATACATTGCACGATCAAAAATTGCTGGACATATTCGATGTGGATCCCAGTTATAGTACAACTCTAACTGCTCTACGCTCACAAGGCCCTGTATATTATCGTTATGATCAATATAAGTCCATTACAGGTAAAGAACTACTAACAGTGAATGAAGCAACTCCTATTTTCCGTAAAGACGGTTCGTTATTGGGTGCAGTAACAATAGAGCGTAATATGAGAATCATCAAAAAAAAGTTGCCCCAACTTCGTAAAATTCAAGATATTTTAGCTAGTCATGAGAGCGAACGCTTCGCTGAAAATACAGGTATACATTACAGTTTTGATGACATTATTGGATCTAGTTCCGCCTTGCAAAGCGCTATTAACTTAGCTAAACAAATGGCATTGAAAAACGTTAACATTCTAATTCAAGGTGAGACCGGATGTGGCAAGGAGCTATTTGCTCAAGGAATTCATGAATATAGCTCTCGTAAAAAGGAACCATTTGTTGCAGTTAACTGCGCGGCATTTCCAGAAACACTTGTTGAAAGTATGCTGTTTGGAACTGTTAAAGGCGCATTCACTGGTAGCACCGACAAAATTGGCCTAATTGAAAAGGCAAACCATGGTACCCTCTTTCTCGATGAAATAAATTCCATGAGTTTGCCAATGCAAGCTAAATTGCTACGTGTGCTTCAAGAGGGCACTTTGCAACGTATTGGTAGCACCCAGGATATTCCGGTAGATATCCGAGTTCTTTCAGCCTGCAATGAAGATCCGTTCAAACTTATTGATAAGGGTAAACTTCGCAGCGATTTATTTTATCGTTTAGGTGCAGTCGTCGTCGAAATTCCTCCTCTTCGAGATCGAATGAATGATATCAAGGAATTAACGGATTTCTTCATTCGAACACATCCAGATCTGCCTTCGGAGCCAATTAGGGAAATCACTCCTTCGTTTTGGGATAAATTGGCGCATCACCGCTGGCCTGGGAATGTGCGAGAACTGTTCCATATTTTAAGCTACTCTCTAAGTGTCTGTAAGGACGGCATTTTGACGGAAACTCATTTTCCCGAATATTTTCTACGACGTTTTGAGGCAGCGAAAACAACGGAAGTTTCTATAGGGCATCGCTATTTTTTTGATACTGGGCTCAACAATTTAGTTCAAGAATATGAAAAACAAATTTTACATCAGGCGTACTTGTTATGTGGAAGAAACGGCACAAAAACTGCGGCTTTACTAAAAATTAGCCGTCAAAATTTTCAATATTACGTCAAAAAATATCATTTAAATGATACTTAATAAAAAAAATTTTGCGCAAAAAAAATTTTATAGAAAAAATTCTTTTACAAAAAAACCAGAGAAAATACTGCAAATATTTTCTCTGGTTCTTTTAATATTATATTCATTTCCCCAAAAAGAAAGGCATTCTATTTGAAATTACAGTTTATTTTATCCCCTCTCTTTCAAAAATTAATTTGGCACATAATTTGCCTAGAACATTAGTAAAAGCGTTTGGTTTTCCGTTTTCTAGTAAAGTTTCTGTGAAAGGAGAAACAAAAATGAATATTTCTGTAAGAGAAGCTCGTACTATCAAAACCGTTTGCTTGACAGACTGCCAACCATCGCTCAATGAATTCATCGCTGTAGCAAAATACCATGCTCGGCTTGAATTTTCTGCTGAAATGAAAAATGTAGTCCGTTCAAATCGTCAGTTGCTCGACCGTTTCTTGGAAGAAGGACGTATTATCTATGGCGTAACGACTGGTTTTGGCGAAAACGTCCGTTTCACTATTAAGCCTGAAGAAGCTGAACAGCTTCAAAAAAATATTGTTCGTACTCACTCCGTAGCTGTCGGAGAACCATTAACGGAAGTTCAAGCTCGTGCCGTGATGCTGCAGACCATTTTAAATGCAGGTCAGGGCCACTCTGGAATCCAGCTTGAAACACTAGAATTGATTCGTCAAATGCTCAACAAAAATTTAATTCCTTGGGCACCAAGCGAAGGTTCAGTAGGCTATCTCGGCGTTGAAGCACATCTAGCAATGGCTTACATTGGTGAGGGTAAAATTTTTGAAAACGAAAAACCTTTACCCGCGTTAGATGTATTAACTAAACATGGATTAAAACCGATTGCGCTTTCTTACAAGGAAGGCCTATCCATGACAAATGGTACCATCACTGTTACTGCATTAGGGCTTCTGGCACTTTATGATTCCATAACAACTATGCAAAACGCTGAAATCGCTTGTGGCCTTTGTTTTGAAGCTCTTCGTGGTACCACAAAGGCCTTGGATCCACGTATTCATCAGGCAAAGAAGCATGAAGAACAAGCAAATTCGGCGGATAACCTTCGTCGTATCTTGAGCGGCAGTGCAATCGCAGAAAAATATTTGAATGCTAGAGTTCAGGATTGTTATGTCATGCGTTCCATGGCACATATCGAGGGTGCAGCAAAAAAATTAATTAAAGAAGCTTATGAAGTTATTATCGATGAAATGCATTCTATCAGTGACAACCCTGAAATTTTTGCAACAAGCGACGATAATGGCGAAGCCTTGATGTGCGGAAACTTTGATGGCAGTTTTGTTGGCTCCCATGCCGACATAATTTCAATGGCTTGTGCTATCATTGGCAATCTCATAGAAAGAGGCACGGATCGCATGGTGAATCGTAACCTGAATGAAGGGCTTCCTGCGTTCCTTGTAAAAAACCCTGGCCTTAACAGTGGTTTTATGATTGTTCAATATACGGCTGCGGGCTTAATGAATGAAATAAAGCATCTTGCTATTCCGGTTACCATTGACAGTATTCCTACCTGTGCAAATCAGGAAGACCCCGTTTCAATGGCATACTATGCATCTAAAAAAGCAATGAAAGCAGTTCAAAAATTGCAATATATGGTTGCATTGGAAATTTATGTAGCACTGCAAGCTATTGACTTTTTGAAACCCCTAACGCCTTCTCCTGCTAACAAAAAGATTCTCGACTATGTACGAGAAACTGTTCCATTTGTAGAAAACGATCGTTATCTTTATCCTGATATCGAGTATATTTATGGTCAAGTTCAAGATTGTAAATTCATTGATCTGATTGAGGATTCTATTGGGGAATTAAAATTCTAATACGGCGATTTAGTTTAAAGCGCAAGGAAGTGAAAGGTTACCGAAGGAGTGACATATAATGGAAATTACTATTATAATTCTTTATTTAGTGGTAATTTTTGGAATAGGTATTTATTGTAATAAATACAATAAGAACGTAGATGACTACTTATTAGCAGGGCGTCATCTGGGAGTTGGATTAGCAACAGGAACCCTTGTTGCTACGTATTTCGGGGGTGGCTATGTAATTGGGGTTGGCAGTGAAGCTTACAATGTTGGGGTCAGCTCATATTGGAGTCCAGTTGCAGGCGCATTAGGCATTTTAGCTGTTTGTTTGGTGCTAAAGAAAATGGAAGGTATGCGCGTTTATACAGTTACAGAAATTGTGGAACATCGTTATAATAGTTCCTTCTTGCGCTTAGCAACAACGATTCTCTCTCTGTTGGCCTTGGTAGGAATTTTGGCCAGCCAGGTGAGTTCCGCAGGCAGTGTATTAGCTTCTTTAGGGATTGGAGACATTACTACGAGTGCCATCATTGTAACGGCTTTCTTTGTCGGATTTACCGCTTTTGGTGGCTTGTGGGCAGTTACAATCACCGACTTTATCCAAATCATCGTTGCATCAGCTGGGCTAATATCTGCAACGCTTCTTATCATCTTTAAAGCCGGTGGTTGGGGAAATGTTGCAGAAAAAATTGCAGTAACCAACATTCCTTCAAATTATTTCAATCTGCTAAAAGGCACTGAACCTTCTTATGTACTTTGGTTAATTCTTCCGATGTTCATTTACACGCTAATTGGTCAAGATGTATACCAGAGGTTATTTGCAGCAAAGGACACAAAAACAGCTTTTAGAGCAGCAGTGCTTTCCTTTATCTGCTTGTTAATTATTTGCGCATTTCCTGTAATTTTAGGGATGGCTGCCAGGGGACTAGAGCCTAACCTTTCGAACCCTGTATTAGCTGTTCCAACAATCATTAGAGCAATGCTTCCCCCTGTTCTCTCCGGCTTCACCCTCGCTGCCATCATCGCTGCAATTGTATCAACAGCGGATTCCATTTTGACAGCTGCAACCTCACATGTAGTGAACGATATATACGTCCGTTACATAAGCAAAGAAAATATGGAAGATCCTGCCGTGCAGAAAAAATTATTACGTATGTCTAAAATCATGACAGCCGTTGTTGGTATTGGATCAGCAATTATTGCACTCGCAATTCCATCTGTACTCGCTATTCTCAATTCCTCCTATACGCTGTTTACAGCAGGAGTATTCTCCCCTGTAGTTTGTGGACTTCTTTGGAAAAAAGCTACCCGAGCGGGAGCTTATGCAGGTCTCTTCAGTGGTCTTCTCTTCGTAATTTTAGGTTGGTCAGGAGTTTCATTCTTGGGAATTCCAATCGATATTGCAAGTTCCCTTTTGTCTGTACTTGTCTTAATCATTGTATCCATGATTACATACAAGCCAGAAGGTGAAACTCACTAACACAACCAAGTTTTAATTAAAATGAAAGGTACTGAGTTGTAATATCCAAACATGATGTGTACCCCAAAAACTGGACGCATATAAATTAGTTAAATGGCATTAGTGG
>ENA-OPXI01001636-OPXI01001636.1-human-gut-metagenome-genome-assembly--contig:-NODE-1636-length-11341-cov-2.454811_pt1 | contig 11341 bp, 9 predicted proteins | sample MGYA00241520_ERZ502032 | MGnify/ENA primary metagenome ERZ502032 (study PRJEB25962, sample SAMEA2042106) | human gut metagenome | biome: human gut; feature: human-associated habitat; material: faeces...
GCGCTCGCATCCAACACTTGCTCCGAGACCACAGAAATGGATTATTTCATTGCAAGGGTTCGTCTGTCATCCCAACGAATAAAATTCGTCCACCATCTATTTTACTATTTGGACTTTTGCTGTTTCTCCTGCATCTAATTCGATGCTGAAACTGATTTTTCCGCTGAGACTGGATTTGAGCTTGCCAATATTAGTATCGTTAACATATACTTTGTATTCCTTTTCAGGTTCTACTTCAAGAGTAATCTGTAAGTCATCCGCTGCCTCTGTCTCAAACACAATCTGGCGTTCTGTTTCTTTGTAACCATGTACAGCAGAACCTGGTACAGATTCATATACAACACCGCCATTTTTCTCTAAGCGGGTAATCTCCTGAAATGTTTTTACTTTATATGTATCGCCCTCAAATGAAAAATCATCAAGCTTTGTCTTTTGTGTGAGACTATAATCTCCAAAGCTTAAACTTCCATTCTCTTCTGCTTTTAATAATTCTTTTACGTTAGCCATTGTTATATCCTCCGTATTTATATCTGTCAAGTTACCGTTATTATACAAGAAAACGGGAAATTTTTCTACAAAAAACACATAATTATTAAAAATTATTTTACAAAATTTCTATTGCAGATTATCTAGAGTGTGTTTGTTGTATTTTTCTACTTTTTCTTCTTTTCTGCTTTCTTAACAACTGGCTTTCCATCGTTAATATCGAGAAGAATTCTGTCATTGTTTTTAATGTGGCCTTCGAGGTATTCATCTGCCAGAAAATCTTCCAATTCATTCTGGATAGCACGACGAAGCGGTCTTGCTCCATACTGTGGATCATATCCTTTTTCAAGGACATAGTCTGCTACTTTATCAGAGAATTCCAAAGTGAAGCCTGGATTTTTTGAAAGTCTGTCAGAAAGTTCTTTTAACAGCAATTCTACAATCTTCCTCTGTTCTGGTTTTTCTAATGTATGGAATACCATGATACCATCCACACGGTTGATAAATTCTGGTTTAAAGATCTGCTTCACTTCTTCCATTACATGGGACTTCATACGCTCATGATCTTCCTTTGCACTTCTTTCTGTAATAAAACCAAGATTCTTCGGTGCCATGATTCGCTGTGCTCCGGCATTGGAAGTCATAATGATAACAGTATTTTTGAAGTCTGCCTTTCTTCCATTCGAATCGGTAATCTGTCCATCATCAAGTACCTGAAGTAAAATGTTAAATACATCGCCATGTGCTTTTTCAATCTCGTCAAATAAAATAACGCTATATGGATGGCGGCGTACCTGCTCGGAAAGCTGTCCACCTTCTTCATATCCCACATATCCTGGAGGAGAACCAATGAGTTTGGATACGCTATGTTTTTCCATATACTCGGACATATCAACACGGATCATCGCATTTTCATCGCCAAATAATGCCTCAGCAAGTGCTTTGGAAAGTTCGGTCTTTCCTACACCAGTTGGTCCTAAGAACATAAAAGAACCAATTGGCCTTTTCGGATCTTTTAACCCAACACGGCCACGTTTGATTGCTTTTGCAACCATCTTTACTGCCTCATCCTGCCCGATTACTCTTTTCTTTAACGTATCCTCAAGACCAAGCAGACGCTGTGATTCGCTCTGGCTGATACGAGTTACCGGAATCTTTGTCCAGGAAGAAACAACCTCTGCTACATCATTCTCTGTAACATTAACACGGCTGACTGCTTTTTTCTGCTCCCAGACTTTTCTTTGTTCTTCGAGTTTTTCCAGTACTGTTTTCTGCTTTGTATTATTCATTTTGGCCTTGCGCAGATTGCCCTCCGCAAGTGCCTCTTCTTTTCGCTTTCCATATTTATCAAACTGTTCTTCTAATGCCCGCATTTCATCAGACATTGTGTATAAGCCGACTCTCTTTTTAGAAGCAGCCTCATCCATAACATCAATCGCTTTATCTGGAAGAAAACGGTCACTGATATATCGTTCTGATAATTCTACGGCTGCCTGAATTGCTCCGGCAGTATAATGAACATGATGATGCTGTTCGTACTTTTCCTTTAAGCCATTAAGAATTGCAACTGCCTCTTCCTTCGTTGGCTCTTCTACGGCAACTGGCTGAAAACGTCTTTCAAAAGCGGCATCTTTTTCAATATATTTTCGATATTCCTCACGAGTTGTCGCACCGATTAACTGAATCTCTCCTCTGGCAAGAAATGGCTTCATAATATTAGAAGCATCAATCGCGCCTTCTGCTCCTCCTGCTCCAATCATCGTGTGAATCTCGTCAACAAATAAAAGAATATCCCCTCTGGAAATCACTTCTTGAAGGAGTTTTTTAATTCTCTCCTCAAATTCTCCTCTGTATTTAGAACCTGCAATCATTCCTGGAAGATCTAATGTCATTACCTTTTTGTCCCAAAGCATTTCTGGCACTTCTCCACGCACGATCCACTGTGCAAGCCCCTCTACGATTGCTGTTTTTCCGACTCCCGGCTCACCGACAAGACAGGGACTATTCTTTGTACGGCGGCTTAAAATCTGAATCATTCGCTCAATTTCCTGGCTTCTTCCAACAATCGGATCTAACTTCCCTTCTTTTACCCTCTCTGTCAGATCCACACAATATGCTGCGACCATAGAATTCTTTTTTTTCGCCTTCTTTGGTGCAGTAAGTGACTGGAATTCTTTCTGTGCTCTCGTTGAATCTACCCCTGTCGCAACTAAAACATCTACATAAATTTTCTTTAGATTAATATTCATGCCTTTCATCAAACGAAGCGCAATACAATCTTTTTCTTTGATGATCGCAAGTAAAATATGTTCTGTCCCTATCTGCTGTGCATGCATGCGAATTGCTTCTTCTTCGCTTGTCAAAAGAACATGTTCTGCTTTAGGACTGTATCCGAGAAACGTCTGATTCGCATTATCTCCTAATGCTGCTGATTCTCCCAATACTGCCTCTAAAAAATTCTCATAGTTAAGACCATTCTCATAAAGTACTCGTCCAGAAAGAGAATCTGGCTGTGCTAAAAGTCCCAGAATAAGATGTTCGGTTCCTATATATTTCTGGTGGCATGAAGCTGCATCTTGCGCTGCTTTCTCCAATGCCTGGGAAGCATAGTTATTATATTCTGTTCTCATTCCTATCCTCGCTTTCTATTCTTCCTCTTCTATCATAAGAAATGTGTCATACATTTCCTCTACTAACTGTTTCATCTCATCTTTTGTAATCTCTTTGCAGATTGCCTGTGCTACAATCATCTGCATGTATCCATTCACCTTCATCATCTCTTCTGATTTGTCACTAATCTGTACAGAAATGACTGCTCCCTTTCTTCGATCAAGCTTCAGATAGCCTTCTTGGCGCAGCATGGCGTATGCCTTATTCACCGTATGCATATTCACACCAAGTTCTCCTGCTAAGCCACGCACAGAAGGAAGGGAATCCCCCTCATGGAGCTGTTCCTGCGCGATCTGCATGACAATCTGATTGCGAAGCTGTATGTAGATTGCCTCCGGGCTGTTAAAATCAAGTTTTATTCTCATATTTATCATCCCATTCTTTTAAGATATCTTCTGTGTTATATAGACTATATCATATAGCGCAAAAAATCAAGTCCATAAACAAAAAAACGTACAAAATGTATCCTTATCTGACAGTAAAATACATCTTATACGTTTTCTCTCTTTTGATTTTTTAAACATGCTTTAAAATGTATAAAAAAATACTCTAATACTTATCTGCGAGAAGCTGGCAATATAGAATCTCCAACGCTTCTTTTACTGCGCTGTGACGAACCCCCTGACGATTCCCGCCGTAAAAACAGCGCTTCACTATCGTACGTCCCTTTACACAACATCCAATATAAACCAGCCCTACCGGTTTTTCTTCTGTTCCCCCTCCTGGACCTGCAACTCCTGTTGTAACAACAGAGGCATCCGCTCCCGCTGCTCTTACTGCACCTTCAGCCATCTCTGCCGCTGTCTGTCTTGAGACAGCACCATATTTCTCAAGAGTCTCCTTTTTTACACCAAGCAGCTTATGCTTAGCTTCATTAGAGTAAGTAACATAACTTTCCTTAAAAACTTCTGAAATTCCGTCGGCATTTACAAGCGTGCCTGCTACAAGACCGCCTGTGCAGGATTCGGCAGCAGTTACTGTCATCTTCCTGTGAATCAAAATCCGTGTAATTTTCTTTTCAATTGGTTCTTCTGCCATAATCCGATCGGAACTCATTATTTTTCATTGCCTCCCTCTTTTAACACATCAATGTTCTTTGCAAGATAATCTACTAAAGAAACAATCGTAAGAATTAATGCAATATATATAAGAATCTGCTCAGCGATATGTATTCCTCCAGCATATGCAGGGAAGTTTTCTCCGAGATTAAGCATCAGTAAAATAATTGCAAACATCTGGAAATTTGTTTTGAACTTGCCCCAATAACTTGCTGCAATAACAACACCGCTATCGCTGGCTACTAAACGGAATCCACTAATAACAAACTCTCTTGCAATAATAACAATAACAATCCATGCAGCGATCTTATTCTGTGCTACAAGACAGATAAACGCAGAAGAAACAAGCATTTTATCTGCAAGTGGATCCATAAACTTTCCGAAATTTGTTACAAGATTATACTTTCTTGCAATATGTCCATCTAAAAAGTCTGTAATACTAGCTGCACAGAACAGTACTGTAGCGATCCATTTAGAACCTGCAACGAAATCTGTTAACAGGAAAAATACAAAAAATGGAATCATAATGATTCTTACAATTGTAAGCTTATTCGGTAAATTCATCGGCATAAATAACATCTCCCATCAAATCATATTCATTTGCTCCCGTAATGCGAACAGGAACGATATCACCGGAAATCAATTCTTCCTCCGCCCGGACAAATACATTTCCGTCTACCTTCGGCGCATCCATATAAGTTCTTCCAATATAGATATCGTCTTCATATAAGTAACCCTCTATTAAAACGGACATTTCATCATCAATTCGACTTGCAGCTTTATCAGCAGAAATCTCCTGCTGTAATGCCATAATCTCATCCCGGCGGCTTTCCTTTACTTCTTCTGTAATCTGACCGTCCATCTCTGCAGCTTTTGTTCCTTCTTCTGCTGAGTATGGGAATACACCAAGTCGGTCAAATTCCATACTGTCTACAAAGTCCACCATATTTTTGAATTCTTCTTCGGTCTCACCAGGAAAACCAGTAATTAAAGTTGTACGAAGAACAATGTCCGGTATTTCTTTCCTTAACTTCTCTACAAGAGAAACTAATTCTGCTCTATTGGTGCGGCGGCCCATACGCTTTAATATCGTATCCTCACTATGCTGAATTGGAATATCAAGATAATGACAAATCTTCTTCTCTTTCTTCATTACAGCAATCAATTCATCCGTAATTTCTTCCGGATAACAGTACAAAATACGAATCCATTCAATTCCTTCGATTTCACAAAGTTTTGTTAAAAGTTCTGGCAGTGCCTTTCTTCCATAACAGTCCATACCATAAACCGTTGTTTCCTGGGCAATAAGAATTAATTCCTTTACCCCGCCCTCAGCAAGCTTTCTTGCTTCCTCTAACAGATCTTCCATTGGGAAACTACGATAATGTCCCCGAATATATGGAATGATACAGTATGTACAGCGCTTATTACATCCTTCTGCAATTTTTAAATAAGCAGTATATCCACCAGTTGTTACTACACGTTTATCTGCTAAGGAAGCAGGAAGCAAATCAATAGAAGGACAACAGTTTACAAAGGACTTCTCCTTGGGTTCTTCTACTGCAGCTTCTTTCTGTGATGCCTCTGCCTCAGCAAGAATCTCATCAAGAATCGGAACAATCTCTGTATATCCCGTTGTTCCAATTACTGCATCCACTTCTGGAATCTCCTGCTGAATCTCATCCTGATACCGCTGTGCCATACATCCTGTTACAATAAGTGCCTTGAGTCTGCCCTTTTTCTTCCATTCTGCCATCTCGAGAATCGTTTCTACACTCTCTTCTTTCGCATCATGAATAAAACAGCAAGTATTTACTACAATCGCATCTGCCTCGGACTCTTCCTGTGCCACACGGTATCCCGCTTCATTTAAAAGTCCAAGCATCTTTTCACTATCTACGAGGTTCTTGTCGCATCCTAGTGATACAAATAATACATTTTTCATCGGTTATTCATCCTTAACGCTGCTTCTACGCAGTTATTCATTAACATGGCGATTGTCATCGGGCCTACTCCTCCTGGAACAGGAGTAATCGCAGAAACTTTATCTACTACCTTATCATAATCAACATCACCACAAAGTTTATTCTCTTCATTTCTGTGGATTCCTACATCAATTACGACAGCCCCATCTTTTACATAGCTGTCATCAAAGAATTTTGGCTTTCCAATCGCAGCTACTAAAATATCTGCTCTCTGGCATACTTCTTTTAAATTTTTTGTATGAGAATGGCAGATTGTTACCGTTCCATTCTCTCTTAAAAGAAGCATGGACATCGGTTTACCAACGATATTGCTGCGCCCAACAACAACGCAGTCTTTTCCATCAATAGAGATGCCGGAACGTTTTAATAACTGGATAATTCCTGCTGGAGTACAAGATACAAAGCCTGGCTCTCCTGTAGATAAAGCACCTACACTCTGTGGATGGAATCCATCAACATCCTTTGCTGGAGAGATTGCCTGAATAATCTCTTTCTCGTCCATATGTGCAGGCACTGGAAGCTGTACAAGAATACCATTCACATGATCATCCTTATTCAGACGGCTAATTAAACTAAGCAGTTCTTCCTGTGTTGTCTCTTCTGGAAGCTCATAAGCCTGTGACTCAATTCCAATATACGCACATGCTTTCTTTTTATTATTCACATATACGCTTGATGCAGGATCACTTCCTACCTGAATTACAGCTAAACATACAGAAATGCCTTCTTCTTTTAACAGCTTTACCTGTTCTTTTAATTCCTCTTTAATATCGGAAGATATCTTTTTTCCATCAATTCTTAAAGACATAGTATCTCCTCTTTTCTTCATTTATTATGTATTTATACATAGATATTGTACCTATTTAAAATCAAAAAGTAAACACATTAACGATATTTATCTTCACTTTAAATAGCCACAAGATATTTAATAATACAACAAATTTTTCATTTCGTAAAGTCCTGCCGCCAGTTCTTTACAAATTCTTTGCAATTTTTATAAATATTCCTCAAAATAGGATTCTAACTGTTCTGAAGACATTAATACTTTCCGCGGCTTTGTTCCTTCTTCCGGACCCACGATTCCTGCATCCGAAAGCTGATCCACTATTCTTGCTGCTCGATTAAATCCAATCTTAAACATTCGCTGCAGCATTCCAATGGAAGCCTTGTCTTTTTCAATAACAAAGCGGGCTGCTGCTTCAAAATATTCATCTCTTTCCTGAGAAACCGCACTGCTCTTTAATTTATTTTCAATTTTTTCAGTTACTTCTGTATCGTATACTGCCACATCTTCATTTTCTTTTAAAAATGTAACCACATCGCTAATCTCATTATCGGAAATAAAAGCCCCCTGCACACGCACCGGTTTAGAGTATCCTGCCGGATAAAAGAGCATATCTCCCTTACCAAGAAGCTTTTCGGCTCCATTCATATCAATAATTGTACGGCTATCTACACCAGAAGAAACAGAGAATGCAATTCTTGATGGTACATTTGCCTTAATAAGCCCCGTGATAACATTAACCGATGGACGTTGTGTTGCAATAACCAGATGAATTCCTGCTGCTCTTGCAAGCTGTGATAATCTTACAATAGCATCTTCTACTTCTCCAGGAGCCACCATCATAAGATCTGCAAGCTCATCGATAATAATGACAATCTGTGGCATTTTTTTTATAGTTTCTGGATCAATCTCTCCAGATTTCTGAAGTTCCCTTACCTTTTTATTGTAACCTTCAATATTACGAACACCAGTTTCTGTAAACTTCTTATAACGATTTGTCATTTCTGCTACAGCCCAGTTTAATGCTCCTGATGCCTTTTTCGGATCAGTAACAACTGGAATAAGCAGATGTGGAATTCCATTGTAAATACTTAATTCTACCATCTTAGGATCAATCATGATAAGCTTGACTTCTTCCGGTGCTGCCTTATATAAAATGCTCATAATCAAAGTATTGATACACACTGACTTACCAGATCCTGTCGCTCCTGCAATTAATAAATGTGGCATCTTGGCAAGATCTGTTACTACGGTCTTTCCTCCAATATCTTTTCCAACTGCAAAAGCCAATTTGGATTTAAATGTTTTAAATGTCTGACTTTCTATCAAATCCCTAAAATGTACGGTCTGATTATGTTTATTCGGAATCTCAATTCCAATTGCTGCCTTTCCCGGAATCGGTGCCTCGATTCGGATATCAGATGCTGCAAGATTCAGCTTAATATCGTCTGTCAGAGAAAGAATCTTACTTACCTTTGTTCCCTGTTCCGGGAACATCTCATATCTCGTAACAGAAGGGCCACAGCTTATATCTGTAATTGTCACATTCACTCCAAAACTTTTTAATGTCTCATACAGTTTCTGCGCTGTTTCCTGTAAATACTGCTGCTGGCCAGAGGAGTGTCCCTGTTCTTCTTTTATAAGAAGACTTGCGGGAGGAAACAGGTAATCTTTTCCTTCTGCTTTCTTTCTATCTGGAACTACTTCTTTGCTTTCTACAGATGATACTTTCTGAGCTGTTTCTTTCTTAATGGTATCTTGCCTTGCCATTTGCTTTTCTTGAATGGCAATATCCCTATCGTTAACTTCCGAAGCATTATCTTTTGCTTCTGTATCTCTTTGCTTTATCTCAGCCCCATTTTTCCAGATTCTGCTCTCCTCATTTTCTTCCTGTTTTTCCTTCATATCCTTTACTGCTTCTATCTCAGGGACTTCTTTCTGTTCAATCGCCTGATCAGCCGCATCCGGATAAACATTTTCTTCCGAAATGGCTTCTGCCTCAGATACAATACTTTCAGAAACTTCTTCTATCAAACTACCCAAATCTTCATTGATTCGGATTTCTTCTGGCAGTGAAGTATGGAATGCTCCCTTTTCTTTATATGGTGGGGCATAGCTTTCTTCTTGCACTTCTAAAGTACTCTCTTGTGAAATTAATGAGGTATTTTCCTCTGGGAATGTAAACGCACTGAAATCTAACTTACCTTTAAATGGTTCTGTCTTCCCATCCTCTTCTGTGAATGGATAAATCTGCGGATGAAGTTCCCTTACACAATCCTTTCTTTTCACCTCATCAGAGGAAGTAAACACCGGAACATTCACCTTTATATTTTTTATTGTTTTCTCTTGTTCTGCTGACGTAGATGGCTGCTTTTTCGGGTTCTTTTTCTCCTTCTTTTCTTCTAGTTCTTTCACCTTTTCTTCGCATTGTTTTGCTCTTTTCTTATCCGAAGTCTTCTTATAGCCACTCTTCATCTTCAAAAATGAAGTCGCCTTATCTGAAGATTCCTCTTCCTCTTCTAAATTGATCAATCTGTCTTCTGCTGCTGCCGCTTCTCTTTCTAAACGCCGTTTCTCGGCAGACTTTTCCCACTCTTCTTTTGAAGCCCGCACATTCTTAACCATCTTTTTAAAGAAAGAAACAAAAGATCTTTGTGTCAGCAAAATACATGCGAGCAAAAATACACAGATAAGAACAACCATCGCTCCTGCTGTTCCAAATCCCTCTCTTAATAAAAGCGCAACTCCGCCCCCGATAATTCCTCCTGTTGCATGATTATTAATCGCCACAGAAAATAAATCATGCACTGTCACTGTCGTATCTTTATATAACAACTGCGATACGGCCGATACTTCCATCAAAATGACAAATCCCGCACCACACTTCTTCATTGCCAACGTACTGTAATCATTGGCAACCAAAATTGTTATACCAAGGAAGAAAAATACCGGCATAACAAACTGGGCACAGCCAAAAATACCAAAAAAGAAGCTGGCCAGCCATTTTCCAATCAATCCACAATGTCCAAAATTACTAAACATCATAAGAACGACCAGACCAAAAGCAACAACCAACGTAATCTCACTGCTCATCGGAATTCCTTCTGCCTTTTGGGATGCGTTTTTTCTGGTTCCCGAAGTATGATTTTTCGCTGTAGTTTTTCTGGTCACATTATTCTTTGTTGTGACTTTCTTTGTTGTTTTTCGTTTTATCTTATTCTCGTTTGTTTTATTACTTGCCATACATAACACCTTTATTTTCTAAGTTTGATATCTTTATCATCATATCACAAATACCGTCAGAAAAAAAGATGCGTTCTTAAAATAAATAACACATTTTTTCTTCTATCATTTTTTCTCCTGCTTCTTTCAATCTCCTGATGCAGCCAGAAAAGCGCTTCAGAAACACCACCAACTTCATCAATAATTCCTTCTTCCACCGCCATTTTTCCTACAAGAATTGTTCCTAAATCTTTTACCATCATCCCCTGACGTATCATCATTCTTTCCAGCCTGCTTTTCGCAACTCCTGTATGTGCTTCTACAAATGTAACAATCCTATCCTGTATCAGCCGAAAGTATTCAAATGTCTGCGGCGCACCAATAATCGTACCATTCAGTCGTACTGGATGCAGAATCATCGTTGCCGTCGGTGCAATAAATGTTCGATCTGCCGCTACTGAAAGAGGTACTCCAATAGAATGACTATCTCCAATCACAAGAGAAACCGTCGGTTTTTTGATAGATGCAATCATTTCTGCTGCCGCAAGGCCACAGGAACAATCGCCTCCCACCGTATTAATCAGGAGAAATAATCCATCTATCTCCTGATTATCCTGTACTTGGGTAAGAAGCGGTAATAAATGTTCATATTTTGTTGTCTTTATTCTGTCTGATGATAAATGATGCCCTTCTATCTCACCGATAACAGATAAAAATAAAATATGTTGCCCCGTCCCGTTATTCTCCAGTAATACTTCTCCAAGTTCTAGTAAACTTTCTAATTGCGTATTCATGAGCATCCTCCTCTATATTTTCATGTGCTTCCGAAATCTTTTACACCTGTAGCATGTTTCAAACACGCTCTAATCTTATAAAACGATTTTTCCGAAAGCAGCTTTCCCTTTAGCATGCTCATTTTGAAAGAAAAAACACCTAAGAATTATATCCTTTTTTAATAATTCCTGGGTGTTTTATCTATTTTTAATCCTGTGTGAAAATATTCTTTAGAGCGTGTTTGAAAAATGCTCTAGACTTCCGTTTGTCTCTAAAGCTTTTATTCCTTTAGAATAAATCTCCTGCAGCTTTCCATCTTTTTGCATAAAAAGCCGATGTTCATTTTGAAAACGATGGCTTGT
>ENA-OPXI01001656-OPXI01001656.1-human-gut-metagenome-genome-assembly--contig:-NODE-1656-length-11257-cov-2.906445_pt1 | contig 11257 bp, 8 predicted proteins | sample MGYA00241520_ERZ502032 | MGnify/ENA primary metagenome ERZ502032 (study PRJEB25962, sample SAMEA2042106) | human gut metagenome | biome: human gut; feature: human-associated habitat; material: faeces...
TCTATACAATCCATCAAACTATACTCTTTAAGTTGTTCCCATTGCTCAAATGCTGCAAGTCTTGCAAACATTAGAGGTTCTAGTCCCATAGGACAAGCCTCTACACACTTTCCACACCCTATACAGGCTCTTGTTTTATATGGATTTGTCTCCTCTTTAGTAAGAGCTAACAATCCTGATGTTCCCTTGATTACAGGAGCTTCCTCTGAGAATTGAGCCATTCCCATCATAGGTCCTCCCATAACTAATTTATCTACAATCTCTCTATTTACACCACAGTAATCTAATAGATAAGAGAATGGTGTTCCAATAGCATTTTTAGGATTGATTATCCCCTTTCCTGAAACAGTAACTACCTTTTCTATAAGAGGTATTCCATTTACTATACCATCATATATAGCTGCAGCTGTTCCAGTATTTTGTACCACTACTCCAACTGCTGATGGAAGTTTTCCAGATGGAACCTGTCTATCTAATACAGCTTTTATCAGTTGTTTCTCTCCCCCTTGAGGATATTTTGTCTTAAGTGGTGCTATCTCAATACCAGTTCCCTCAACAGCTTTTCTCATTGAAGCTATAGCCTCTGGCTTATTCTCCTCAATACCAATAATAGCTCTATTTACCCCAAGTATCTTTTTTATAATTTTGATACCATTTACTATCTTCTCTGGATTCTCTATCATAAGTCTATTGTCAGAGTTAAGATATGGCTCACACTCTGCTCCATTTAATAGAAGTGTATCTATCTTTGCATCTGCTGGTGGATCTAACTTTATATGAGTAGGGAAACTTGCTCCCCCTATACCAACTATACCTTTCTCTCTTATCATTGTTAATAATGTTCTTCTATCTACATTTTCCCATTTCTCTATCTTCGATAACTCAGCCCAAGTCTCCTGTTCATCGTTTTCAATTATTACAGTTTTTATTCTTCCCATCAATGGAAAAACATGGTCCTCTATTCTCTTAACTGTTCCACTTACTGGTGAATGAATAGGGGATGACATAAATGCTTGAGAATCAGCAATTTTTTGCCCTTTCAATACCCTATCTCCAACAGCTACAATTGGATCTAGTGGCGCCCCTATATGTTGTAAAAGTGCAACATACAGCATTTTTGGTGCTTTTACTTCTTCAACCAGCCATATTCTCTGTTTGAATCTTATTTTCAGGTGGATGAACTCCTCCTCTGAAACCAAAAAACTTCATAATTAATCTCCTTTCACTTTAAAGTTAATTTCTACTAAACTAAGTGTATCACATTTATTGCTAATTCTCAATGGTTTTTGCAATTATTTTGATCATTTTTTGTTATATTTTTGCATTATTTTACTTAATTCGACATCTTGGATAATATCACATGCACATTTACTTGCATTCTCTATCATCAATGTTACCTCTTCTTGTTCACTTTTACTAAACTGTCCCAATACAAAGTCAATAGTATTGTCCTTAGGTTTTCCTATCCCACACTTTATACGTAAAAACTCATCTCCTAAGTGAGATATAATAGATTTTATTCCATTATGTCCACCAGAGCTTCCCTTTTCCTTTACTCTCAACTTTCCTACTGGTAGGTCCATATCATCATATATTACCACTAAATCTGTCTTTGGATTTAGCTTATAGAAATTTATAACCTCTATTATTGAGTTTCCACTTAGATTCATAAAAGTTTGTGGTTTTAGAAAAAGTACCTTCTCCCCATCTATATTTTTTTCACTTATAAGTCCTTGGAATTTCTCCTTCTCATTTGTTATCCCTAAGTCCTTTTGAAGATAGTTGATAACTTCAAATCCTATATTGTGTCTTGTCTTCTCATACTTACTTCCTGGGTTTCCTAATCCTACTATTAACTTCATCTCTTCTCTCCTTCTAGCATTCTGCATTAAACGTAAATTTTGCAAGACCTCCTAAAGATGTCTCTCTATACTCCTGTTTTAAATCCTTTCCTGTCTCTCCCATAGTCTTTACAACTTGGTCAAAGGTTACCTTATGCTTTCCATCTGTATATAGGCTATATGCTGCAGCATCTAAAGCTCTTGCTGCTGCCGCTGCATTTCTCTCAATACAAGGTACCTGTACATATCCACCAACTGGGTCACAAGTTAATCCAAGGTGGTGTTCTAGTGCCATCTCTGCTGCATACTCTATCTGAGCCAATGAACCTCCCAATAGGAAACATGCCATTGCTGCAGCCATTGAACAAGCTGAACCAACCTCAGCCTGACAACCTCCCTCTGCTCCAGAAATAGTTGCATTCTCTTTGATAAGGTTTCCTATAAGTCCTGCTATTGCTAGGCTTTTTAAGATCTCATCCTCATGTAGATCATACTCCTCTCTTAGAGCATACAAAAGCCCTGGTACAACTCCACAAGCTCCACATGTTGGTGCAGTAACCACTCTACCTCCACCACCATTCTCCTCTGATACAGCTAATGTATAGGCAAATATTCTACCTAGAAATCCTCCTCTACTGTGATTATTTCTAGCTTTTCTATAGAAATTTGACGCTTTTCTTGGATATTTTAAGCTTCCTGGCAGTACTCCAGTAGTATTTATTCCCCTCTCTACTGCCTGCTCCATAGCTTGCCAAATATCTTTTAAGAAATCAAATATCTCTTTTCCTTCACACTCTACAACATACTCCCATAACTCTTTCTGATTCTCTTCACACCAGCTCTTTATCTCCTCCATAGAGTTCAATCTATAGACTTCCTGGCCACCTCTTCTCTCTTGGTTTTCCTCCATTATAGTTCCTCCCCCAACAGAGAATACCAACCATTCATCCAATTTTTTCCCACTCTCATCAAAGGCTTTAAATAGCATTCCATTTGTATGATACTTATGTACCACCTCTGGTTTCCATACTATCTCTGTTGGTATAGGTTTCATTGTCTCTACAATTATCCAATCTGTAAGATGTCCCTTTCCTGTAAGAGCTAGAGAACCGTAAAGTTCAACTTCAAATCTCTTAGCCTCTGGATTTTTAGCCTTAAATTTTTTTGCTGCCCTCTCTGGCCCCATAGTGTGTGAGCTTGATGGTCCATTTCCAATTTTAAATAACTCTTTTAAACTATCCATACCTCTTTCCTCCCTAAATCTTTTTATTAAAAAAGAGTGAAGAAAGCTATAACTCTCTTCTAGCTTTTTTCACTCTCCAATTTACTACTGTCTTATCTCTCCATTGTAATCTTTAGAGATAGTTGTCAGTATCTTATCTATTGCTGTTTTTATCTCTTTCTCATCTAGAGTCTTCTCTTTATTTCTTAGTACTATACTGATAGCTACAGATTTCTTATCTGCATCTATTTTTTCTCCCTCATATACATCAAATATATCTATTTTTTCTATTATTGGAGATACTCTTTTTAAGTTTTCAATCATATTTCCTACAAGTACATCTTTAGAAAGAACAATAGCCAAATCTCTAGTTACTTCTGGATATTTTACTATTTTTTCATATTTAGTAGAGTTCTTTATATATTTTACACACTTAGTTAAATCGATTTCTGCTATATATACTCTCTCTCTCTTTATCTCCATTTTCTCTTGAACATCTGGATGGATCTCTCCAAATACACCTATTATATCATTTCCTATTCTTAACTCTGCACTTCTACCTGGGTGGAAATTACTGTTTGAACTTCTCTCTAATCTGTATTTAGTAACTCCCATATACTCCATAAGCTTCTCTACATATCCTTTAATTGTATAGAAATCATAAGCTTCTGGTTTTGGATCCCATAGAGTTCTCTCTGGTCTTCCTGCTAATCCTATACAGATTCTTAACTCCTCATTAGCTAACTCTTGAGCAGGTGAGAACACTCTTGAAACTTCACAGAATCTTAAATCAAATTGATTTCTATTGATGTTATCTCTTATATTTGAAAGTACACTCCACATCAATGTAGGTCTTAATATTGCCATATCTTCACTTAGAGGGTTTTTAATCTCTATTACACTCTCTTTTATATTTAAGATATCTACAACATTTCTAGGGATAAATGAGTAGTTGATTACCTCTTGAAGTCCAATCTCTCTTAATATCTCCTTTGTACTATCTATTAAATCTATATTTTCAGCTTTTTTACCAGCTTGTATATTTTCAACAGGCATTATAGGTTCAATATTTTCAAATCCATATATTCTGATAATCTCCTCATAGATATCAGCAGTTCTAGTTAAATCTCCTCTATATGTAGGTGGTGTTATAAGTAGAGTATCTTGAGATAGTGTTTTTATTCCAAGACCTAGGTTACTTAATATTTTTCCTACAGTATCTGATGGTAACTCCTTACCAACAAATTTATTTAACTTTTCTAAGCTTAATGGAATCTCTATTTTCTTAGGTTTTTCTACATACTTATCAATAGCTCCATCTAAAAGCTCTCCTCCAGCTATTGCAACTATTAGAGCTGCAGCTCTTTCACTTGCATCTGGTATACCTTCGATATCTATTCCTCTCTCATTTCTATATGAAGAATCTGTAGATATTCCAAGTCTTCTACCAGTTTTTCTGATATTTTCTGGAGTGAAGTATGCTACCTCTAAGAATACATTTTTTGTTTCAGCAGTTATCTCTGTTCCCATTCCTCCGATTATTCCAGCTATTGCAATAGCTTTTTCATCGTCAGCTATAACAAGCTCTTTATTATTAAGCTCTCTCTCTACTCCATCAAGAGTTACTATCTTTTCTCCTGCATGAGCAGCTCTTACATTTATACTTTCATTTGATACCTTATCTAAATCAAAAGCATGCATAGGTTGGTTATATTCAAACATAACAAAGTTTGTTATATCTACTATGTTATTTATAGGTTTTAATCCCATAGCTCTTATTCTCTTCTTTAACCACTCTGGTGATTCTCCTACAGTAACATTTCTTACTACTCTTCCCATGTATCTCTTACATCTATCTTTATCTTCAATATTTACCTTAGCTACTGAAGTAGTTGCTTCTATAGCCTCTGTATATATTGCTGATGGATATTTTACTTTTCTTCCGTAGTAAGCTGCTATCTCTCTTGCTATACCTATGTGAGATAGACAATCTGGTCTATTTGGTGTAATCTCTAATTCAAATATTACATCATCAAGTCCAGCATACTTTCTATACTCTTGACCTATAGGAGCATCTTCAGGAAGGATTATTATTCCATCTCCATCCTCTCCTATTCCAAGCTCTACTTGTGAGCAAAGCATTCCAAAAGATTCAACATCTCTTATTTTGCTCTTTTTAATTTTGAAATCTCCAGGAAGTACAGCTCCGATCTTAGCTACAACTACCTTATCTCCTAATTTATGGTTTGGAGCTCCACAAACTATTTGTAATGGCTCTCCTGTTCCAACGTCCACTCTTACAAGTGTTAATTTATCAGAGTTAGGGTGTTTTCCATACTCAACTATGTGACCAATAACTACGTTATCTAGTCCTTTTCCTTGAATATCTATGGCTTCAACTTCTTGTCCTATCATAGTTAGGGCATTGTCTAACTCTTTTATATCCTCTTTTATATCTACATACTGTTTTAGCCAGTCTAAAGAAATTAACATTACTCTCCTCCAGAATTACTTAAATTGTTTTAAAAATCTTACATCGTTTTCAAAGAAAGCTCTTAAGTCATTTATACCACGTCTTAACATAGCTACTCTCTCTATTCCCATTCCGAAAGCAAATCCACTTACTTCCTCAGGGTCATATCCAACAGCTTTTAGAACCTCTGGGTCTACCATTCCACAACCCATGATCTCTACCCAACCACTGTCTTTACACATTCTACATCCTTTTCCTTTACATACAGCACATTGGATATCTACCTCTGCAGATGGCTCTGTAAATGGGAAAAAGTGTGGTCTGAATCTAACTTCTGTATCTCCAAACATCTTCTTTAATGACTCTGTTAATATAGCTTTAAAGTTAGCAAAAGAGATGTTCTCTCCTATCATAAGTCCTTCCATTTGGTGGAACATAGGTGTATGAGATATATCGTAATCTGGTCTGTATACCTTACCTGGACATATCATTCTAAATGGTGGCTTGTGCTCTAACATATATCTTACTTGAACTGGTGATGTTTGTGTTCTTAAAACAACATCATCATTGATATAAAATGTATCTGTTATATCTCTTGATGGATGAGTTTCTGGAATATTTAAAGCATCAAAGTTATATTTTACTAGCTCTACCTCTGGTCCATCTGCCACATCAAATCCCATCTCTATGAATATCTCTTTCATAAAGTTCATAGTATCAGTTATTGGGTGTGTAGTTCCAAGAGTATTTCTCTTTCCTGGAAGTGTTATATCAATAACCTCTTCAGCTAGTCTCTTATTCTTTTCCTTCTCTTTTAATTCAAGGTTTTTAGCATCTAATTTTGAGCTGATATACTCTCTTAACTCATTTACTAATTGACCTACAACTGGTCTCTCCTCAGGAGTAAGATTTTTCATCCCCTTAGAAATCTCTGTTAATTCCCCTTTTTTCCCAAGTAGTTTTACTCTAATATCTTCTAATTCTTGTAAAGATTCTGCTTTTTCAATACTTAATCCAGCAGTTTCTTTTAGCTGTGCTACCTTTTCTTTCATTTTTCCTCCCTAGTTTAAAAGGCTTATATATTTTAAAAATTTATATACTTTTATGATAAAACTGGAATCTATCCCCATCTATTTCCAATATACCATATTCTCTCCCATATACAGCTCCTGGATTAAATAGTGTAATTCCATTTTTTGAAAATAAATATTGAATATGAGTATGTCCAAAAATAACGATATCACAGTTTAATCTTCTTCCTCTCTCCTCTATCCACTCATACCCAGATTTTACTCCATATTCATGACCATGAGCTAGAAGGATCTTAAATCCCTCTAGCTCAAATATCATCTCATTTTCATGTCTTCTATCAAATATGTCGCAATTTCCTCTTACTATATAGTATTTAGAATCTGGACAAACAAAGGAAAGCTCCTCACCATCTTTACTATGGTCCCCTGCACAGATCACTACATCTGGCTTCTCCAATTCATATATATCTACTAATCTATCCAATCTTTGGTGTGAGTCCGAAATTACTAAAACTTTCATCTTTACTTCCTAATTTCCTATCCTATAAATATAGGTGCCTTTCCTTTTTCTAATAATTTAATTCCATTTTTTCCTATTATTTTTTCAAAGAAGTAGCTTCTACTTAAATTTCCCATAATAAATAGATCTGCTTCATCCACTCTTGCTAATACATCGTTGTAATCAGTTGTTGTAAGCTCTTCATGAACTATCTTCTTATCATGTCCCTCTAAGTACTCAACAAGTGCATTCTCTTCAATCTCTTTGTTGATAACAAATGATGAGAAACATTTAACCTCTGGGAAAAGATTGATAAAGTGATAACAACTTCTATTTACCTTAACTCCATTATCATTTCCTATAACTACATTTTTCATAGCTTTTAGAGGCTTTTCTCCAATAAGTAGTAATGATTTATAGTTTCCTTTTAGGATATCTATCTCTTTTTCAGTTAAGATATCATTTTTTCCTATAACTAATAGGTCACATTTTTTCATATGCTCAGTTACAACCTCAGCTACATCTCCGATATCTACTTTTAATTTAGCTTTGATTCCCTTCTCTTTTAGAACCTCTTCAATCACTTGAATTTCAGCTCTCTCTATCTCTTCCCAACCTTGAACTATAAAAGGTGCTCTTCCTGCTACCATAAGTCCATCTGTAGCTGACATAAGTTTTTCTCTTGCTATATCCTTTACGTAAAGAGGGTATATTTTAAATCCTAGTTCCTTTTCTAAGAAAGTTGCACTCTCTGCTAAACTTCCTCTTTCTATTTCGTTCCCAAATAAAACTAATGCTCTTCTCATAATATATCACCCCATATTTTTATGTACTGAAACAACAGATTACTCTACTGTCTCTTCTATTATTTCATCTTCCTCAGAGTTTGTATCCCCTATTGAAGTAGATTCCTCATTCTGTAACAAATCTTCATCGACAATTTGAGACTCTTCATTCTCACTATCTTCTGATTTTACTCTTGTTATAGATACAACCTTCTCATCTTTACCATTTACTTTCATAATGATAACCCCTTGAGTAGCTCTACCATATAACACGATATCCTCAACAGCTATTCTAATAACAACTCCTGAAGATGTAATAGCCATTAACTCTTCACCAGTAGTTACTGATAATACTGACACTACAGCCCCTGTCTTAGCACTACATCTCAAGTTGATAACTCCCTTACCATATCTTGATTGTAATGGGTACTCATCTATTCTAGTTCTCTTTCCATATCCATTTTCTGTGATAGTCAAGATACTACTGTTCTCCTTATCCTTGATAAGAAGTGCTGAAACAACTGTATCCTCATCTCTAAGTACAAGCCCCTTCACTCCCATAGTATCTCTACCTGTAGCTCTTATCTCTCCACAATCAAATCTGATTGAGTATCCCTGTTGAGTTGCTAATAGTAACTCCTCTTTTTCAATATCTTGGATAAGTCCTACATATATTATATCATCTTTTTCCTTCAATTTAATAGCTTTTAATCCAGAACTATTTATATTTTTAAATTCACTCAAGTTAGTTTTCTTAATTATTCCCTCTTTAGTTACAAAAATAACCTCATTTTCACTTGAAAACTCTCTTGTTTTTATGATAGCTCTTATCTTCTCATCATCTTTTAATTTTATGATATTTCCTATCAATCTACCTCTAGATTGCTTAGAAGTCTCTGGAATCTCATATACTTTTATATTGTATACTCTTCCTTGGTTTGTAAATATCATAAGAGTATCTAGATTGCTAGCTGACTCTATATTCTCTACAAAGTCATCTTCTACAGTATTTTGACTTGCTACTCCCTTTCCACCTCTTCTTTGAGCCTTGTACTTACTTAATTCCATTCTCTTTACATATCCTTTATTTGTAAATGTAAGTATTACCTCTTCATCTTTGATTAGGTCCTCTGGAGTTATCTCTTTTCTCTCTTTCTCGATAATTGTTCTTCTCTCGTCATCATACTTATCTTTTAACTCTTGAAGCTCAGTTTTCATTATCTCATATATTTTGCTATCATTTGCTAATATATCTCTCAACTCAGCTATGTATCTCTCTATCTCTTGATATTCAGCCTCTACCTTATCTCTCTCAAGACCAGTTAATCTTTGTAGCTTCATATCAAGTATAGCCCTAGCTTGAACATCAGTAAATCCATACTTCTCTACTAACTGCTCTCTAGCTTGGTTTCCATCTGTAGCCCCTCTTACAAGCTCTATAATTCTATCAATATTGTTTAGAGCTATTCTATATCCTTGTAAGATGTGACCTCTTTTTTCAGCCTTATCTAAGTTGAACTTTGTTTTTCTAGTTATTACTTCAAATCTATGTTTTATGTACTCTTCTATGATCTGTTTTAAGTTTAATACTTTAGGAGTATTATTTACTAGAGCTAGCATTATTATTCCAAATGTACTTTGTAACTCAGTATATTTATAAAGCTTATTTAGAATTAATTCTGGCTCCTCTCCCTTTTTCAATTCTATTACAACTCTTATTCCATCTCTATCTGATTCATCTCTTAGATCTGAAATTCCAACTATCTTCTTATCCTTTACTAATTCAGCAATTCTTTCTATTAGAGTTGCCTTATTTAGTTGATATGGTATTTCTCTTATTATAATATTTATTTTACCATTTTTCAACTCTTCTGTCTCAATTTTTCCTCTTACTCTTACTTTTCCTCTACCAGTCATATAGGCATCTTTTATACCTTTATCACCATCTATTATTCCTCCAGTAGGAAAATCTGGCCCCTTTATATACTCCATTAAATCTAGTGGAGTTAACTCTGGATTATCTATAAGAGCAAATGTTCCATCTACTACCTCTCCTAAGTTATGAGGAGGTATATTTGTAGCCATTCCTACTGCTATTCCTGTAGCTCCATTAAGTAGTAGGTTTGGTAACTTTGCTGGCAATACTGTTGGTTCATCTAATGAATCATCGAAGTTCTTTCTAAAGTCTATTGTATTTTTATCTATATCTTCTAAAAGTTCATTACTTATCTTTGCCATTCTAGCTTCAGTATATCTCATTGCTGCTGCAGAGTCCCCATCTATAGAACCAAAGTTTCCATGTCCAGAGATTAGTGGGTATCTGTAGTTAAAGTCTTGAGCCATTCTAACCATTGTACTATATACAGCAAAGTCTCCATGTGGATGGTACTTACCTAGTACTTCCCCAACGATTCTCGCTGACTTTTTATATGGTTTATCATAACTCATACCAAGCTCATTCATAGCAAAAAGTATTCTTCTGTGTACTGGCTTCATTCCATCTCTTACATCTGGAAGAGCTCTACTTACAATAACACTCATTGAATAATCAAGGTATGATTCTTTCATTTCATCTTCTATGTATCTGTTATTTATATTTGACATACGATTATACTGCCTTAGCGGCTTACCCTCCTCTTATTCTATAATTTCTCTTCAATAGATTATACCACACAATCTAGGATTTTCATAATTTAACCCTCTAATTTTATAGAACTTGATATTTTTCATATAAAATGATATAATACAATTACAAAGATGACTCTATTCGAAGAGCTCGAATAGGATAAAATAAAGAAAGCTCAATTGATGACTCTGCTCGAAGAGCTCGAGCAGGATAAAATAAAGAAAGCTCAATTGATGAAGATGGTATCTTATATACCATCTTTTTATTTTATCTGTAATCTATCTTTAAAATACTGAAGAGATGAATATTTTAAGATTTTTTCATATCTCTTTTGGTCAGAGTTTAATGTTGCTTTTCTAAACTCCTTAAGATACTTTTTAAATCCTTTTTTTAATTTTTCCTCTTTACTTTTCAAATAATTAAATTCATTCTGTTTAATTTTTATCTCTCTATCACTAATACTAAATATGGTCTATCTTCTTTCTTTAGAATCTCCTTACAATCTTGAAATTCAGCATAAAATTTTTCTGATAGAAATTTTATATCCATATTTTACCTCAATTATATATCTAAGTTCTTTACATACTCAGCATTCTCTTCTATAAACTCTCTTCTTGGGTCTACCTTATCTCCCATCAGTGTTGTAAATGTGAGATCCAGCTCGCTTGCTGTCTCATCATCCATTGTGACACGAAGGAGTACGCGGTGCTCTGGATCCATAGTGGTATCCCAAAGCTGCTCTGCATCCATCTCTCCAAGACCTTTGTAACGCTGAATTTT
>ENA-OPXI01001662-OPXI01001662.1-human-gut-metagenome-genome-assembly--contig:-NODE-1662-length-11219-cov-2.301236_pt1 | contig 11219 bp, 7 predicted proteins | sample MGYA00241520_ERZ502032 | MGnify/ENA primary metagenome ERZ502032 (study PRJEB25962, sample SAMEA2042106) | human gut metagenome | biome: human gut; feature: human-associated habitat; material: faeces...
TGCTCCTACATACATACCTCTGAGAGTTCCCATACCGCCTAAAATAACGATACTTAAAATCAGGGTTGAAACATCAAAGTTAAATGTATTCGGATCGATATAACCGATCAGGGAAGAATACAATGCTCCGCCCAGTGCACAGATCATGGCAGAAACAACAAATGCCAGGATCTTGTATTTTGTGATATTGATTCCCACAGACTCAGCCGCAATCCTGTTGTCCCTGATAGCCATGATGGCGCGTCCCGTTCTGGAGTGAATCAGGTTCAGGACAATGAAAAGGGTGATTAACACCAGAATGATGCCGATGGTAAAGGTAGCTGCCTTAGGCGTTCCTGTGATGCCCTGGGCGCCCTTTATAATCACCTCTCCCCCTTCCTCTAAGTTCAGGGAGGAAGCGTCCTTTAAGGAGAAGTGGATTCCCCTGCTGTCAATTCCCACAAACAGGGCGTTGATCAGGTTCTTGATAATCTCGCCGAAGGCCAGAGTCACGATCGCCAGGTAATCTCCCTTCAGTCTTAACACAGGAATTCCGATAATCAGGCCGCAGACAGCCGCTGCCAGCGCTCCAATCACAATCGCTCCGATGAAAAGCAGAAGCACCGCTTGATCGTCGTTCTTGGCTATATCGCAGGTCTTCATCACAGCGTTTGTAAAAAACGCTCCCGCAAAGGCTCCCACGCACATGAAGCCCGCGTGTCCCAGACTCAGCTCTCCCAGAATGCCTACCGTCAGGTTCAGGGAAACTGCCAGAATGACATAGGTGCACAGAGGAACCAGAATTCCCTTTAACAGGCTTGTCATTCCTCCTGCTGCTGTCAGAACCTGGATCAAAACAAAGCAGGCCAGGACAATGCCGTATGTAACGCCGTTCTGAACCAGCGTTTTATTTCTGTATGTCTTGATATTCATGGCCTTCACCTACACTTTCTCACTGACTTTTTTGCCCAGAATTCCAGTCGGACGCACTAACAGCACAATAATGAGCACAGAAAATACAATCGTCTGAAAGCTGGGACGAAATATACGCCTTCGTCAGGTTCTCGATTACACCCAGAAGCACGCCGCCGATCAGGGCGCCTGGAATGGAACCGATTCCGCCGAATACAGCCGCCACGAAGGCCTTGATGCCAGGCATGGAGCCTGTGTATGGCGTTAAGGACGGGTATGCAGAGCACAGCAGAACTCCCGCAATGGCAGCCAGGGCGGATCCGATGGCAAAGGTGATGGCAATAGTCCGGTTGACATTGATTCCCATCAGTGTAGCGGCTCCTCTGTCCTCCGACACGGCCAGCATGGCCTGCCCGATCTTCGTCTTGTTGATAAAGAACATCAGTCCTGCCATAATCACAACGCAGGCTAAAATCGTCACAATCGTCACGCTGGAGATAGAGAGCTCTCCTCCGGCCAGCTTTAACGGCGGCAGATTCACCACAGAGGTGAACTGGCGGGCGTTGGATCCGAATATCAGGAGCGCCACATTCTGAAGCAGGTAGCTGACGCCAATGGCCGTAATCAGAACAGCCAGCGGAGACGCGTCTCTTAAAGGCCTGTAGGCGATGCGCTCCACCGCCACTCCAAGCGCCGTACAGACAACGACAGCCGCTAAAATTCCCACAATGGGCGATCCTCCCATGGTGCTTACCACAGTAAAGGCCGTGAAGCCTCCTACCATGATGATATCGCCATGGGCAAAGTTCAGCATCTTTGCAATTCCATAAACCATGGTGTAGCCCAGAGCGATAATCGCGTAGACGCTGCCCAGGCTGATGCCGTTAATCAAATAGGAAAGAAAATTCATCATCCTCCTACACCTCGTTTTCTTTGTTTTTACTCAGTCGAACCGGAGACAGAAAAGAAGGCTGCCGCACTGTGCAACAGCCCTCTGTCCCATTTACAAACAGCTCTGCATGCGCCGCATGGGGCTGCCCTTCTAATCCATCATCTCGTAAACGCCGCTTACAATCTTGGCTGCCTTCGGAGCCTTCTCCGGCTCTCCGTTCGCATTCCATGTCATTCCCTCTCCGGTCAGACCGTCGATTGTGATCTCTGTCATGGCTGTCTTCATTGCCTCGCACATATCGGATACTTCCATATCAGGAGTTACTCCCGCTTTCTCTGCCGCTTCCTTGATTGCATATACGGCATCGTATGCGCCTGCACCGAACTGAAGGGGCTCGATTCCGTAAGCCTCCTCGTAGGCTGCAACGAAATCCTGGCTTCCTGCCTCGTCGACTGTGAATGGTGTTAAGAGCATTAAGCCCTCTGCCAGGGACTGATCAAAGTTCTTAACGCTTAAGATTCCGTCCATGCCGTCGCAGCCGAAGAACATTGGATGGAAGTCCTTATCGGACGCCTGTTTTAAAATAATGGAGGCCTCCTGATAGTAGATAGGAAGGAATACCAGCTCTGCGCCTGCTTCCTTTGCCTTATCAAGCTGTACAGAGAAGTCTGTGTTGCTGTCTGCTGTAAAAGCCTCGCTGGCTACAATCTCCAGTCCTTTCTCCTCTGCTGTCTCCACAAATGTCTCTCTGATACCGTCGGAGTACTCGCTGGAGCTGTCATAGATAATGGCGATTTTCTTTGCAAGTCCGTTATCCGCAATGTACTCGGCTGATTTCTTGCCCTGATCCGGGTCAGAGAAGCATACGCGGAATACGTTCTCATTCTCCACGCACTGAACGGCAGAGCCGGATGGAGTCAGCTGGAACATATTGTCAGCAGCGGACTCGGCGCCGACTGCGATACACGGCTTAGAAGTAGTGGTTCCCACTAACATCTGCATGCCCTTGTCCTTTAAGGTATTATATGCGTTGACAGATTTCTCAGCGTCGTTCTCATCGTCCTCAAAGTAGAACTCTACCTGGTAGCCGTTGATTCCGCCTGCCTCGTTAATTTCCTTTACTGCCAGCTCCGCTCCGTTTCTTACGGATTCTCCGTAAGCTGCTCCGGCTCCTGTAATCGGTCCGATTCCGCCAAGCACGAATACCTCTCCCTCTGCGCCTGCCTCCTGGCCGTCTGCTGCCTTTGAATCAGATGCGCCGTCTCCGCTTCCGGAATTTCCGCAGGCGGTCAGGGACATTGCCATCACTGCTGCCAGTCCTAAACTCATCAATCTCTTTTTCATAAAAAATCTCCTCCAAACCCTCACTAACCAGCGGTTAATGCTTTCTTTTTGATTGACGCCATTATAGTTTTCCGCCTGTTAAAAGTCAATATAAAAACAGGAGAATTTTTCTGTTTTCAGCCTGAAAATGCAATTTTTTGCATGATTTTCAGAAATCTTATGACTTTTAGTTATAGCTTATATTGTAAGAAATTATAATGGGTCGGCAAGGGCAGGAAGAGATTTTCTATTTATTCTAGTCCCAGGGAAGAAGGCTGTTTTCAATCCTCTTATCCCGAAGCATGAGATCGCCCACCGCGTCTTTGGCAGGCTTTCCCTCAAACAGTACCTGGTTGATCTGCTCTACGATGGGCATATCCTCTCCGTAAGCTTCTGCCAGTGCCTTGGCGGCCTTGGCGGAGTACACGCCCTCCACTACCATCTGGACTTCCTTCATGGCCTCGTCCATGGTATAACCTTTTCCAATCAGGATTCCGGCTCTGCGGTTCCGGCTGTGCATGCTGGCGCAGGTCACAATCAAATCGCCGATTCCAGAAAGGCCTACAAAGGTCTGCTCCTTTCCGCCCATCTTCATGCCCAGGCGGGTGATCTCAGCGATTCCTCTGGTGATCAGGGCGGCTTTTGTGTTGTCCCCATAGCCCAGTCCGTCGGCGATTCCAGCTGCCAGAGCGATGACGTTTTTAAGGGCGGCTCCCACCTCAATGCCTATCATGTCAGGACTTGTGTAGACGCGGAACACCGGACTCATAAAGACTGACTGAAGATATTCTGCCGTCTCCTTTCTGTGGGCCCCTACCACACAGGTAGTGGGCAGCCCTCGGCTTACCTCCTCCGCATGGCTGGGGCCAGAAAGAATTGCCGTCTCCGCCTCCGGAAGCTCCTCCTCAATCACCTGGGAAAGAGTTTTTAACGTGCCTTCCTCAATTCCTTTGGCCACGTCTACCACCAGCTGGCCCTTTTTCAGGAACGGCTTCATCCTGGCTGCTGTAGAGCGCACGAATACAGAGGGAACAGCCATAATCAGCACGTCCTTACAAGCCATGGCCTCCTCTAAATCCGCAGTGAGAAAAATCTCTTCCGGAATCGTAATTTCCGGCAGATTTTTATGGCGGCGGGTCTTTGTCATCTCCTCAATTTCTTCAGGAAAAGCCGACCAGATCGCCGTCTGATGTCCATTGTTATGTAACAGTACAGCTAACGCTGTCCCCCAGGTTCCTGCTCCGATCACACCGATTGATGCCATGATTCTACCTCCTCATTTCTGTCAAGTCTTATCTATTCTGCTCTGTGAGAATCTGTTTCCTAGGAGGTTTTCTTCTTCGCTCCCAGCTTATTTTCCGTGCCTGAAAGCAGACGCTTAATATTCGCTCTGTGCCGCCAGATGGCCATAAAGGTCAGAAACGCTCCCAGAATGCAGAATTCCGGAAAGCAGGCCTCTGTCACCTGATAGCTGCCCTGGCTTCCAAAAAAAATCAGTTCTGCCAAGAACACAAGCGAAACCAGGATAGAGCCTAACGATACGTATCTGGTAATCCCCACCGCCAGACCGAACACCAGCATACAGCTGACCATAATCCGCAGGTCCATGGTGCTCAGAATTCCGGCCAGGCAGGCGATTCCCTTTCCGCCGCGGAAATGCAGATAGAAGGGGAAATTATGCCCCAGGGTTACTCCTACTCCCGCGTACATGGCCCACAGAGCGCTGTTGGCAGCTCCGTCTCCATGTCCGAACAGAAACTGTGCCGCCCCCATTGCGAACACAGCCTTGAAAAAGTCCTCTAAAAATACAACTGCCCCTGCCTTCGCCCCCATGACACGAAGTACATTGGTGGAGCCTGCGTTTCCGCTGCCGTACTGGCGGATATCAAGCCCCTTTGACCTTCCGTACAGGTACCCCGACTGGATCAGCCCGAAGGCGTAGCCAATTCCCAAACAGATAAGCCGTTCCATCATCTCCTACTGCTCCTTTCCCTTCCTCTCGCGGATAATGAATTTAAGTGCCGTTCCCCTGAATCCGAAGGCGTCGCGGATCCGGTTCTCCAGATATCTGGTGTAGGAAAAGTGCATCAGTTCCTTATCGTTGACAAAGACTACAAAGGTCGGCGGCTTCACGGCTACCTGGGTCATGTAGTAGAGCTTCAGTCTCTTACCCTTGTCAGACGGCGGCTGCTGCAGCGCCACTGCCTCTGTCATAATTTCATTTAACACGCCTGTCTGAATCCGCATGGTCTGGTTCTCTCTTACCATATCGATCAGATCGTAGAGCTTGTTTAATCTCTGTCCTGTCTGGGCGGACACAAACACATACTCCGCATACGGGATAAAGGAGAGAATGGTCTTGATCTTATTGGTGTACTCGTAGATGGTCTTGTCATTCTTCTCAATGGCGTCCCATTTATTGACTACAACGATAATTCCCTTTCCTCTGTCATGGGCAATTCCGGCAATCTTGGCGTCCTGTTCGGTCACTCCCTCAGACGCGTCGATAACCACCAGCACCACGTCGGCCCGCTCCACGGCAGTTACAGTACGGATAATGCTGTAGCGCTCCAGCTCTTCTTTAATCTTGCTCTTTCTTCTGAGGCCCGCCGTATCGATAAACACATACTCTGTGCCATTGTGTACAATCTCCGTATCCACAGCGTCTCTGGTAGTTCCCGCCACGTCGGATACAATTACACGGTTCTCCCCTAACAGCTTATTGATAATAGAAGATTTTCCCACGTTAGGTTTTCCTACGATGGCTATTCTCGGCCTGTCGTCGTCCTCCTCTTCCCCATCCTGTTCCGGGAAGTGGGCGATCACCGCGTCTAACAGCTCTCCCAGCCCCAGGCGGGAGGTGGCAGAAATCGGGATGGGATCTCCGATTCCAAGGTTATAGAACTCGTAGACGTCGTTTCCAAACTTGGCGAAGCTGTCCACCTTATTGACTGCCAGAACTACTGGTTTTCTGGACTTTCTCAGCATGTCGGCCACCTTTGAGTCAGAATCTGTCATGCCCTGGCGCACGTCCACAATAAAGATAATCACGTCTGCAGTGGCGATGGCAATCTCCGCCTGCTCTCTCATCTGGGCCAGAATAATATCTCTGGAATCCGGCTCGATTCCGCCGGTGTCAATCAGGGTAAAATTCTTGTCCAGCCAGGTTCCGTCAGCGTAGATACGATCTCTGGTCACTCCAGGCGTATCCTTTACAATGGAAATCATCTCGCCGGCCAGGACGTTGAACAGCGTGGATTTTCCCACGTTAGGACGGCCTACCACGGCTACGATCGGTTTCTTTTTGCTCATATTCATTCCTCCATTAAAGGGCGGCGTCCTGCAGCTCCAGAATACCGTCCCATATTTTCCTGCAAGCTCTTTGGCAGGGCGTCTACATCCCTTCCAAAGAGTTTAATTCATACGGCCCGTGTTCCGGCACGTCTCTTCCATCCTCCACCGGATGAAGCACTGCCTCCACGAAATCACGTCCGCTTGATTTTACAATATTCACTGGTACTTGTAAAGCGTTTTGTACGTCTGTCCTGGTCAGATCGTCCAGGAAAACCTCCTCCCCGCTTCGGAACATGGCCTCCGGAAGAAGGAGACGGCTTCCCAGCTCTTTTCCCTTCAGCTGGGCAATCAGGTCTCTGGCTGTAATCAGCCCGGCCACCGTAATCAGCTCTCCGAAAAAGTCGTTCCTGATGGGGTACACATGGATCGTTCTGCCCGGAAAACGCCTGCTTATCTGCTCAGCATACTCCTTAATATAAGGATAGGGGAGCATGCCTGTTGCAATGGAGATCTCTTCTTCCCGTTCCCCCTGCTCTGTCTCGAGCGAAGCCAGGGCCTCGTTTACCTCCTCTGTCATCAGACGTATCATGCCCACTCCGTTTTCCAGCTGAATGTAGCCGTCGTACCGCTCTGCCTCGGGAAGAGGACGCCCTGCCTGCATATAGAACTCGTCGCTGGCATGGATAAAGTGGATTTCGTGCTCCGCATAAATTTTCTTCTGCCAGCTCTCAATCAGGTCGATCGCCTCGCCGCACTCCTCCGCCGTAAAAGGCTCCAGGGGATACAGGCCTTCCCTGTATTTTGACAGTCCCACCGGAACTACAGACACGCTCTGCATATAGGGAATATACTTTGTCAGCTCCTGAATGGAAAAATTCAGCTCCTCTTTGTCATTCACTCCCTTACAGAGAACAATCTGGCCGTTCATGGGGATCTGGGCCTCATACAGCCGATCCAGCTTCTCCAGTGCCTCCCCTGCGAACCGGTTGTTCAGCATCCTGCACCGAAGCTCCGGGTTCATGGTCTGGACGGAAATATTGATGGGCGCCAGATGGAACTTGATAATCCTCTCAAAATCCTTGTCCTTCATATTGGTCAAAGTAATGTAATTTCCCTGAAGGAAGGACAGTCTGGAATCGTCGTCCTTAAAATAGAGGGTTTCTCTCATCCCCGGCGGCATCTGGTCAATAAAACAGAAGATACATTTATTATGGCAGGAACGGTACTCGCTCATCAGTCCGTTTTCAAAATTCAGCCCTAAATCTTCATAATTATTCTCAATATCCAGCTCCCACTCCTCGCCGTCCGCCTTTCTCACCACCATGGTAATGGACTCGCTGTTCACCATATACTCATAGTCAAAAATATCCTCTATCTCTTCCCCGTCTATGGTGAGCACCGCGTCTCCCGGCTCTAACTCCAGCTCCTCTGCGATGGAACCTGGATCCACAGATTTAATGATATGACCTTTTTTCTTCATGGTCTGCGTCTGCCTTTCTATTTTTCTGAAATCCGGCGGTCTGGTTCCGCCTTCGTCTTACACTTCTTTTATCATATCAACATTAGCTGAGTTTGTAAAGAACTGGACGCAGGTTGTCTTTTTCAGGGATTTTCCGGGAATTTCGGCATTTACTATTGACGGTTCCTGTCTAAAAATGGTATAAAAATGGTGCAAAGACTGCTGACAGGACATCCCTGTCTGATAAATGGAGGAATTTTCTATGTCGAACGACTATGTATTTAAGGACCGTCTCCCGGTAGCGCCTTTAAAAATTGCCGCACTGGAGAGCTGCCGCGATCTGGCTGTCAAGGTCAACGAACACATCATTAACTTTCGCCGCAACGACGCTGAGGAGCTTGCAAAGCGTCAGGAAAATCTTCAGTTCCGCGGTTATGACGCTGATTCTTACCTGTTAAACTGCTCCTGCTCCCGTTTCGGAAGCGGCGAGGCCAAGGGCGCTGTTCATGAGTCCGTCCGCGGAACCGATATCTACGCTATGGTAGACGTGACAAACCACAGCCTGACCTACAACATCAGCGGATTTACAAACCACATGTCTCCGGACGATCATTTCCAGGATTTAAAGAGAATTATCGGAGCCACTGCCTCCACCGCGCACCGCGTTAACGTGGTAATGCCTTTCTTATACGAAGGAAGACAGCACAAGAGAACGTCCAGAGAATCCTTGGACTGCGCTATGATGTTAGAAGAGCTGGTGAACATGGGAGTAGAGAACTTCATCACCTTTGACGCCCATGATCCGAGAGTGCAGAACGCAATCCCGTTAAACGGATTTGACAACTTCATGCCAACCTATCAGTTTGTAAAAGCGATTTTCAAGCACGACAAGACCTTAAAGATCGACAAGGATCATCTGATGGTTATCAGCCCGGACGAGGGAGCTATGAACCGCGCCGTTTACCTTGCCAACAACCTGGGCGTTGACATGGGTATGTTCTACAAGCGCAGAGATTACTCTCAGGTAGTCAACGGCAGAAACCCAATCGTAGCCCACGAGTTCTTAGGCTCTTCTGTAGAAGGAAAGACTGTCCTTATTATCGACGATATGATTTCCTCCGGCGAGAGCATGCTGGATACAGCCAAGGCCTTAAAGGACAGAAAGGCAGCCAAGGTTCTCATCTGCTGCACCTTCGGTCTGTTCACAAACGGTCTGGAGAAATTTGACGATTTCTACAACAAGGGCTACATCGACTGTGTCATCACCACAAACTTAAATTACAGAACGCCGGAGCTGTTAAAGCGCGACTGGTATGTGGAGGCTGACATGAGCAAGTTCATCGCAGCGATTATCAACTCCTTAAACCACAACGCTTCCCTGGAGAACGCGCTGACCTCCTCTGAGAAGATTCAGCAGCAGATCAGAAGATACAACGAAGCAAACCGGTAGGAAACGCCATTTATCAGATGTTTTAAATTGAAAAAGACAGTGTTTTTGTTCCGCCAAGGTCACAAAAAACACTGTCTTTTTCTTTTCATATAAGCCGCAGCAAAACTAGATTCCAAATTTAAGCGGCCTTCCTATGACCGCGCATCTGGCCCCGCTTCCATGACCTATCTCTTCTGTGGCGGCAATGGGAAGTTCCCCGGCAAAAGAGCACACCAGCTCTCTCGCCCTTCTCCCGTCCCCTCTGCGTTCCATCTCTGTAAAAGTTCCCAGAAGAATTCCATTTATCCGTTCAAACACTCCCATCTGTGACAGCTGGGACAGGCAGGCGGTCATTTTATCGGCACCGCCGCTGTTTCCCTCTAAAATCAGAATTTTCCCGGAAAAATCAGGAAGATACGGAGTCCCGGCCAGCTTTAACAGGCAGCGGATGTTTCCTCCCACAGCTGTTCCCTCCATAGACTCGCCCTGAAGAAAATGAACGCTCAAATCCGTCAGGGGGCGAACCTGAGACCAGTCCAAATCCGCATGGATTTCCGACGTTTTTCCCCGAAATCTGCCCTCTTCTTTCAAAAGTTTAAGAAGACTTTTCAGCTGTTCCCTTCCCTGGGAATGGAGGAGATTGCGGATCTGGTACAGACCGCAGGCGCAGCCGGTTTTTCCATAGACTGCGTTCAGCACACAGGTCAGATCGCTGTATCCAAACAGCAGCTTTCCCTGTCCCTTCTGCCTGATCGCCTGGAAGTCCAGCCACGGCAGAATCTCATTTGCCATATCGCCTCCTGAAATATCAAACACAGCGTCCACCGACGGATCGCAGTAATATCTCATCAGCTCTTCCGCCCGCTTTCTGCCGCTCTGTCCTGCCGGGTTCTCCTCCCCTGCAAACAGGTGATTTCCGTACACCGGTTCCAGTCCCGCTTCCTCGAAAATCGAAAGGAGCCGTAAAAAGGACGGGCGGAAGGACTCTGTCATGCCGTTTGAACAGCTGACCAGGGCAATTTTCGTACTGTCTTTTCGTTCCTGTACGCCGCTCTGAATCTCTGCCGTATTTTTATCCCCTCTCATCCGCCTTTTCCTCCTTTTCTTCTGCTTATTTCAGGCTACAGATTCAGCCTGCCGTAGCTTTTTTCCAGATACGCATCCAGCCGCTTTTTAAGCTCTCTGTTATCCTCCCGCTCAAGAGCCGGATCCTCGTCTAAGATCTGGCTGACCTCCTCAGACACCTTTTTCAGAAGACCTGCATCTGTAAAAATATCGGCCAGCTTAAATTCCAGCTCCCCGCTCTGGCGGATTCCGAAAATATCGCCTGGCCCCCGCAGCTTCAAATCTTCGGAGGCAATGTAAAATCCGTCGTTGGAGTGGTTGAGGATCTCCAGACGTTTCTGGATATCCTTGTCAGAAGAAGCGTTTACCATGATGCAGTAGGACTGCTCTTTTCCGCGTCCTACCCGGCCCCGCAGCTGATGGAGCTGGGCCAGGCCGAACCGCTCCGCATTTTCAATCATCATCACCGTGGCATTTGGCACATTGACTCCCACCTCAATGACAGTGGTGGATACCAGTACATGAATTTCCCCCGCCGCAAAGCGCTCCATAAGGGCATTTTTCTCCTTGCCCTTCATCTTGCCGTGGAGATATTCCACTATAACGGACGGCGGCAGCGCTTTCTTCAGGGCCTTGGTGTAATCCAGCACATTCTCAGCCTCAATCATCTCGCTCTCCTCCACCATGGGACAGATAACGTAAGCCTGATGGCCCTCCGCCACCTGGCGCTCAATGAATGTATATGCCTTTGGACGATAGCCAGGATCCACCACACAGTTTTTTATGGTCTGGCGTCCCGCAGGCAGTTCATCTATGACGGATATATCCAAATCTCCGTACAGGATGATGGCCAGTGTACGCGGAAT
>ENA-OPXI01001682-OPXI01001682.1-human-gut-metagenome-genome-assembly--contig:-NODE-1682-length-11098-cov-3.645386_pt1 | contig 11098 bp, 7 predicted proteins | sample MGYA00241520_ERZ502032 | MGnify/ENA primary metagenome ERZ502032 (study PRJEB25962, sample SAMEA2042106) | human gut metagenome | biome: human gut; feature: human-associated habitat; material: faeces...
AAGACAAAACCCTGTAAAATAAATAGTCCCTATTTGTGGCCTTGGAGCAAAGGCCACAAATAGGGACTATTTATTTTACAGGGTTTGTCAGTTTAGACTAAACCTACTATTTTATTAATCAGCCTTTGGTCCTGCCTCAGCAATATTCTTAGGCATATTAGGATATTTCTTAGTAAAGTTATCCTGGAACATCTTAGCAAGCTTCTTAGCCTGTGCATCGTAAGCAGCTTTATCTTCCCATGTGTCACGAGGGTTCATGATTTCAGAAGGTACGTTAGGACATGTCTGAGGAATGTCTACGTTAAATACTTCATCATGTTTGTACTCTACATCATCAAATGTTCCGTTTAATGCTGCAGTTACCATTGCACGAGTGTATTTTAACTTCATACGGCTGCCTACTCCGTAAGGGCCACCTGTCCATCCTGTGTTAACAAGATATACTTTAGTGTTGTATTTTTCAATTCTTTCTCCGAGCATGTTAGCGTATACGGATGGATCCATTGGCATGAATGGTTCACCGAATAATGTGGAGAATGTTGGCTGTGGTTCTGTGATTCCACGTTCTGTACCAGCAAGTTTGGATGTGAATCCTGTTACGAAGTGGTACATAGCTGCGTTCTCATCTAATCTGGAGATTGGAGGAAGTACACCGAATGCATCAGCAGTTAAGAAGATAACTACTTTAGGGATTCCGCCAACACCAGGAATCTGTGCGTTGGAAATATAATCAACTGGGTATCCTACACGAGTATTCTCTGTAAGAGATCCATCATCAAAGTCAAATTCGCGAGTTTCGTCATCCATGATAACGTTCTCTACAAGGCTTCCGAACTTGATAGCGTTGTAGATTTCCGGTTCGTTCTCTGCGCTTAAGTTAATACATTTAGCGTAGCATCCGCCTTCGAAGTTGAAGATACCTCTGTCAGACCAGCCGTGTTCGTCATCACCGATTAATTTACGGTTAGGGTCTGCAGAAAGAGTAGTCTTACCTGTTCCGGATAAACCGAAGAATACAGCTGTCTCATGAGTTTCTGGATCCATGTTAGCGGAGCAGTGCATTGGAAGTACACCTTCTTTTGGCATTAAGAAGTTCATTACAGAGAATACAGACTTCTTAATCTCTCCTGAGTACTGGGAACCACAGATAACTACCTGTTTCTGTTCGTAGTCAACGATGATAGCTGCTTCAGAATGAGTTCCGTCGATTTCTGGAATACATTTGAATCCAGGTGCAACGAAGATAGTGAAATCAGCTTCGCCATAGTTCTCTAATTCTTCTGCTGTAGGACGAATTAAGAGTTCATGAATGAAAAGGTTCTGGCTTGCTAATTCGTTAATGATACGGAACTTTCTTGTGCAGACAGGATCAGCACCAGCCATACCATCAAAGATGAAGATTTCTCTGTTCTGAAGGTAAGCGATTACTTTAGAACGAATTGCATTGAACTTCTCCTGAGTGATAGGAACGTTAACGCTTCCCCATGCAATGTCATCATGAACAGAAGGAGTATCAACGATAAATTTATCTTTAGGAGAACGTCCTGTATATTTACCTGTAGTTACAACGAGTGCACCAGTGTTAGAAAGCTTGCCCTCGCCTCTTCTTAAAGCTGCCTCTGTTAACTGTGCAGGTGTTAAATTGCGGTAAACTGCTTTAGGATTCACAATCCCAAGTTTTTCGATACCATATGTTTCCATAGTATTACCTCCTAAGTTGTATTTAAATTAAACTGTTGTACTTTTTATCGCGTACGTTGTCTATTGTACACTTTTTGTGTCGATTTTCCAATGAAAAAAGAATAAAAATCCCCAATAATGAAATTCTATTATTTTTTCAAACACGCTCTAGTATAACAATGCAGGATTGAAATGTCAATTATTCAAAACAAATAAAATGACCAATTATGAGTAAAAATATTTAAAATATTTAAAAAACGCGTGTATACAAGCAATATTTTTAAGGGACCTTGCTGAGAATTTCTGTTTCCTTTTCTATTTCCTGACTTAAAATTGCAAAATTGCAAGAACCAACATTCAGAACTGCTTCATGAAAATCAGAAATTTTAAATGATTTTCCAAGAGAGGCAGCCATCTCCTTTTCTAATTTGTTTAATTCATAATATCCAATACTGTAAGAAAGATAAGTGACCGGATTTTCAATAACGTATTGGTAAAGTTGTTTTGTAGCGGATTTATCAATTCCGTAAGTCTTTAAATAATCGGCCAGTGCATTTTCATCATAATTTTTATAATTTACATATAAATCGCTCAGAGAGGACAGGGAGAGTGAGAGCAGGTCATTATCCCGATATAGCTGGCGGAGCTGTGCCTGTGTTTTTTCATCGACATCTTTAAATTCTGTAAAATTATAGCTGTATAACTGGGCATAAGTCCCCCATCCTTCGTCATATCCGTCACAGTGAAGAAATGTACGGAGAGGGGAAGGATTCGTACTTAAAAAATAATTCGTCTGGTATAAATGTCCCGGATAGCCTTCATGGGCAAGTGTGGAAAACATTTCGTTGGACTCCACACGGTTGTTATTGATGTAAATAATATTTGCCTCTTTACTGTCAATTGGAGGTACAAGATAAAATGCACAGGCGGAAGTGCCGGAAAGAGCGTTAGGAACATTTTTTAATTCATAAGAAATGTTCTTTATTTCCGGGAAATCCACAAGAGAATCGTCTTTTAACTGCTCCATGATTTCCTTTGGTTTTGAAAGTGTCGGAACCGCACTGAGATATTCTGTATACAGGTCTTTATTTTGTGTTGTCAGGGAAGAAATATCTTTTATCGTATCTTTTAACTGTGTTTCCAAAGCTGTGATACATTCTTCCGGGGACATGTCTGTTCCGACATCAGACTGGAGAAGAAAACGATAGTAGTCCTGGCCATTTTCATATTCGCAAAGTCTCTCTTTTGTGCTGTTATCAGATGTAGTATGTTTGCTGCCTGTAGAGACCTGTAAAGCAGTTTTTAAATGCTCATATGCGGGAAATACTTTATTTGTAATGAGTAATCGGTTATTTGCGGTGTAGCTTGCTTTCTGATCTTCACTTAAAGTATCAAGGGAATCCAGACGTTCCTCAAAACTTTCAACGAGAAGATTATTTTCTTCGCTTGCATTTAAAAATTGGTTAATCTGGTCGATAGTATCAGAGATTACAAAATCAGGGCTTACAATATCTGCGTTACGGCGCTCTTCCTCAAAATCAAGAACCTGCGTAAAAAGTTCTGGAATTTGATTTACAAGTGATAAATAATCTTTAATATCTTTTTCGTTGTCAAAACGATATTCGGAAAGAGTTACAGGAATATCCGAAGGTAATCCATCTGCACCGAAAGGAGAAGAATAAAGAATATAATTTTCACTCATAATAGTTTCATTTAGATAATCCTGAAAAATCTGCCAGGTAAGTTTCTGTTCTTTTGTCAGGCTGCTTGTTGGAAAAGTATAAAGTTCTTGAAGAAGTTGTTTTGAACGTTTGCAGTTTTTCTTTGCCGTATCCGAAGAAAGCTCTCCATAAGTGGGAGAGGGTTCCTTTTTAATACCGTAAGAAGACGGATCAGAGAGTTTAAAATGCAAAGTAATTGTGTTTTCGGTAGCGAATTCTTTAAAGCAGGAATCAAGAAACTGGTCAAATTTTTTCTGCTTTGAAGAATTATGTGCACTGGATTGTCCACAACCTGCTAAACTGACTCCGCAAATAAGGATAAGAAGTAGAAAAAACAAGTGGGTAAATAGTGCTTTAGACAATGGTCTGCGATGATTTTTCTTCATAGTCGGCCTCCTTTGATAGCATTTTTATATCGGAAGATAAAAAGTATTTGGTATTATACTATGAATTATACAGGAAAACTATTAGTTTTTCAGAAAAATAACCATAGACGAATATTCGGATTTATTCTATAATAATATGTACGCGCAAAATTACCCTGTAAATACAATTGCTGTATAAATCAGGGATAAAAGATTCTAAGGGTACATTAAGGAAAGTTGACGAACAGATAACAGACCTAATGACACAGGTTGCATAGGAGGTATAATAGATAAATGAGTAAGAAACCATATTACATTACAACTGCAATTGCTTACACATCCGGCAAACCTCATATTGGTAACACATATGAGATTGTTTTAGCAGATGCAATTGCAAGATTTAAGAGAAAAGAAGGCTATGATGTACGTTTCCAGACAGGAACAGATGAACATGGTCAGAAAATCGAGTTAAAGGCAGCAGAAGCTGGAATTTCTCCAAAGGAATTTGTTGATAACACAGCAGGAGAAATCAAGAGAATCTGGGATTTAATGAACACATCTTACGATAAGTTTATCCGTACAACAGATGAGGATCACGAAAAACAGGTTCAGAAGATCTTTAAGAAGCTTTACGATAAGGGTGACATTTACAAGGGACATTATGAAGGAATGTACTGTACACCATGTGAATCTTTCTTCACAGAATCTCAGTTAGTAGATGGCAAGTGTCCAGACTGTGGCCGTCCATGCCAGCCTGCAAAGGAAGAGGCTTATTTCTTCCGTATGAGCAAATACGCTGACCGTCTGATTCAGTATATTAATGATAACCCTGATTTTATTCAGCCAGAATCACGTAAGAACGAGATGATGAACAACTTCCTTTTACCAGGACTTCAGGACTTATGTGTATCCCGTACTTCTTTCTCATGGGGTATTCCTGTAGACTTTGATCCAAAGCATGTTGTTTATGTATGGCTTGATGCATTAACAAACTATATCACAGGCCTTGGATATGACTGCGATGGTGAAAGTGGAGAATTATTTAAGAAATACTGGCCAGCAGACTTACATCTGATTGGTAAAGATATTATACGTTTCCATACAATTTACTGGCCAATCTTTTTAATGGCATTAGATCTTCCGCTTCCAAAACAGGTATTTGGACATCCTTGGTTATTACAGGGTGACGGCAAGATGAGTAAATCCAAAGGTAATGTAATTTACGCAGATGACCTCGTAGATTTATTCGGTGTAGATGCTGTTCGTTACTTTGTACTTCACGAGATGCCATTTGAGAACGATGGTGTAATCACATGGGATCTCTTAGTAGAACGTATGAATTCTGACCTTGCCAATACACTTGGAAACCTTGTAAACCGTACAATTTCCATGTCTAATAAATACTTTGGCGGAGTTGTAGCTAACAGTGGAGTGACAGATGGATTTGATAAGAATCTTATGGACGTAGCATTAGATACAAAGCATAAAGTAATAAAATGTATGTCTAAGCTCAGAGTTGCAGATGCTATGACAGAAATCTTTAACTTATTTAAACGTTGTAACAAGTACATTGATGAGACAATGCCATGGGCTTTAGCAAAAGATCCTGCAAAACAGGACAGACTTGCTACAGTTCTTTACAATTTAGTAGAAAGCATTACAATCGGTGCTTCTTTACTTTCTCCATTTATGCCAGAAACGGCAGAAAGAATTTTTGCACAGCTTAATTCTTCCGAAAGAACTATGGACGAACTTGAAATGTTCGGTCTTTACGAATCTGGAAAGAAAGTAACAGACAAGCCAGAAATCCTTTTTGCAAGACTTGATGCAAAAGAAGTACAGGCAAAAGTAGACGAGATGAATGCTTCAAGACAGGCTCCAGCTGAAGAAGAGAAAAAAGATGACGAACCAGTAATCGACATCGAACCAAAAGAAGAAATCACATTTGATGATTTCGAAAAAATGCAGTTCCAGGTTGGTGAAATCATTGCCTGCGAAGAAGTAAAGAAGTCTAAAAAGCTTCTCTGCTCCCAGGTTAAGATTGGCAGCCAGGTAAAACAGATTGTTTCCGGTATTAAGAAACATTATAGCGCAGAAGAAATGGTTGGTAAGAAGGTTATGGTTCTTGTAAACTTAAAACCTGCGAAATTAGCCGGTGTACTTTCTGAAGGTATGCTCTTATGCGCAGAGGACGAAAATGGGGAATTATCCCTGATGGTACCAGAGAAGAAGATGCCAGCAGGCGCAGAGATTTGTTAATTAAATTCTGAGTTGCCGCAGGCAGGGGAGACGCTCCCGAAGAGAGGCAATACCCTATATTTGTGACTTTCGTCGCTGCAGGTTGAATGTTCGCTTAAACGCTCGCATCCAACCCTTGGTCTAAGGTCACAGCTATAGGGTATCTTCTCTCTTCGGGAGCGTCTATTTTCCCTGTGGCAAACCAGGGATTAAAGAGGTATACTATGATTTTTGATACACATTCTCATTATAATGATAAACAGTTTGATGCAGATAGAGCGGTCGTTCTCGAATCGCTAAAAGATGCTGGCGTGACACAGGTTGTCAATGTCAGTGCAAGCTGGAAAGACCTGATGGATACCTTAGAACTTATTTCGAAAGTACCTTTTATGTACGGTGCAGCCGGAATTCATCCAGACCATGTTGGTGAACTTAATGAGGAACGGATGGAGCAGCTTCGGGAATATTGTCACAGGGATAAAATCGTGGCAGTCGGAGAGATTGGTCTTGATTATCACTGGAATGTAGAGCCAAAAGAAGTACAGCAGGAGTGGCTTATCAGACAGCTTCATCTTGCAACAGAGGAAAAACTTCCTGTAATTATACATAGCAGAGACGCATCGCAGGATACATTTGACATTATGAAAAAGGAACACGCCGGAACGACAGGCGGTGTAATTCATTGCTTTTCCGGTTCTGCTGAAATGGCAAAAGAATATGTAAAAATGGGTTATCACATTGGTGTAGGAGGTGTCGTTACCTTTAAAAATTCCCGTGTGCTGAAGGAAGTTGTAAAGGCAATTCCATTAGAGTGTATTGTAGTAGAAACCGACTGCCCTTACCTTGCACCAGCACCACACAGAGGAAAGCGAAATAGCTCTGCATATCTGCCGCTGGTGATTGAAGAAATCGCAAGACTTAAGGAAATTACAGCGGAAGAAGTAGAAAATGTAACCTATGAAAATGCTCAGAGATTGTATGGGTTAATTCATTAGGAGAACAGAAGGACAGACGAACTCTGGAAGAGAAAGAATCCATATCTGTGACTTTCGTCGCGGCGTGTTGAATGTTCGCTTAGGCGCTCGCATCCAACACTTGCTCCCAGGCCACAGATATGGATTCTTTCTCTTTTACATATTGTCCCTTTCTTGATTTCGTCTCTTGAATGAGATATCCATTTCATGTATTATTATCTTATTATAGAGAAACTAAGTAAAAATTTAAGGGGAAGACTTCAACATTGATTCCCCAAATATAAAATTGCTTTCAAAATCTTATGACAGCCCAAGGAGGTCTTATGGCGAATTTAGGAAACCCGCAGGAAACGATTGCAGTTTTACAGCGGTATGGATTTAATTTTCAGAAAAAATATGGACAGAACTTTTTGATTGATACGCATGTACTCGATAAAATTATTGGTGCAGCAGAGATTGGAAGGGATGATTTTGTTTTAGAAATCGGACCGGGAATTGGAACGATGACGCAGTATCTTGCGGAGGCGGCAAGGGAAGTTGTTGCGGTAGAGATTGATACAAAGCTGATTCCAATTCTGGAGGATACTTTAAAGGAATATGATAACGTTACAGTATTGAACGAAGATATTTTAAAGGTAGATATTCGCAAGATTGCAGAAGAAAAGAATGGTGGAAAACCAATTAAAGTCGTTGCGAACCTGCCTTACTATATTACAACACCAATTATTATGGGGTTATTTGAGAGTGAAGTACCACTGGACTCTATTACAGTTATGGTGCAGAAAGAAGTCGCTGACCGTATGCAGGTAGGCCCGGGAACAAAGGATTATGGTGCTCTTTCTTTAGCAGTACAGTATTATGCAGAACCATATATCGTGGCAAATGTACCGCCAAACTGCTTTATTCCAAGACCTGCGGTTGGTTCTGCAGTTATCCGTTTAACTCGTTATCAGGAAAAACCAGTTAAGGTAAATGATTCCACATTTATGTTTAAGATTATTCGTGCTTCTTTTAATCAGAGAAGAAAAACGCTGCAGAACGGACTCTATAATTCAAGCGAACTTCGTATTCCAAAGGAAAAGACAGTAGCGGCGCTTGAAGAGATGGGGCTTACTCCGACAATTCGTGGAGAAAAGCTTTCTTTAGAGGAGTTTGCAAAGTTATCGGATATTCTTGGAAGATAAGAGCGTGTTTGAAAAATTATTCCTGCAATCTGCACGTCCCAATTTGCGGTATATTTTTACAGGATATTTGGTGGCATAAAAGTCATTCTGCAGAATACATTAGTGAAAAAAGGAGTATCATCATGGCAGATTATCAAAGGATACTTTCTTATTTGTATCGTTATGAAAAGGCAGAGAAAAAGGAATGCTTCGGGTTTGTTAAGGCAGAACAAAAGTCAGGCAGCCTTAAACTGACGATTCAGATAGACGATGAGCGTTTATTGCAGGGAATGGAGCTTAAATTATGTTTTTATGAGCGGCAGGGAGAGAGCTGGCAAGTCTGGCAGTTAGACACACTCATTACGCAAGAACATAAGGAAGAAATACATTTGACCTACCCTGCAGCTATGCTTCCGGCTGGTTTTCGGATAAAGGGACAGTCGGGAGTATTACTTTATTATCAGGATGCTTTTTATTACGGAAGTGTGTGGATTGGAGAGGAAATTCCGGCAGAAACTTTGGAGCCTCTTCGGTGGCATAAGATTGTGAATTCTGCAAAAGATAAATCTCAAATGCAGGAAAATAAATCTGGAAAAGATATTGCTGGTAAAATATCAGAAAAACAGACAGAGACAGAAAAGATTCTTCCAGATAAGATGTCAGAAAAACAAAAAGTATCAACAAGAAATATTACTGATGAAATGTTACAGTATCAACAAGAATCAGAGGAAAATATTTTAGAAGAAAAAGGTCAGATAAACACAGAGAGTTTTGAGGAAAAGGATTTTCAAAAGAGAGCTGAGAATAAGATAGAGAACATAAAATCAGAGGAAAACTTGCCTGATTCAGAAAATGATATAGCACATAGCAATAATACAAATATAGAAGAAAGTGTTAAAATAAAAGAATTTTCAGAAGATAGTATTGAATCAAAAAATAAATCTGAACTAGAACTAAAATCAGAGTTAAAGACAGATGCTGAAATAGAATCAAAATCAGAGTTGAAGACAGATGCTGAAATGGAATCAAAATCAGAGTTGAAGACAGATTCTGAAATAGAATCAAAATCAGAGTTAAAGACTGATGCTGAAATGGAATCAAAATCAGAGTTGAAGATTGACTCCGAAATAGAACCCCAAATAAAAATAGAAGCAGAAACTGAGCCAGAAGCCACTTCTGTTGTTGATAATTTTGAAAAAATGTGGATAAATGCAATGAAAAAGAACCCTTCTGTGGACAATATTTTTAATACCGCTTTTTATGAAGGATGCAGGATTTCAACCGCGGATTTGGCACAGTTTGGGGAAGAAGCCAGCGTACTTAAAAGCAATCAGTTCCTTTTGAAAGGATATGGGAGATATCATCATATTCTGGCAGGAAAAGTAAGGTACGCAGGAGAAGAACGCTACTGTATCGGTGTGCCGGGAATTTATGAGAATCGGGAAAAATATATGGCAGAAATTTATCAGTTTCCAGTATTTTTATCACTTACAGAGAATCGTATGAAAACTGGAAGTTTTGGATACTGGTTGTATCTGCTGAGAGACGGAATATAAATCGACAGTTTGGCAGATTATTGCAAATGTATTTTTTGATGTGATTATGGTGATTTTATTGGGGGAAGGGAAGCTCCCATCTGTAGGCAGGAGGGTATCACAAAATATTGAAATAAGTACGTCGCTATTTTACGGGACTATGAGTTTCATAAATGGGAGAATATTTTATGAGAAAATATACAGAAGACGAAAAATTTATGAAAGAGGCAATTAAGCAGGCAAAAAAAGCAGAGGCGATTGGTGATGTGCCAATTGGCTGTGTTATTGTTCATGATGGAAAAATAATTGCCAGAGGATATAATAAGCGGAATAAGGATAAGACTGTGCTTGCACATGCAGAACTTCTTGCGATGAAAAAAGCATGTAAAAAGCTTGGAGACTGGCGATTGGAAGACTGTACGATGTACATCACTTTGGAGCCTTGCCAGATGTGTGCCGGAGCAATTGTGCAGGCGAGAGTGACGAGAGTCGTTATTGGCAGCATGAATGCGAAAGCTGGTTGTGGCGGCTCAATACTTAATCTTCTTGAAATGCAGGAATTTAATCACCAGGCAGAGGTAGAAAGAGGCGTTCTTCAAGAAGAATGCTCGGAAATGCTCTCAGCATTTTTTAGAAAATTAAGAGAAATTCAAAAAGAAAAAAAGAAAAAGCGAAAGCTGATACAGGAAGAAAATCAGACTGATAATTAGAATTAAAATGCAGCACAAAGCTGGTTGCGAGACTGGCTTTGTGCTTCTTTTATAAAATTGTAAGTTTGAAACGAATAATCAGTAAAGTACTCGGCGATTAAGTGAACGAGGATTCCTGCCTGATTTCCTAAAGAGATAATAACTAGTAACATGTAAAAGTATGCTATGCATTGTATAACACAAATCTCTCAGCAAGAATGCGGAGGCATTCTTGAATAAAAAAGCGTCATAGCAATAAAGATATATAACAATCTTCATTATTATGACGCTTTCTATTATGTGAATATAAAAATCGAATTATTAAAACCGTGCGGTCAGCTTTGTATGCTTACCAACAGACGTTACCTCTACAGTTAGCTCGAACCAGGCACCCTCACGGCACACAGGAGAGACTCCTTAGTGCTGCTCCGTTCCCGACCTGACACGGTTCAGAGGTTCCTGTTGCGCGAGACCCAATTGTCAACACCACTTATAAAGGGCAGCTCCATCAATAAGACATCCGAGGCTGACCATCACTCCTGCTATAGCGGATTTCAGGTACAGGACGCCGCTAACTTCCCAGCTGCACGGTAAATATCAGTATACAGGATTTTTCCAGTTAAGTCAATGGTTTTTTGCTATTTAATTCATTGGAGAAACAACAGACGAAGCCATTGCCCCCAATAAGGCATATTTGTGATTTTAGTCGCGGCGTGTTGAATGTTCGCTTTAT
>ENA-OPXI01001691-OPXI01001691.1-human-gut-metagenome-genome-assembly--contig:-NODE-1691-length-11038-cov-2.674497_pt1 | contig 11038 bp, 6 predicted proteins | sample MGYA00241520_ERZ502032 | MGnify/ENA primary metagenome ERZ502032 (study PRJEB25962, sample SAMEA2042106) | human gut metagenome | biome: human gut; feature: human-associated habitat; material: faeces...
ATCGCCCGAGCCTCTTCTGGCGCACCTTCATTCTGCTGTGCGGCCTCATCTTCTTCAGCGTCGTCGGCTGGCTGCAGAGCTTCCGCGTGCTCTCCGAACTTCCCTACTCGCAGGGCGTCGCGCAGCACATCGTCTCGACCGCAAACCTGACGAAGTACGCGCTCGTGACGGCCGACCCGCTCTTTCGCGTCGACCTGCTGAAGCTTCTTGCCGCCCGCGAAGGCCTTCTTCTCTCGCCGCGCGATGCGACCGACAAGGTCGTCGTCCTCTCGGGCGACGGCTTCAACGGCCTCATCGAGCAGCTCGTCAAGCACCAGCTCGGCCAGGACACGATCCTCGCCTCGAGCGTCAACGGCGTCTCGGGCCTCTGGGTCTCGGTCGACATCGACGGCGACGCCTACTGGATGCAGACCGACAGCGGCATCCTCAATCCGCCGCTCGGCACCGCCTGGCTCTGGTGGGCGCTCGCTGCCTGTCTTGCCAGCCTCTTCGGCGCCACGCTCCTCACCCGGCACGTGATCGATCCGCTTGCCAAGCTCTCGCAAGTGGCCGCGCAGCTCGGTCAGGGCAAGGTCCCCGATCCTCTTCCTGAGGATGCGGGCACGGCCGAGATCCAGGCCGTGAACATGAGCTTCAACCGCATGGTGCAGGACCTGCGCCGCATGGAGGCCGACCGCGAGCTGCTTCTCGCGGGCGTGAGCCACGACCTTCGCACGCCGATCACGCGCCTGCGCCTCGAGGTCGAGCTCGCCGACCTGCCCGAGGACTCCCGCACCGCCATGGTGAGCGACCTTGAGCAGATGGAGAACATCGTCAACCAGTTCCTCTCCTACGCGCGTCACAGCCATGAGGAGCAGGAGCTCGTCAACCTGGGCGAGGCCGTTCAGAACGCCATGTCCAACGCCAGGCTTGCGAGCGACTCGACCGTCAAGATCACGAGCCACATCGCGCCCAACGTCTTCATCGTTGCTCACCCGCTCGAGCTCTCCCGCGCCGTGCAGAACCTCTTCACGAACGCGATGCGCTACGGCCGCAGCGAGGACGGCATCCTCAGGCTCCACATTACGACGGGCCTGACCGACAACGGCAAGAACGCCATGCTCACCGTCGGCGACGAGGGCGCGGGCCTTCCTGAAGACCAGCGCGAGCGCGTCATGCGACCCTTCGAGCGCGGCGAAAGCGCGCGAAGCGGCGTGACGGGCACGGGCCTCGGCCTCGCCATCGTCGACCGCATCGTCCGCCGCTCGAGCGGCAGCGTGCAGCTCGACAGCATGGATCCGCACGGCCTTCTGGTGCGCGTAGGCTTCCCCGCCGCCGATCCCGCCGCCAGCAAAGCCAAGGAGGAGAAGCGGGCCCGCGAACAGGAGAAGCTTGAGAAGAAGATGCTCAAGGAATTCCAGAAGAACCAGCCCGCAGCCCCCGCCGATCACGTCGACGAAGACCCGAAGGCGTGATGCAGGAACAAGCTGAAAGCACCTGAAACACGAAGGGGTCGCTCTCACGAGCGGCCCCTTTCCCTGTTGGAACGGGCTTCAGATTCGCCTCAAGCCATCCTGCTCATCAGCACGACGGCCTGAGCCATCATGCCCTCCATGCGTCCGACGGCGTCCATCCTCTCATTGGTCTTCGCCTTGACGTTGACCACCTCTTCGGAGACGCCAAGCGTCTCGGCGAGCGAGGCCCTGATGGCGGGCATGTGGGGGCCGATCTTCGGGCGTTCGGCCACGATCGTCGCGTCGCAGTTGACGACGGTCCAGCCCTTCTGTCTTGCGAGCGCCACGACGGCCCTGAGGAGCACGCGGCTGTCCGCGCCCTTCCACTTCGGATCCGAGGGCGGGAAGTGCTGTCCGATGTCGCCGAGGGCGGCAGCGCCGAGCACGGCGTCGGTCACGGCGTGCAGGAGCACGTCGGCGTCCGAGTGGCCGTCAAGGCCGAGTTCAAACGGAATCTGCACGCCGCCCAGAATGAGCGGACGGCCTTCGACCAATCGATGGGAGTCGTATCCCTGACCTACTCGGAAGGGCACCACGGCGCCGTCTCCTAAGATGAGGCTCGCGAGCACGCCGTCGGCGGGTTCGGTCACCTTGATGTTGGTAGTGCGTCCCGGCACGATCCTGACGGGACGGCCGAGCCTCTCCATGGCGCTCGCCTCGTCGGTGATCCCCGCGAGGTCGCCCGAAAGCGCCTCGACGAGGTCGTGCACGCGGAACATCTGCGGGGTGGCCGCGCGCCACAGATCCGAGCGCGGCACCGTCTCGAGGATCATGCGGCTCTTGTCCGCACGCTTGATCGTCTCGGCGTCGGGTACGGCGAGGATGCCGCCCGAGACACCGCCGTCGGCGAGCACCTCGTCGATGAGGCGGGCGGCCTCGCTCGGCTTCAGGCAGGGTCTCGCCGCATCATGCACGAGCACCCACGCGTCCCTGTCGAACCCTGCGTTGAGAAGGCCGTTGACGACCGACTCCGCACGCTCCCTGCCGCCGCAGCGCAGCACCCTGACGTTTTCAGGAAAGTGGCGCGCCACGTCGTCGATGTAGGGATCCGTCGGGCTCACGACCACGACGATCTCGCCCATGCGCTCGACGGCTCGAAGGGCGCGCACCGTATGCACGAGCATCGCCTCCGAGCCGAACTTCATGTACTGCTTGGGAGAGCCGAGCCCCATGCGGCTGCCGACGCCGGCCGCGCACACGAGCCCGACCACCTTCGTGGCTTCACTCATCCGTTTCTCCTTCTTGTCCCGTGGCCTCCGCAGGCGCGGCAGGCCCTGATGGGCACATTGTACCGAGGCTTAGCTACAAAGCGTTTTCCCGCAGGAAGAGCACTTTGAACGGACCTTCCGCTAATATCGAAAGACATCCGCCTATTTTCAACACATTTTCCCACGGAGGCAGGCTTTTATGCAGTCGCTCATCCACATGGCCGGAGGCATCGCCCTCCTGCTCTGGGGAGCCTACATGGTCAAGACCGGGATGCTCCGCACCTTCGGCGTGGCCCTCAAGGACTTCCTCTCCGTCCGGCTCAAGAACCGGGCCATCGCCATGGCGTCGGGCACCACGCTCGCATCTCTTCTCCAGAGCTCCACCGCCGCCACGCTCATCGTGGCGAGCATTCAGGCCGAAGGCTTTCTCACCACCAACATGGCCTTCGCGACGATTCTCGGCGCCGACTTCGGTTCGGCCCTGATGACCCGCGTGCTCACCTTCGACCTTTCGTTCCTGTCGCCGCTCTTGATTTTCATCGGCACCTGCCTCTTCTTCATGCGCAAGGCGGACACGCGTCAGGGCCAGTTCGGCCGCATCCTGATCGGCCTGGGCATCATCATGCTTGCGCTCAGCCTCATCGTGGCCGCCACGATGCCGCTGCGCACGAGCACGGAGCTCGCGCCTCTCTTCCTCGAGATCTCTCATTCGCCGATCCTCGCCGTACTGCTCGGCCTGTGCCTCGGCTTCGGCTGCTTCTCGAGCCTTGCCGCCGTGATCATCACCTCAGGCCTCGTCACTGCAGGCGTCATCCCCGTCTCCACGGGCCTCTGGGTGGCGCTCGGCGCCGACATCGAAAGCACGATCCTCGCGCTCATGACCACGATGACCGCCTCGCGCATCGGCCGCCGCGGTCCCGTCGCCAACACGATGTGGCGCGCCGTGACGCTTTCGTTCACGGCCCTACTGCTCGCAACGTGCCCCTTCATCGCCGAGGGCTTCGGCGCGATCCCCGACAGCATCATCTACTTCCACGTCACGCTCAACCTGATCATCTCAGGCACGGGCCTCTTCATCATCAAGCCCTTCGCAAGGATTGCCGACCGCATCATCCCGGAAAAGAAGGCTGATGCCAAGACGGGCGGCGAGGCCGCAGACCTCTTCGCGAAGGAAAACCTGATCTCGAGCGGCATGTCCCTCAACGTTGCGCGCACGGAGCTGCAGCGCATCACGGGCGACGTGCGCAGCTTCTGGCACGACATCGAGATCATGCTCCGCATCAATCCCGCCGACGGCGAGATCCTCATCCTGCATGACCGAGGCAACTACATCAACCAGCGCACGAGCACGATGACACGCTACCTCGGGCTCGTCATGCGCGGCCAGCTCACCACGGCCGAGGCGATCGAGTGGCAGTACCTCAAGAACGCCAACGGCAGCATCAAGGTCGCCCTCAACACGATCGACCGCATCATCACGGTCATCATGAACGAGAAGTGCCGCAAGAACCGCTCGTTCACGCCCGACGGCCTCAAGGAGCTTCAGGCCCTGCATCACCGCGTCGGCGTCTGCCTCGAACAGCTTGCCGTGATTCTCGCCGAGAAGGACCTCGAGAAGCGCCGCGCCCTCTGCAACACGCTCAACAACGAGCGCGAGGCGATCCTGCGCGACAGCTACGAGCTGACGTTGCGTCACATGGAGCGCGTCTCCCGCGGCCTGTCGGGCGCCATCGACACCTCCGCCCTGCACCTCGAGCTGCAGTCGCTCTTCAACCGCATCGTCGGCATCATCGGTTCGGCCGCCTCCATGGACTACGGCACTCCCAACGATCCCGAACCTCAGGGCTGACACCCGCTCGAATCCCCGTCCAATGGCCCGGTCTTCATTGAAGCCGGGCCATTTTTGCACCCATTTTCCGAGGATCTTCGGGCCCATTTCGGACTATTTTCAAAGTATTTCGGATTACCATGCCGCCCCTTCGGGGAAGGCTCATCGAGACGCTTCCCCTTGCATTCAATTGGAACACAGGGATTTACACGATTTCATTCACTTCAGCGAGCATCATCCGCGCGGATTAAGCCGCCCATCACTTAGGGTTAACCCTTTGAAAAATGATTCGTTTTCGGTCCTTTGATTCTTCAAAATTCCCTCAATTCATTTTTTCGACGGCGCCCGTCGCGGGACGCCTCGCTCAGACTTTCAATTGACAGGAGTTTTCCGTTGAAGAACCCGACTTTCAAGATTGCCGCCGCTGCGATGATGGTTGCCGGCGCCTTTGCCACCCAGACCTACGCCGCGGGCTTCCAGCTCTCCGAGCAGTCCGCCATCCAGATGGGCCGTGCCATGGCCGGCGCCGGCATCGTGGGTGACGACCTTTCCGCCGTTCACTACAATCCCGCCGGCATGACGCTTCTCTCCGGCACGCATGCAGGCGACGGGTACCTGGGTTGCGGTCAATCTTGACTACGAAAGCCGTGACGGCTCCGTCACGGAAAACGGCCGTCTCAAGGGCCAGACCATTCCCGCGGGCTTCATCACCCACCAGATCAACGACAGCCTCTGGGCCGGCCTTGGCCTCACCGTCCCGTACGGCATGGGCACCGAATTCGATGAAAACTGGGGCGGCATGGACCGTGGCACCGAGTCCATGATCCTCACCTTCGACATCAACCCGAATCTGGCCTGGAAGGTCAACGACAAGCTCAGCGTCGGCGGCGGCATCTCGCTCCAGTACGCCAAGGCCGAACTCGGCTTCGGCTTCGACGTTCCGAGTTTCAAGACGGTAGCCCATGCCAACGTCAAGGGTGACAGCTGGGCCTGGGGCTGGAACGTGGGCATGATGTTCCAGCCTGTCGAGACCGTCCGCGTCGGCCTCGCCTATCGCTCTCACATCGCGCACAACGCCGACGGCCACACGACTCTCGACATCAACGGTATGAGGTCTCTGACCAGCGACATGAAGGTCCGCATCAAGACGCCCGACACGATCACGCTCTCCGCCACGTGGGAAGCCACCGACGCGCTTCGCCTCTCCGGCACGGCCCGCTGGTCCAAGTGGTCGAACTTCAAGTCCCTCTCTCTTGACAACAGCGGCTTTGACAATCAGATGGTCGATCTGATTGCTTCCGCCCATTCGACCATCACCAACAATTGGGATGACACGTGGTTCTTCTCCGTCGGCGCCGACTACAAGCTCAACGGCCAGTGGACGGTCCGCGGCGGCGTGGCCTACGACCAGGGCCCCGTTGAAAACCAGTACCGCATGGCCGTCATTCCCGACACCGACCGCGTCTGGTTCTCGGGCGGCGCCTCCTACAAGTACACGGACAACCTGACGTTCGACTTCGGCGCCACCTACATCAAGGGCGTTGGCGACAAGGAACTCGTGTCCGTCAACGAGAAGGCCTCCGGCGAATTCAAGTCGCTCGACTCCTACATCTTCTCCGCCCAGATGCAGTACCTGTTCTAAGGTAGTCCGTCAGGATTAAAAAAGCACCGCAAGCCCTCTCCAAGAAGGCTTGACGGTGCTTTTCGTCTTTCAGGGGACCCATCATGCTGACGGATTAGCCCGCTTCTAAAACTCTGTTGCAATGTGTTAGGGTGCACACCTCGTTCGGGAAAACACGCATAAAAATCCCGAAAAGCGACATGTGTCGCGCACTCCAATCCATACCAGGAGCAGATCTTGCATCAGAACTTCATCCGCGCTACCGCTGCCGCCGCCGTGGCCGCCACCTTCTCCTCCGCCGCCGTTGCCGGCGGCTTCCAGCTGACGGAGCAGTCCGCTCTCGGTCTCGGCCGCGCCTACGCCGGCATGGGTGTCGACGGCACTGACGTCTCAGGCCTCTACTACAACCCCGCCACGATGACGCTTCACACGGGCACGCAGGCCCAGTTCGGCTTCGTCGGCGTCGGCCTCAACCTCGACTACAACGCCAAGGACGGCGGCTCCGACCACGACGAAAACGGCCGCAAGCACCCCGAAGCCGTGCCCAACCTCTTCATCTCGCACCAGATCAACGACGTGACCTGGATCGGCTTCGGCTTCACGGTGCCGTTCGGCCTCTCCACCGAATACGGCGAAAACTGGGAGCAGTCCGGCGAAGGCACGGAAGCCAAGATCGCGGTCTATGACTTCAACCCGTCCTTTGCCTGGAAGCTCTCCGACAAGGTCTCGCTCGGTGCCGGCATTTCCTACCAGTACGTGAAGGCCGACCTCGGCTTCAATTGGAGCAAACATCCCCAGCTTAGCGACGGCCAACCGGGCATGGCCTACACGAAGGTCTCCGGCGACGCCTGGGGCTGGAACGTCGGCTTGATGTGGACGCCTGTTGAAAGCGTCCGCATCGGTGCCTCCTACCGCTCCGCCGTCGGCCACACGGTCAACGGCACGCTCAATACCGACAACAACATCAATGTCCCTGTCGGAGGAATTATCGTCGCCCTGCCGACTTCCATGAACGCTCAGGTCTCCATGGACGCCCCCGCCTGGGCCATGCTCTCCGCCGCCTGGGACGTCAACGACTGGCTGAGCCTCTACGGCACCATGCGCTGGGCCGACTGGTCGAGCTTCAAGGCCCTGACGATTGAAACCAAGTCCGTGCCCTTCGCGTCCGAGAAGAACTGGAAGGACACGTACCTCTACTCCGTCGGCTACGACGCCCGCATCAACAGCTTCTGGACGCTGCGCGGCGGCATCGCCTACGAAACGTCCACGATCGACGACAAGTACACGCGCACCGGCACGATTCCCGACGCCGACCGCTGGGGGTTCGCCATCGGCTCCTCCTTCCACTGGACGAAGGACTTCCAGACGGACGTGGGCTTCGCTCACCTGCACGGCGTGCATGAACGAAGCCTCTACAACTCCAAGCATGAGGAAATCGGCAAGTTCCGCAAGCTTGATGCCTACATCATCGGCATCCAGGGTCAGTACCGCTTCTAAGGTCTAGCCCGCGGCGAACTCCGCCGCATCCTGCACTCCGAATCCCGGCGTCTCCCAGACGCCGGGATTTTTGCTTTCGGGATAGAGGAAATCGACAAGCAGCGTGCCGAGGTCGGCGCCCTCGGGCAGTGCGGGGCGCTCGAAACCCTCGAATTCAGGGCAGTCGGTGAAGCCCGCGCTTCGGCAGAGGACGGCGGTGTAGAGCGCAAGCCCCGTCTCCACGCTCGGACGAAGGCCGAAGTGCTTGAGAAGAAGCGTGAGAAGCGCGAGGTCCTCGTCCCATAGAGTCTCGGGAGCGGGATGAAGGGAGGAGAGAAGGAGGACGGGAGACCTGTCGTCATGAAGGAGGCATTCGCCGGCCGTCGGGCGCGTGCTGTCGGCGTGAAGGCACGCAAGGTCCGTCACCTCTCCCTCGGTGAGAAGAAGCGGATCCACGGGCGTGCAGCGGATGAGTTCCTTCAAGCGCGCCGCATAACGTCTGCATCGATGAGCTCTCAGCATGGTCGGGCCTCCATCGGCCGCTCGCGGATCGGGCGGCCTTCACCTAATCCTACGGCATATCGGCCGAAGGTGTCGCCCCTCGCCTGTCGACCGCCCTCTGAGAGTCCTCCGGTTTGTGCTATCGTCACTTCCGACTCAAGACACAAAACGGAGCCCACACATGTCCAATAGCGCAATCCCAGACCTGATTTCCGAAGACATCTTCCGTTTCGGGCCCGGCGACAGGTACGCGCTGCCCATCGGCACGGCGGCACCCGACGCGCTCGCGCTCTCGCAGATGGCCGAGAAGTGCCGCACAAGGCATGAAAGACTCCTCGTCATCTGCGCCGATCCGCTCGACGCCGTGAGGCTCGGGCAGGAGATCCCTTGGTTCAGTCCCGAACTCGGCGTCAGAAGCCTCCCCGACTGGGAGACGCTCCCCTACGACGTGCTCTCCCCGCAGGAGGACATCGTCTCCGAGCGCCTTGAGACCCTCTACCGCATGACCTCGGGCACGAAGGGCCTCGACGTCGTGATCGCCTCCGCCGTCACGGCCGCCCAGCGCATGGCGCCCGTCGCCTACGTGGGCGCGAACACCTTCTTCTTCCGTCCCGGCGACACGCTCTCGGTCGAGGGCCTTCGCTCGAACCTCGCCGCCGCAGGCTACGCAGGCGTCAAGCAGGTGCTCGCGGCGGGTGAATTCGCCGTTCGCGGCAGCATCATCGACGTCTTCCCGATGGGCTCCGACAGGCCCTTCCGCCTCGACCTCTTCGACGACGAGATCGAGTCGATCCGCTGGTTCGACGTCGAGACGCAGCGCTCCATGGAGGCCGTCAACGAGATCAGGCTGCTTCCGGGCCACGAGTTCCCCGTGACGCCCGAGGCCGTCACGGGCTTCAGGCAGCGCTGGCGCACGCGCTTTGCAGGCGATCCGGGCAAAAGCCTCGTCTACCGCGACATCGGCAACGGGGTCCTGCCGCCGGGCATCGAATACTATCTGCCGCTCTTTTTCGAGCAGACGGCCACGCTGGCCGACTATCTGTCGGCGGGCACGCGCGTCGTGCTCGTGGGCGACGTGCAGACCGCGCTTGCTGGCTTCATGAAGGAGACGCTCTCGCGCCAGCGCATGCTCGAAACGGACGCGGACCGTCCCGCGATGAAGCCCGAGGAGCTCTGGCTCACGCCCGAAGCGTTCTTCACGAGCCTCTCGAAGTTCGCGCGCTTCACCTTCAGGCGCGAGGGAGCCCCCGAAGACGCGCTCGCCCTCAAGGGCGTTGCGGTCGACCGCAAGAGCCAGAACCCCGTCTCGAACCTCATCGCCTTCACGACGACCGAGAAGACGCGGGGCCGCCGCACGCTCATAGTTGCGACCTCGGTGGGCCGCATGGGCACGATGGGCGAGCTCTTCAGGGCGTCGGGCCTCGAATTCACGGAGTACGAAAACTGGGCGGACTTCCTCGCGGGCGACGCGCCCGTGGGCCTTGCGGCCGCGCCGCTCTTTGCGGGCAGCCTCCTTGAGAATCCCGGGACGGCGATCCTCACCGAGACCGAGCTCTATGCCGCCAGCCCGAGGCGTTCGCGTCTGCGCCGCAACCGCCAGTCGACCAACATCGAAATGATCGTGCGCGACGTCTCCGAACTCAAGATCGGGGATGCCGTCGTGCACCTAGAGCACGGCATCGGCCGCTATCAGGGGCTCGTGCACATGGACACGCCCGACGGAGAGGCCGAGCTTCTGCGCATCGACTACAAGAACGAGGCCAAGCTCTTCGTGCCGATCGCCAACCTCCACCTCATCTCGCGCTACTCGGGCGCCGATCCCGAGAACGCCCCGCTGCACGCTCTCGGACGCGGCGACTGGGAAAAGGCGAGAAGGAAGGCGGCCGAGCAGGTCCGCGACACGGCGGCCGAGCTCCTGCACCTCTATGCGCTGCGCGAGACCCGCAAGGGCGTCGTCTTCCCCATCGACATCAGCGACTACGAGGCCTTCTGCGAGGGCTTTGCATTCGACGAGACGCCCGACCAGGCGGCCGCCATCGGCGCCGTCCTCAACGACATGACGACGGGCAAGACGATGGACCGCCTTGTCTGCGGCGACGTGGGCTTCGGCAAAACCGAAATCGCACTGCGTGCCGCCTTCAAGGCCGTGCAGGACGGCAAGCAGGTGGCCGTGCTCGTGCCCACCACGCTGCTTGTCCAGCAGCATTACGAGACGTTCAGCGAACGATTCGAGGGTTTCCCGGTCAATGTGGCGGCCATGAGCCGATTCCAGACCACCAAAGAGATCAACGAGACCATCGAGGGGCTGGAAACCGGCACGGTGGACGTGGTCATCGGCACGCACAAGCTGCTGAACCCGAAAATCAAGTTCAAGGATCTGGGACTCGTCATCATCGATGAGGAGCAGCGTTTCGGCGTGGAACACAAGGAGACGCTGAAAGCCCTGCGCACCAACGTGGACGTGCTGTCCCTGTCTGCCACGCCTATCCCGCGCACGCTGGAAATGGCCGTGACCGGCATTCGCGAGATGTCCACGCTCGCCACCCCGCCCGAAGACCGGTTGCCGGTGCTGACCTATGTGGGCGCCTACGAGGATGCGCAGGTCACCGCAGCCGTACGCCGCGAACTGCTGCGAGGCGGCCAGGTGTTCTATGTCCACAATCGTGTGCAGGACATCTCGTCCATCGCCGACAAGATCCACACGCTGGTGCCCGAGGCGCACGTCGGCATCGCCCACGGCAAGATGGGGGAGAAGCAGCTCGACCAGATCATCCGCGACTTCTGGCATCGCGACATCGACGTGCTCGTGTGTACCACAATCATCGAGACCGGTCTTGATATCTCCAATGCGAACACGCTGATCGTCGACCATGCCGACCGTTTCGGCTTGAGCCAGCTCCATCAGCTGCGT
>ENA-OPXI01001700-OPXI01001700.1-human-gut-metagenome-genome-assembly--contig:-NODE-1700-length-10985-cov-2.666514_pt1 | contig 10985 bp, 8 predicted proteins | sample MGYA00241520_ERZ502032 | MGnify/ENA primary metagenome ERZ502032 (study PRJEB25962, sample SAMEA2042106) | human gut metagenome | biome: human gut; feature: human-associated habitat; material: faeces...
CAGCAGAAGGTGGAAAGATTCTTTTCGTAGGAACAAAGAAACAGGCTCAGGATGCGATCAAAACAGAAGCAGAGCGTTGTGGAATGTTCTATGTAAACGAGAGATGGTTAGGTGGAATGCTCACAAACTTCAAGACAATCCAGAGCCGTATCAACCGCTTAAAAGAGATCGAGACCATGGCAGAGGACGGAACATTTGATGTTCTTCCGAAGAAGGAAGTTATCGCTCTTAAGAAGGAATGGGAGAAGCTTGAGAAGAACCTTGGCGGTATCAAGGAGATGAAGAGAATCCCAGACGCTATCTTCGTAGTAGATCCGAAGAAGGAGAGAATCTGCGTACAGGAGGCTCACACACTTGGTATTCCGTTAATCGGCATTGTTGATACAAACTGTGATCCGGAAGAGCTTGACTACGTGATTCCAGGAAACGACGACGCTATCAGAGCTGTTAAGCTTATCGTGTCCAGAATGGCAGACGCTGTTATCGAGGCTAACCAGGGCGAGGCAGAGGCTCCTGTTGAGGGAGAGGACGCTGAGGAGACAGCAGAGGCTTAATTTAAGAGCAAGATAAATGAAAATCCGCGAAGCAGAAGGCCGGGACCGGCTTCCGGCTCCGCGGACTTTTCCGCAGGATACGCACCCTGCGTTAAATTAGAAAAACATGGAGGTATGGTAAGATGGCAGTTACAGCCGCAATGGTAAAGGAATTACGTGAGATGACAGGCGCTGGAATGATGGACTGCAAGAAGGCCCTTGCAGCTACAGACGGCGACATGGACAAGGCAGTGGAGTTCTTAAGAGAGAAAGGACTTGCCGGCGCTGCTAAGAAGGCAGGACGTATCGCAGCTGAGGGTATCGTTATGACAAAGATGGCAGCTGACGAGAAGACAGCAGTTGTCGTTGAGGTAAACGCTGAGACAGACTTCGTTGCTAAGAATGAAAAGTTCCAGAACTACGTAGCAGACGTAGCAGAGCAGGCTCTTGCTTCCGACGCTGCAGATATGGACGCTTTCATGGCAGAGAAGTGGGCAAAGGACGAGACACTCACAGTTGCAGAGGCTCTCTCTTCCCAGATTTCCATCATCGGCGAGAACATGAAGATCAGAAGATATGAGAAGATGACTGCTGCAAACGGATTTGTCGCTTCTTACATCCACGCAGGCGGAAAGATCGGCGTTTTAGTAGACGTTGAGACAGACGTTGTAAACGACGAGATCAGAGAGATGGCTAAGAACGTAGCTATGCAGGCTGCAGCATTAAAGCCATTATACACAAACAGAGACGAGGTTGACGCAGACTACATCGAGAAAGAGAAAGAGATCTTAACAGTAGCTGCTAAGAACGAGAAGCCGGACGCTAATGACAAGATCATCAGCGGTATGGTTATGGGACGTATCAACAAAGAGTTAAAAGAAATCTGCTTATTAGATCAGGTATACGTAAAGGCAGAGGATGGAAAGCAGTCCGTTTCCCAGTATGTTGCACAGGTTGCCAAGGCTAACAATGCTAAGGTAGCTATTAAGAAGTTTGTCCGCTTCGAGACAGGCGAGGGCCTTGAGAAGAAGGAAGAGAACTTTGCTGACGAAGTAGCAAAACAGATGGGAATGTAATTCCAAACGAAAAGGGGCTGCCGCAGGGTTCCTATTTTGCGGCAGCCCTTTTCTTTACGCAGAGATGTCCGCACATAGCCTACATATGTTTTTGCTCAGAATAAAGCGTTCTGTTTTTTTATTCTGCAGCTTTAGCGGGGCAATGCGGGAAAGGAGATAAGCGATGGCAAAATACATTTTAAAGCGTATTGGCCTGGCAGTGGTTACAGCCTGGCTGGTTGCTACTCTTACATTCTTCCTGATGAATTTGGTTCCGGGAGGCCCGTTCATGGCTGAGAAAGCTCTGACGCCTCAGGCTCAGGAAGCAATGATGGAAAAGTACGGACTGGATAAACCTCTTCCAGAGCAGTATGTAATCTATATGAAGGATTTGCTCCATGGAGATTTAGGCCCCAGTGTAAAGCAGAGGGGACGTACAGTCAACACAATTATTGAGACAAAGTTCCCTGTATCTGCCAAGATCGGAGGAGTAGCCATTCTGTTAGCTGTCTGTATCGGCGTTCCTTTGGGAAGCGTTGCAGCCTTCAACAGAGGAAAGATGGTTGATAATATTATTATCCTGTTTACTACCTGCGGAATCGCCATACCCAGTTTCGTAATCTGTACCCTTCTGATGCAGATTTTAAGCAACTGGCTGGGACTGCTTCCAACCTACGGACTCACCTCCTGGAAGCACTACATCATGCCGGTTATCTCCCTGGCCCTTTACCCGTCCTCCTATATTGCCCGCCTGATGCGTTCCTCCATGCTGGACGTGCTGGGACAGGACTATATGAGAACAGCGAGAGCCAAGGGCGTTTCATGGATGGTAAGCGTGTTCAAGCATGCGCTGAGAAACGCAATTCTCCCGGTTGTCACCTACTTGGGACCGCTGTTAGCCTATACGGTAACAGGAAGCTTTATTGTAGAGAAGATCTTTACAATTCCTGGTCTTGGTTCTGAGTTTATCGGAGCGATCACAGGCCGTGATTATCCGCTGATCATGGGTACTACCATTTTCCTGGCAGTACTGATTATCGTTATGAACGTGATCGTGGATATTGCGTATACCCTGATTGACCCGCGTATTAAACTGAAGTAGGGAGGAGGCAATTATGGAGAAGAATAAACTGTCATTTCAGTTAAATGCAGACGACTTCCTCCCGGCAGGAGAGGACGAGAAGAAAAGTCTTGTGGTGATGAGAGAGAGCGTAGGCTTCTGGAAGGACGGCATGCGCCGTTTTAAGAAGAACAAGATTGCCATGGTAAGCCTTATTGTGGTAATTCTCATTTTCATTCTCTCATTTATTGTACCGCAGTTTTATCCTTATAAATATGAGCAGCAGATCAAGGGAAGCAACAGCCTTGCGCCCTTTGAGTATTCCCAGGCAGAGCAGGAGGCTATTGCAAACGGGGAGAAGGTGTTCCCGCATATTCTGGGAACGGATCAGCTGGGACGAGACTACGCTATCCGTGTTATGATGGGAAGCCGTGTATCTCTGACCGTCGGACTGGTAGCCTCTGCTATCATTTTATTAATCGGATCCCTCTACGGATCCATCGCCGGTTTCTTCGGAGGCTGGGTGGACATGGTGATGATGCGTATTGTAGATATCATATACACCGTCCCCGATGTTCTTATCGTAATCCTTCTGGCGGCAGTGTTAAACTATCCGTTAAAGGAGCTGGCCATGAAGCCGGGCTTTGAGTGGATCGGCCTCATCGGCGTAAACTTAATCAGTATTTTCGTGGTATTCGCCCTGCTGTACTGGGTTGGTATGGCCCGTATCGTGCGAAGCCAGATTATGATTTTAAAGGAGCAGGAGTACGTAACAGCGGCGAGAGCCCTGGGCGCTTCCAGCGGAAGCATCATCAAGAAGCACCTGCTGACCAACTGCATCGGAACTCTGATTGTTACGACCACGCTTCAGATTCCGTCATCCATCTTCACGGAGAGCTTCTTAAGCTTCCTGGGACTGGGAGTAAACGCCCCCATGCCGTCTCTGGGCAGCCTTGCCAGCGCGGCCTTAAACGGTCTGCAGAGCTATCCGTATCGTCTGTTTGCCCCGGCTCTGATGATTTCCATTATCATTCTGAGCTTTAACCTGTTAGGAGACGGACTGCGCGACGCCTTCGATCCGAAGCTGAAGAACTAAGGAGGAAACAAGCATGAGTGAATATCTTGTAAATATTAAAAACGAGCGCCTTTCCTTCTTTACGCCGGCCGGAGAGGTTAAGGCGTTAAACGACGTGTCCCTTCATTTAAAGGAGGGAGAGGTGTTAGGCATCGTAGGAGAGTCCGGTTCCGGAAAATCTGTTACAGCTTACAGCCTGATGGGCCTGACCGCCTATCCGGGACGCCTGATTGGAGGAAGCATTGAGTTTAACGGCCACCAGATCGATCAGATGAACGAGGCTCAGATGAGAAAGATCAGAGGAGAGGAAATCTCCCTGATCTTCCAGGATCCGATGACCAGCTTAAACCCGGTTTACACCATTGGAAATCAGATCTGCGAGATGATCCTGCTCCACACCAAGAAAACTAAGCAGGAAGCAAGGGAGAGAGCGAAGGAGCTTCTGACTCTCGTTGGAATCAACGAGCCGGAGAAGCGCTTAAAGCAGTATCCCCACGAGCTGTCCGGCGGTATGCGCCAGCGTGTTATGATTGCCATCGCCCTGGCCTGCGAGCCGAAGCTTCTGATTGCCGACGAGCCGACGACGGCCCTCGACGTAACCATCCAGGCTCAGATTCTGGAGCTGATGATGGAGCTGAAGCAGAAGCTGGGAATGGCGATTATCATGATCACCCACGACCTGGGCGTGGTAGCCAGCATGTGTGACAAGATTGCCGTTATGTACGCCGGAAAGGTCATTGAGTACGGAACCACAGACGATATTTTCTATCGTCCGTCCCACGAATACACCAAGGGACTTCTGCGCAGCATTCCCCGTCTGGACGAGAAGGAGAAGACGAGACTTGTTCCGATCGAAGGCTCACCGGTCGATATGCTGAACCCGCCTGCCGGATGTCCGTTTGCGCCCCGGTGTGAGTCCTGTATGAAAATCTGCTTAAAACAGATGCCGGAGTATACAGATCTGTCCGACATCCACTACAGCGCCTGCTGGCTGCTGCAGAAGGAGGAGTTTTTAAAGGCACAGGGAGGTGACAAGTAATGGAGAATAAGAAGCTGCTTGAAATCGAGCATTTAAAACAGCATTTCCCTGTTGCCAGCGGAAAGCTTTTCGAGAAAAAGGTGGTAAAGGCGGTAGACGACGTTTCCTTCTTTATTAATAAGGGAGAGACTTTGGGACTGGTAGGAGAGTCCGGCTGCGGAAAGACCACCACAGGACGTACCCTGCTTCGCCTTTATGAGCCGACCAGCGGCCGCATTGCTTATGATGGAACCACTATTTTTGACAGCGGAGATGTGCCGCTGACTGATGAGAACGGACAGCCTGTCTTAAACGAGAAGGGCGAGGTTCAGTTCGGCCATAAGACGAAGGTCAACATGCTTCCCTACCGCAGAAAGATGCAGATTGTATTCCAGGATCCTTATGCCAGCCTGGATCCCCGTATGACGGTTGCCGACATTGTAGGCGAGGCCATCGACATTCACAAGCTGGCTTCCAATAAGAAGGAGCGCCAGGAGAGAATCATCCGTATGCTGGAGAGGGTAGGCTTGAACTCTGAGCATGCCAACCGCTATCCTCACGAGTTCTCCGGCGGACAGAGACAGCGTGTCGGCATTGCCCGCGCTCTGGCTGTAGATCCGGAGTTCATTGTCTGCGATGAGCCGGTATCTGCCCTTGACGTGTCCATTCAGGCACAGGTAGTAAATATGTTTGAGGAGCTTCAGCAGGAAATGGGCTTAACTTATCTGTTTATTGCCCACGATCTGTCCATTGTAAAGCATATTTCCAACCGTATCGGCGTTATGTATCTGGGTAAGCTGGTAGAGTTAGCTGACAGCTATGAGCTGACCTTCCACAGCGTTCACCCTTATACCAAGAGCCTGATTTCTGCGATTCCGATTGCAGATCCAAAGACAAGCAGGGAGTCTAAGCGTATTGTGTTAAGCGGAGACGTGCCAAGCCCGGTGAATCCGCCCAGCGGCTGTACCTTCAGGACCAGATGCCCCTACGCCACTGAGCTCTGTGCTGAGAAGGCGCCGGAGTGGCGTGAGGTTTCCAAGGGCCATTACGCAGCCTGCCACCACTTAGATAAAATCAACTAAAAAGCCTAACAGTTTGCCTCTCTGCCGTCCGGCAGGGAGGTGAATTCATGTTATAATATTTTTTTACGACCTGAGGAGGAAGACATTATGAAAAAGAAGTTCGCACTTCTCCTGGCAGCGGCCATGGTTTCCACAACTGTGCTGTCCGGCTGCGGAGGAAGCAAGGACAGTAGCGCAGGCGCAGGAGACGCAGGCGTTGTGGCAGAGGAAGGAAATCACCTGGTAGTTCAGCTTGGACCAGATCCTGAGACCATGGATCCGGCGTTAAACAGCGCCATCGACGCGTCCAACATGATTATCCATTTATTTGAGCCTCTGTTAAGTATGGACAAGGACAACAACGTAATCGGCGGAATGGCAGAGACCTGGGAGGTTTCCGAGGACGGTCTCACCTATACCTTCCACCTGAGAGAGGGATTAAAATGGAGCGACAGCTCTGACTTTACAGCCGAGGACTTTGTATACACCTTCAAGAGAATGGCAGATCCGATGACAGCGGCTCCTTACGGCCACGACCTGCTCTGCATGGTAAAGGGTTACGACGAGGCTGAGAACGGAAACGTGGACGCCCTGGCAGTTTCCGCTCCAGATGCACAGACCTTTGTGGTGGAGCTTTCCTACCCATGTGTATACTTTGACAAGATCTGCGCGTTCGCAGCGTTAAGCCCGGTCAACCAGGCGACTGTGGAGGCCAACGGCGAGTCCTGGGCCATTGATCCTGCTACTTATGTGTGCAATGGTCCCATGAAGATTAAAGAGTGGGTTCCAGGCTCCCACATTCTCATGGAGAAAAATGAGAATTACTGGAACGCTGAGGCAGTCACAGCAGACACCATCAAGTTTGTCCTGATGGAGGATATGAACGCAGCCTACAGCGCGTATAAGACAGGTGAGGTTATGTTCAGCAGGGATGTGCCCACAGAGGAAATTCCAAACCTGAGAGAAGATCCGGAATTCCATGTAGCTCCGATTCTGGGAACCTACTATGTGAGCCTGAATCTGGAGAGAGAATACTTCCAGGATCCGAAGGTTCGCCAGGCATTAAGCCTTGCCCTGGATCGCCAGTATATTGCAGATACTATCATGCAGGGAACCTACACTCCGGCTACGAACTTTATCGGACCAGGCGTTTCCGACGCGGAGGCAGGATCCTCCTTCCAGGAGACCACCATTGCAGAGTACGGCGAGTTCTTCCACGTTGACGATTTTGAGAGCGATCTGGCTAAGGCCAAGGAGCTTCTGGCAGACGCGGGCTATCCGAACGGCGAGGGCTTCCCGATGATCGAGTACATGACAAACGACGCAGGCTACAACAAGGCCCTGGCAGAGTATCTCCAGAGCGCATGGGGCGAGCTGGGTATCAATACAGACATTAAGATTATTGAGTGGGCATCATTCACTCCAACCAGAAGAAACGGCGACTATGATATCGCAAGAAACGGCTGGGTATATGACTACGATGATCCATCCAACATGCTGAATCTTTTTGAGTCTACAAACGGAAACAATGATGGACGATATAACAATCCAGAGTACGATGCCCTGATTGCCAGCGCCAGAGAGACAGTAGACAAGGCAGAACACTACTCCCTTCTTCACGAAGCAGAGCAGCTTCTGTTAAACGATATGGGCATGATTCCGATTGCCTATAACAATGATTTCTGGCTTCAGAAGCCGGAGCTTCAGGGAACCTGGCATTCTCCATATGGCTACTGGTATTTTATGTATGCTTCCTATGGCGACGCAGGACAGGCGGAGGAAGCAGCGCCTGCAGAGGCGGAGACTTCTGCAGAGGCGGCAGAATAATATAATAATCAGACACAGGCAGGAAAAACCTTCCAGGCGCCGATACGGCGTCCGGGAGGTTTTTTTCTTTGGGCAGAAGAGATTTCTCCAGGCGGCACAGGCCTCATCCCCAGAGATATGAAGGAGGAATAGGATGAAAAAGAAACTTGCGCTTGTGCTGGCGGCAGCGATGCTGTCATCAGCCGTACTGTCAGGATGCGGAGGAAACGATTCCAAGCCAGACGGAGGAGAGGGCCAGGAGGCCCAGGCAGGAGAAGAGGGGAATCATCTGGTCGTGGAGGTAGGCCCGGACCCGGAGACCATTGATCCGGCGTTAAACAGCGCCAGCGATGGAAACATCATGATTATCCATCTGTTTGAGCCTCTGCTGAACATGGACAAGGACAACAATATCATCGGCGGAATGGCGGAGACCTGGGACGTTTCCGAGGATGGTCTGACCTACACCTTCCATCTGCGCCGCGGCGTCAAGTTCACGGACGGCACGCCGTTTACGGCCGACGCCGTCAAGAAGAACATCGATGCCGTCATGGCCAACCGCACGCGCCACGCCTGGCTCGACATGATCAACGAGATCGAGTCGAGCGAAGTGGTCGACGAGCACACCTGGCGCCTGCATCTCAGGCATCCGTACTTCCCCGCACTCATCGAGCTCGGGCTCTCGCGCCCTTTCCGCTTCATCTCGCCCGCCTGCATGAAGGACGGCGGGACGAAGGACGGCGTGACCTGTCTCGCAGGCACGGGTCCCTGGGTGCTCTCCGAACATAAGGACCAGCAGTACGCGCTCTTCAGCCGCAACGAGGGCTACTGGGGTGATAAGCCGATCGTACCCACCGTTCGCTGGAACGTCGTGCCCGACACGCAGACCATGCTGATGGCGCTTGAAAAGGGCGAGATCGACCTCGTCTTCGGCGCTGACGGCGACCAGCTCACGGGCGACGCGTTCAAGAAGCTCACGGACGAGAAGCGCCTCAACACGGCGGTGAGCGAGCCGATCGCCTCCCGCGCCATTCTCGTCAACTCGAAGCGCCCGATCACGAAGGACGTGCGCGTGCGCGAGGCGTTGGCCTACGCCTTCAACCGTCAGGCCGTGGTCGACGGCATTCTCAATGGCACGGAGGCGGCCGCCATGACGCTCTTTGCGAAGAGCGTGCCCTACTGCGACGTTCCGCTCAAGGAGCGCGGCCATGATCCGAAGAAGGCCGCCGAGATTCTTGATGCGGCGGGCTGGAAGGCCGGTGCCGACGGCATCCGCACGAAGGACGGCGCAAGGCTCGTGCTCGACTTCTACTTCAACTCCAACAACGCCCAGGAAAAGACGATCGCCGAGGCCATGCAGGGCGACCTGCTCAAGATCGGCGTCGAGCTTCGCGTGATCGGCGAGGAGAAGCAGGCCTTCCTCGACCGCCAGCGCACGGGCGAATTCGACCTGCAGTACTCGCTCTCCTGGGGCGCGCCGTACGACCCGCAGAGCTATCTCTCCTCTTGGCGCATTCCCGCGCACGGCGACTATCAGTCCCAGATCGGGCTTGCCGACAAGGCGCACATCGACGCGACCATCACGGCCCTCATGACCGAGGCCGACGAGAAGAAGCGCGCCGCCATGGTTCGCGACGTGCTCACGCGCATCACGGATGCGGCGGTCTACATCCCCGTCTCCTATTCGCGCACGAAGGCCGTTTATTCGAACAGGATCAAGGACGTCTCCTTTGCGGTGACGCAGTACGAGATCCCGTTCGAGAAGATGAGCTTCACGGAGGCGGGCAAATAAATGGGCGGCATGCTCGTGCGGCGCCTCGCGCTCCTCGTGCCGATGCTTCTGGGCATCACCTTCATCGCGTTCATGCTGGGTGAACTCTCGCCCTCTGATCCCGCCGAGGTGTCGATTCGCGTGAACGCGATGGTGCCCACGCCCGAGCTCATCGCCCAGACGCGTCATGAACTCGGGCTCGACCGCCCTCTCATGACGCGCTACTTCGAGTGGCTCGCGGGCGTGCTGCAGGGTGACCTCGGCACGAGCTTCGTGACGGGGCACAAGGTGACGGACGACTTCCTGCGAGCCTTCCCGCCCACGCTGGCGCTCGCGGGCGCGACCCTTCTGATCGTGCTCGTGACGGGCGGGGTGTGCGGGTGGCTCTGCGCAAGGCATGCGGGCGGTCCCGTCGACAGGGCGATCCGCAGCGTCCTCTTCACGATCTCGGCGCTGCCCAACTTCTGGGCCGCGCTCCTTCTGATGTGGCTCTTCTCGCTCACGCTCGGGTGGCTTCCGACGAACGGCATGAGGACTCCCGAGTCGGTGATTCTGCCCGCCGTCTCGCTCTCGCTCGCCTACGTCGGCACTTACGTTCGCCTCATCCGCACCGAAATGCTGAGGACGGCCGAGTCCGACTGGGTGATGTTCGCCAGGGCGCGCGGACTCTCCGAGGGGCGGATCTCGCTTCACATGATGCTCAACAGCCTCAGGGGTACCGTCACCGCACTCGGCATGTCGATTCCGAAGCTCGTCGCGGGCACCTTCGTGATCGAGAACATCTTCGCCTGGCCCGGCATCGGCAGGCTCTGCGTCTCCGCCATCTTCAACAGGGATCTGCCCGTGATCATCGCCTACGTGCTCGTGATGGCCGTGTTCTTCATCCTCTTCAATCTGCTTTCGGACCTTGCGCTGGCAGCGCTTGATCCGCGCGCCCGCAGAGGCGGCGCAGGGGAGGCGGCATGACGAACCGCTGGCGCAGGGCATGCGTAAAACAGTCCGTCGGTGCCCATGCCAAGCTTCGGAAGAAGGATGGCCAGAGGGATCAGAAGGATCACCTTCCGTAAAAGCGCCAGGAATACGGAGATCTTCGCCTGTCCCAGGGCCAGAAAGGTCTGCTGGCAGGCCATCTGGGCTCCCATGATCAGAAAACCAAAGAGATAGATCCTGGCCGCGTAAATGCCGATCTCGATCACCTGGGCATTGTCCGAAAACAGACGGATGAACACCTGGGGGAATAAAAGCACAGCTCCCGTCCCCACCAGGGAAAAACCGACTCTCGCTGCAAACAGCAGCTTAAAGGCCTTCTTCACCCGCTCATGGTTCCCGGCTCCGAAGTTATAGCTGATGATGGGCTGGGCACCCTGGGTCAGTCCGGACAGAGGCAGGAACAGCATCTGCATGATGGAAAACAGGATGGTCATGGCCCCCACGGCGATGTCCCCTCCATAGCGGAGCAGGCTGGTGTTAAAGCAGATGTTCAGGATGCTTTCCGTGAACTGCATCACAAAGGGGGACGCGCCCAGTGCAATGGCCGGCATCAGGATATCTGCCCTCGGCCTCATATAGGAGGGGCGTATCTTCAGGTAGCTTTTGCCGGACACAA
>ENA-OPXI01001708-OPXI01001708.1-human-gut-metagenome-genome-assembly--contig:-NODE-1708-length-10950-cov-2.300964_pt1 | contig 10950 bp, 9 predicted proteins | sample MGYA00241520_ERZ502032 | MGnify/ENA primary metagenome ERZ502032 (study PRJEB25962, sample SAMEA2042106) | human gut metagenome | biome: human gut; feature: human-associated habitat; material: faeces...
ATTTGGCCATCTCATACTCCTGCGCCTGGATAGCGCCCATCCAAGAGACCAATTCTTTCGGGGACTCGAATCGGGATTGTTCCAATTGTTGGCTAGCTACTCGTATATGTGTTATCATAATATATGAATATAAACGCAAATGTACGAAATAAAGCGTTAAACATCCCATAATCTTGAAGATATACTCATTCTTTTTGTACCTTCACGCTAGAAACAATTAGTGAAATTTATGACGATAGCGTATTTAAATGTGGCTACAGACCGGCAACACTTGGATATTCAAAGGGAAGAGATCTCTTCTTTTGCCGCGGCCAAAGATATCCATGTGGATAAATGGGTCATGGAAGTATCCGGAGAGAAAGCGAAACAGCCGGGACCAAAGTTAAAACTTGTTCTCGAACGCTTGAAGAAAGGGGATGCCTTGATCGTATCGGATATTACCCGTTTGTGTCTTACCTTATATGAGTTGATGGGGATACTTACCGTTTGCATGGAGAAGGACGTGACGGTCTATTGTATAAACGACCGTTATATATTCGATGACCGGATGGATCGCCAATTGATGATTAATGTCTTCAAGCAAGTAGACGAGATTGATCACAGTCTGGTTTCCATACGTACAAAAGACGCCTTGGAACAGGTGAAAAGTACGGGAAAGCGGTTGGGACGTCCTAAAGGCTCGGAATCCAAGTTGTTCTTCTTAGACGCCCATAAGGGGGAGATCATGAACATGTTGGAGCGGGGAGAATCGGTAGGATCGATTTGCGAGCATTTCAACGTCTCTAAGAATACTTTTTATAAGTATAGGAAGAAATTCTTCAGATCGTAAGGATTGGTTTTAATACCAATCCTTTCGTTTCATATATAGCCAAGTCAATACTCCGGTAGCTATCATGACGGCCCAAGCTATGAAATAACCGTAACGCCAATCCAATTCCGGCATTATCTTGAAGTTCATACCCCATACGCCCACCAAGAATGTCAAAGGGATGAAAAGGGTGGAGACAATCGTCAGCCGTTTCATGATGGCGTTCATCCTAAGATCGTTATTGGATATATAAAGATCGACAAGGGAAGAGGTGATTTCCCGGCAGCTTTCCGTTGTTTGGATAACGAATTGGAGTTGGTCTTGCAGGTCATTATAGATCGGCAGGATATCCGGGGTGATAATCCCGTTCTCTGTTCGTAATAGTTTTGAGAATTGATCTTTCAGCGGTAGGCTATTCTTACGGATAATCATGTACTCATGGCGGTGTTGTTGGATTAGGGAACCCATATTACCCTGATCGTTCTTAGGATCGAGCAAAGTCTCTTCTATATCCTCTAGTATCTCTTCTACCTTTGAGGCGGATTCTACTAAATTCGCTATGATGGTGTTTAGAAGGAAAGCGAGCAGCAATCCACTGCCTTTTTTCCGGATGTTCAGCATGTTGGATAGTAGCGCTTTATGAGCGGCCTCGAATACGGGGTTGTTGCTTTCCGTAAAAGTGATAACCGTATTGTTCGCTACCAGTATACTGATGTGCTCAGACCGCATCTCGTTATTGACATCGTAATAGCAGGAGTTTAATACGATAAGCATTCGTCCTTTGTATTCCTCTACCTTGACCACGTGTTGGGGAGTCAAGATATCCTTAGCGTCCAGATTATGCAGTCCGAAATCTTTTACGATACGGGTAATGGCATCCGCATTGGTCAATCCGCTAACCTCGAACCAATTGATCTGATCCGAGTCGGATAGTTTGCTGAAAGAGGTGTCGGTTATCCGCACCTCTTTCGTATGCAAAGATTGTTCGTTGTATTGAGTGAGACGGATGCCGGTTGCTGTCTCATGTTCGCCGGCGTAATAATACTTGTCCGATAAATGCCGGTTGGATATATGTCTTCTCCTGTGTGTATATTCATTCCGTCTCATAATAAGGATCTCTTTTTAATCGAATTCAACAACGGTGATGCCGGCGCCTCCGAACTGCACATGCTCGTCTTGAAAACGACGGACACCGGGAACCGTGCGCAGATAATCCCGGATTAGCTGACGTAAGATACCCGTACCGGTTCCATGCAAGATGCGAACCTTGCCTGCCCCGACTTGAATGGCGTCGTCGATAAAATAGGTCACGCTTTGCAATGCCTCATCGCCCCTCATTCCTCTCACATCGATTTCTTGCTTAAAGTTTATCTTCTTCTCATGCATATTGTCAGTGGTCTGGGAGCTGACGAACGTGCTTTTCTGGATTTCCCGTTTGATCTGGCCTTTGCTTACCTTTTCCAACTGCTCCAGCTTAACCGTGCTTTTGATCATCCCGAATGCTACTACGGCCTGCTTTCCTTGTAGTTCCATAACGGTTCCGGCGGAAACCTGCCCTTTAAGGCGTACATTGTCGCCGACCTCTATCACCTCTTTATTAAATATCGGCTGGGCCGTCACTTTTTGTTTCTGTTTCTTCCGTTCATTCCGTTCCTTGAGCTTCGCCATCTTGCGTGCGATCTTATCGTCTTCTTCTTCGGTCGCCATTACGGAGTTCTTGAACTCTTCCAAGGCTTTGCGGGCCAGTTTGGTCTGTTCTTTTTCCGCTTGGGCCTCCTTGATTTCACGGACAGTATTCTCGATCTTGGCGTTAGCCTCCGCTAGAATACGTTGGGCCTCGGCCTTTGCCTCCCGGATGATCTCTTTCCGTTGCTTGTTTACGGCTTCCAAGTCTTGTTCATAACGAGAAGTGACATCTTCCAGTTTTTTCTCCTGCTGACGGATATTCTGCCGTTTGCTTTCCCAGTACCGTTTATCGCGTACGATATCTTGCAAGTATTTGTCCATATTGATATAATCCGCTCCGACGTTCGCGGAAGCGTCGGCTATCACGTCCTCGGGCAGACCGATCTTGCGTGCGATCTCTACGGCGAACGAGCTACCCGGGTTTCCGATAGAAAGCTTGAACAAGGGCTGCATCAAATGGCGGTCGTACAACATGGCACCGTTTACGATACCCTCCGTATCCTCGGCGAAATGCTTCAAATTCTGGTAGTGGGTCGTGATTACCCCAAAGCTATGATTCCGGTTGAAGCGATCCAATAAAGCCTCGGCGATAGCGCCGCCAATCTGAGGTTCCGTACCGCTACCGAACTCATCGATTAGGATAATGGTCCGCTCGTTACAATTCTTCACGAAATACTTCATGTTGGTAAGGTGGGAACTGTAGGTACTCAAATCGTTCTCGATGCTTTGCTCATCGCCTATATCGATGAATATATGCTCGAAGATCCCGGTTCTTGATCGCTCATGCAAAGGAATCAATAAACCACATTGCAACATGTATTGAAGTAATCCGACCGTTTTCAGGCAAACGGATTTACCACCGGCGTTCGGACCGGATATGATCAAGATCCGTTTTCCCTCGGTCAGCTCGATATCGAGGGGAACTACCTGCTTGCCCTGTTTCTGTAAAGACAGGAATAAGAGCGGATGCACGGCACGTACCCAATCCATTTGTCGCTTATCCTCCACGATCGGCTTGATCGCCTTGACTTGCTCCGCGAATAACGCTTTCGCACGAATGAAGTCAATGTCGGCAAGAAACTCGTAAGATTGTAGGATATCCGGAGCTAAAGGACGGATCACGTTCGTGAATTCCGTCAGTATCTTAATGATTTCCCGGCGTTCTTCCCCTTCCAGTTCCCGGATGCGGTTATTCGCTTCCACGACCACCTCTGGCTCTATAAAGACCGTCTTGCCACTGGCGGACTCATCATGTACGATACCTTTTATCTTTCGTTTGAAGGCCGGGGCTACCGGGATCATCAAACGACCGTCGCGCATGGTCGGTGTCACGTCCTTATCGACAACCCCGTCCGATTGTGCCGCACGGAGGATGGATTGCAGGCTGCGGGATATACCGCTCATCGTGATCGTCATCTCCCTGCGGATTTGCGATAGGGTGGAGGAAGCACTGTCCTTGACCTTGCCGAATTTATCGAGGATACTATCGATCTTTCCAATCAATTGGGGGAAGACAAAGATATCTCCCGCCAATTCAGTCAAGGCCGGATACTTGATTTCCTCATCGTCCATGGGCTTGAAGAAGCGTACGATGTCATTGATCGTTTGCAAGGAACGTTTGAGGTCGAACAACTCCCGTTCATCCAGCCAAGTACCTTCCGGCCGAATCCGTTTCAAGGAATAGCGCACGTCGAAGAAATAACTGGCGGGGAATTCTGTGTCTCCGTGTAGGATACGGATAAACTCATCGGTTTGTTCCAATCGCTTGGATACGACCTCGAAATCGGCGGAGAATCCCATCTCCGCTACCCGCTCTTCCCCGAGCGGGCTTAAACATTTTTCTGTGATTAAGTGACGGATCTTATCAAAGCCCGTCTTTTGTTCAAAATTTTGTGGATATATCACGTTGTAAAATCTTTATTTGATCTCTACCGTCACTTCAGAGCGAATGGTAGGACGGATAATTACTTCTAATTTTGTCTTGCCACGCTTTATATTAAATGTACAGGCGTTGTTGCCGGACGGATTAATATAAGGGGCGAAATAGTATAAATAAGAGAACGCCGGCAAGTAATCGGAGCTTTGCGACGCATCCGCTATTTGGGGATATTTGAATACGTCCCAAAACATGCAATATTTGAAACCGTTCGCGTCCGTAAACATCGTCTTCGGATCACGATATTGCATCGTGTTCGTGATAAAGCGTTTGTAGGCGGATGAGAACTCCTCTGCCGAATGATCCATCTTATGGCGGCCGATCTTTTCTATAATGTCACGAGGACGGATGCCTGCCGCATAAGCGGGAGAGTTACGATCTACGTCAACCACTTGATCCAATTTGTCGATATCGTAGCTGATCCCCGTATAATTATAGGTCTTCTTGCTCACCTTGAACGGTACGTTACGTCCGTATTTCGTGTATGGGTATTGCATACACATCAACGGGACATGCACCCGGGCGTATTCATCCAAACGATAAGAGTCTTCCAGCAACTCGTTCGCCTCACATTCCCAGAGTACACGTCCGGGGATATCTTTTTGATCGATGATACGGATACCGAATTGCAACAGATATTCGGCTTCCGCTTCGGCGGCGGCGTAATTCAAGAACGGGAATTTCTCCATCTTACTGTGCGAGAAGTTGTACCGGTAAGTCGGTTCTTTTTCTACCAATACTTTATTCGCTCCCAGATAGTTCGGGTTCTTATCGAAAAAATAGAAAGTCTGTATCAATAAATCCGGCTTCGCGATATCAACCGTAAGTCCTTTTTTGGTCAACTCGTTCTCGATGCATTCGTTGATGACCGTTTCCAGTTTACGGTTATTCTCGTCGATGGTCGAGAAGGCGAATGTCTTGAAGTTACCGAAATCTACGCCGTCGGATGTGACGGTAGTCTTGAACGGGCATACAAATTCTTGCTCATTGGTTGTCTCCAAGCTATACATCGCATAGGCGGATGCCAGCTGGTCTTCCGTGATGGCGTTACTTTTCTTGCAGTCCTTCTTTACCAATACTTGTTTAGAAGGAGAGGAAAGGTTGCTGATGGTCAATAGGACATCGTTTCTTCCGGCGGGATTCAGCAGTTGTGGGATCTCATCGACAGATATTTCCGTCACAGGTACACCGTTGATCTCCTCGATCACGTCGTATTTCTTAATACCTGCTTGCTCGGCGGATGAATAAGGGATGACGCTTTTAATGACCGGCTTGTTGTTTCCCCAGTTCTTGCTCTGGCTGATATCGTATGTGAAGCCTAGTCGGCAGATGGATGTATTCCTGTTTTGGGCGGAAACCGTACAGACCGCCAATACTAATAGTAACGTTGATAAAATCACACTTCTCATCATATTCTGGAATTTTATTTACTCTAAAAATACCTGTTTCGTTTAAAACATAGGCAAAGGTAAAGATATTTTTGATGTGGTGGAATAGTTGGCAATATATTTGCTGCTATAATAGTGTATGAACTTGATATGGATGCTGTGTATATACTTTTTAAGGGTATTTATGTGGTACCGTATTTCGCTTACAATTAGTTAGTAATGAAAAAAATCAGATAGATTATGAGCAAGATGAATCCAAACGAGAAAAAAGAAAACGCTTCAAAAAACGAAAACGTGAATAATGAGGAAGCGACAAATTTGCAGGAAGAACAGTCAAATGCGGCAGATGAAACTGCCGGCTCTGACAATGTGTCGGGCGAGGTGGAAGCCTTGCAAAAGAAATATAACGAATTGAACGATTCCCACCTGCGCTTGATGGCGGAGTTTGACAATTACCGTAAACGTACGATGCGTGAGAAGGCCGATTTGATCAAGACTGGCGGCGAGGGTGCGTTAAAGAACCTTCTTCCTATTATCGACGATTTCGAGCGTGCTTTGCAGAATGTCCGCACGGCTGAGGATGTAGAGGCCGTTAAAGAAGGCGTGGACTTGATTTTCGGTAAGTTCATGGGCTATCTGTCTCAGCAAGGCGTAAAGCCGATCGAGGCCATAGGCAAGCCGTTCAACACGGAGGAGTTTGAGGCTATCGCTACGATTCCCGCTCCGGAACCGGACATGAAGGGCAAGGTATTAGATTGCGTACAAACTGGATATACCTTATTTGACAAGGTAATACGTCACGCTAAAGTAGTAGTGGGAGAATAATCGGAAAATCGGCAAATAACAAATACAAGGATGGCTAAAAGGGATTACTATGAAGTGCTGGGCGTTGAGAAGAATGCTTCGGCGGATGAGATAAAGAAAGCGTACCGTAAGAAGGCGATACAATTCCACCCGGATAAGAACCCGGGCGATAAGCAAGCGGAGGAGAACTTTAAGGAGGCGGCTGAGGCATACGACGTGTTGAGCGATCCGCAAAAGCGTCAGCGTTATGACCAATTCGGCCATGCGGGTGTCGGCGGGGCTTCACAAGGTGGCGGCTTCGGTGGTGGTATGTCCATGGAGGATATCTTCTCCCAGTTCGGCGACATCTTTGGTGGACATTTTGGCGGTTTTGGTGGCTTCGGTGGTTTCGGCGGTTCTCGTGGAGGACGCCGTGTGAACCGTGGATCGGGCTTGCGTGTGAAGGGGAAGCTGAACCTGAAAGAGATCGCTAACGGCGTGGAAAAAAAGATCAAGGTGAAGAAGTATGTGCCTTGTTCGCATTGTCACGGTAGCGGGGCGGAAGGCTCGGAGGGTGTGAAGACGTGTGATACGTGTAAAGGTAGCGGTGTCGTTACCCGTATCGCCAACACGATCCTTGGGCAGATGCAGACGCAGACGACTTGTCCTACTTGTGGTGGCGAGGGCAAGATCGTTGTCAAGAAATGTACGGAGTGTAACGGTGAGGGCGTCGTTCGCGACGATGAGATTATCACGATCAATATCCCTGCCGGTGTAGCCGAGGGCATGCAGCTCTCCATGAATGGTAAAGGCAACGCCGCACGACATGGTGGAATCAACGGTGACTTATTGATCCTTATCGAGGAGGAACCGCATCCGGAGTTGATTCGTGATGAGAACGATCTGTTATACAACCTGCTATTGAGTGTTCCGCAAGCAGCCTTGGGAGCCACGGTAGAGGTCCCGACCATCGACGGAAAGGCGAAATTGAAGATCGAGCCGGGTACGCAGCCGGGTAAGGTGCTTCGTTTGCGTAATAAAGGACTTCCTTCCATCAATAGTTATGGTACGGGCGATTTGTTGGTGAACGTGAGTGTATATATCCCCGAAACTTTGTCGTCTACGGAGAAAGAGACGCTGAACGGATTGGAGAATTCACCGAACTTCCAGCCTAATAAGACGATGAAAGAGAAAATCTTCAGTAAGTTTAAGCACTTCTTTGATTAACAAATAGAAAAGACTATTGTGTTCGTGTGAGAACACTATAGTATTCGTGGATAAATACAGTAGTGTTTGGAAATGAATACTATAGTGTTTATCGCCGGAATACGGTAGTCTTTTTTCATAAGTCCTAAAATGAGTATCCTATGAGAATATATACCCGTGGAGGAGATAAAGGAAAAACCGGCATACATGGCGGTGAGCGTGTCGATAAGGATGACATCCGTATCGAGGCGAATGGGACGTTGGATGAGTTGAACGCCGAGATCGGCATTGTCCGTACGTTGCTGTCTCCCGATCATGAATGGCAGGTGTTGCTGGGTAGGATACAGCGTGAGATGATGGCCGTGATGTCTCATGTGGCGACACCATCGGCGATCCGTGATAAGAATCCGAATCCGCTTCCCGATGATTTGGCCGTCTTTTGTGAGTCCCATATCGATGATCTATCCGCCCAGATGGAGGATAACGGGTATTTTATCCTTCCGGGAGGCACACCTGTTTCGGCGCACCTCCAATTGGCCCGTACGATCACCCGCAGGGCCGAACGCCGCTTGTGGACATTGAATCGGAAAGACCCGGTTCCTGCCGGGATCATGGCGTTCGTGAATCGTTTATCGGATCTGTTCTTTACGATGGCACGTTATGACATGTTTCGCCAAGGGAACGCCGAGGAACGTTGGCAATCCTTCCTGTAGGGCGATATCTTGCCATTTGCCTTTCACGAGCTCACGGGTGGACTTGAAGCCGGCTTGCTTCAGCAACTTGAAAGCCTCCTTGCGACCGTCGTTCACCAAATCCGGATAATGGCAATCGGAGTTCACCATGACAGGGATATTCATTTCCCGCATCCGTGATAGGTATTCCACACGGGGGTAAAGCTCTTTTTTCTTGGTCCAGTTCTTGGTGTTGACCTCTACCATCAACCCTTTCTCCTGAACCAGATCCAGACAAGCCTCAAAAGGCTTCCGATACCAATCCTCCTCAAAATTGAAGATCTCGTACTTCTGTCCGTTCATATAGATCTTATCCATATGCCCGACGATATCGATGCCTCCGGCCTCTATCATTTTCATCGTGGTATCGAAGAAACGCTTGACAAGCAACCGGACATCTCCCTCGAAATGACGCTCCACGGAGTGGGCGTATTCCCTGAATGAGCCGTCTATACAGACCATGTTCTCTTCGACCAGACGCTCTGATACGGGCAAGAAATGGATGGAACCGATCCGGTAGTCCAAAGGCAACTCTTGGAAATAGGGGATCGAGGCGTTATAGGTCTCGTCCAGATAATCAATCTCCAGACCGGCATATATTTCTAGTTGATCGCTGTATTTCTGTTTCAGTCGGTTTATCTCTTGCAGATACTCCGGCATATCGTCTTTAGACATATTCCAGAAGGTCTCGAACGGAAGCGGCGAGTGGGAGGAAAAACCGTACGCACGGAACCCGTGTGTTATGGCGAATCTCACGAAATCCTCCGGAATACTTCTTCCATCACAAAAAGTACAATGACTATGGTAGTTACTGAGTTGCATGATTGTTCTTAGTGATTAAAAAGCCACATCCAGATCATCTTGCCCGGATGTGGCCTTGTATGATGAATGAGAGAGGTGTTATTTGATAACGCCTAGCTCTTTTCCTACCTTGATAAACGCGGCGATAGCCTTGTCCAGATGCTCAGTCTCGTGGCCGGCGGACAATTGTACACGGATACGAGCTTGTCCCTTCGGTACTACCGGGTAATAAAAACCGGTTACGTAAATACCCTCTTCCTGCATCTTGGCGGCGAAATCTTGAGACAACTTAGCGTCGTACAACATAACAGCGCAGATAGCGGATTGAGTCGGCTTGATATCGAAACCGGCAGCCAGCATCTTGTCGCGGAAGTAACTTACGTTGTTCATTAATTTCGTATGTAAAGCGTCGCTTTCCTTCAACATCTTGAACATCTCCAAGCTTGCGCCTACGATGGCCGGAGCCACGGAGTTAGAGAACAAGTAGGGGCGAGAACGCTGGCGTAACATATCGATAATCTCCTTCTTTCCGGTCGTGAAGCCACCCATGGCACCACCGAACGCCTTACCCAGCGTACCCGTGAAGATATCTACACGTCCGTAAACATCAAACTGCTCGGCTACGCCATGACCCGTCGGGCCTACGACACCGGCAGAGTGAGACTCGTCCACCATAACCAATGCGTCATATTTCTCGGCAAGCTCGCAAATCTTGTCCATCGGAGCGACATTGCCGTCCATGGAGAACACGCCGTCCGTGGCGATGATACGGTGACGTTGGGCCTGCGCCTCTTGTAGGCAACGCTCCAAGTCCGCCATATCGGCGTTGGCGTAGCGATAACGTTTAGCCTTGCATAAACGAACACCGTCGATGATAGAGGCGTGGTTCAAGGCATCCGAGATGATAGCGTCTTCCTCGCCGAACAATGGCTCGAACAAACCACCGTTAGCGTCGAAACATGCGGCGTAAAGGATCGTGTCCTCAGTCTTGAAATAGTCGGAGATGGCTGCTTCCAATTGCTTGTGCAAATCCTGCGTTCCACAGATGAAACGAACGGACGACATGCCATAACCGTGTGTATCCATGGCTTCTTTCGCGGCCTTGATCAGTCGTTGGTTATCGGACAGGCCAAGATAGTTGTTGGCGCAGAAGTTCAAAACATCACTTCCGGCATTTACTTTGATGTCGGCTCTCTGTGGCGTAGTAATGATACGCTCGTTCTTGTATAAACCAGCGGCTTTGATGCCTTCAAGTTCATTTGTCAAGAATTCTTTAAGTTTTCCGTACATAAAAACTTCGTTTTTTATTAGTATTTAGATGTGAGTAGTAGCTTCGTTGTCAAAGCGACAGACAAAGGTCTGTTTTTTTTTTGAATTTTAATACTAAAAAAGAGAAGAAATTCATGTCTAAACTGTTTTATTCTCTATACCTTTGCCGACGGAAAAAAACTTAAATCTCATTAAACGCGATGAAGAATGTATTAGTAATTGGTTCTACCGGTCAGATCGGATCAGAGTTAACCATGAAATTAAGAAGTATCTACGGTGGGAACATAGTAGCGGGTTATATCCCGGGTGCGGAACCTAAAGGCGAGTTGTTAGAATCGGGAC
>ENA-OPXI01001730-OPXI01001730.1-human-gut-metagenome-genome-assembly--contig:-NODE-1730-length-10859-cov-5.630322_pt1 | contig 10859 bp, 10 predicted proteins | sample MGYA00241520_ERZ502032 | MGnify/ENA primary metagenome ERZ502032 (study PRJEB25962, sample SAMEA2042106) | human gut metagenome | biome: human gut; feature: human-associated habitat; material: faeces...
TTTTCTTATCTTCTTTCTGACTCATACAACGGAACGCTATTCAAATCACTACACAGTATGTATGTTAAACGGTATTAGTTGATGATTTTTGTACTTATTAACAGAAGTTTAGATAAAATCTACAACACCGATTTGTTGGGATGTTTGAAAATTATCTTATCTTAATTTCTACGAAACCTTAAATTGCGAGAATTTTCAGCTATCGATTACCTAAATATATAAACCAATACAGTAAAACATACACATCACCTTAAATTTTCCAATCTTGTGAATTGTCCACTCTATATACTCGAAATCTACAGTTGGCCAACTACAAAATCAAAATTTCTCTTCAATTGTAGTAATATCCGCATTTTTTTTGTTATATGTCACCGTGCCCAAAACCACCAGAAGCATATTAATAACAATCACAGCCAACAATATAAATCCAATAACTTTCCATATTCTTTTACGCCGTCTATTCTTAAGCGCCAATTGTTCACTGATCTTCGCAAGTTGTTCTGATACTTCATTCTTATTGGTTTCTTCTTTTATTTCACTACCCAATAATTCACTCACGTTAATCTCTAATACATCCGCTAATTTTGATAACATATCTGCATCTGGTACGGATAATCCCTTTTCCCATTTGCTGATAGTTTGTCTTACTACATGAATTTTGATTGCAAGTTCTTCTTGTGTGTAACCTTTTGCTTTTCTTATTGTTTTTAGATTCTCATTAAACATAATTATTGTCTCTCCTTATATTTTGATGTATTGAATTTACACCAAAATATGTCGTTGCGGCAAGCAACGTGGGTTAACATTATCCTTTTATCATCTCTAACAATTCTGGTATATCATTTTTTAATGTTTCAAAGACAATATTTAAATCAACATTTCCATAATCGTGTACAATACGATTTCTCAATCCATACATAGCATTCCATGGAATATATCCTCTTTTCTCTTTATACTCATCCGACAATTTCTTTGCATTTTCAGATAACTGAATCATTCGAAACAACATTGAATCCAGTAGTATTTCATTTGCATTCAATTCTTCTATATCTACATCTTTCATATGTTGTACTATAAATTGCAAATCGTTTCGTATTTTTTGAATGTAATAACGATCATTCTTTACATTATCCATATATTTTTATCCCATCTTTTAATATTTCTTGTGTTAATTCTAAATTATCTTTTAATTGATTAATTTCTAAAACATCTACTTTTTTGTGTAGTGCTTCTCTAATTTCTTCGACTAATCCATAAAATTTTAGTCCTTTTACATTTGCTGAAATTAACAGATCCACATCACTGGTTGGCTTTGCTTTCGATTTAGCGTAAGATCCAAAAAGATAACAAAAATTTACATCATATTTTTGAAATACATTTCCGCATTTTTCAGTTATATATTCTATATCAATAATTCCATGTTCTTCGTCTATTGGATTTATTTCTGAAAGTTTTTCTAATATATATTTGTATTTCAAACTTCCTTGTTTTTTCTCATCATTCTCATATGATTTATAAGAACGTAAAGATATTCCTACCAAATCAGCAACTTGTTGTTGTGTCATCTTTTTTTCAGTTCTCATTTTTTTTAACTCACCCATCATAATTGCACCTCTTAATTTATAATAGTGCAATTTTTGCACTTCGTCAATTCGAAGGTGCAAAAATTGCACCATTATTTAAATTCTATAATAGGTATTTTTTTCTTAATAAATTTTTTTATTCTATGATCATGGCTGGCTTATCTGCATATTCATCGAGAAAAATCAATACTTTCTTGCCGTATAAAAGATTTAGATCACTGGATAACTTCCTTGTAACCTTTGCATTCCTTATAAATCTACTTTTGAAATTCCTTCCGCAAAACCTCTTTCGGTGCCTCAATCTCATTTGCCAATGTATGTTCCGTTAATTCTGACAAAATTTTTAATTTCTTATTGATCATCGGGCGCATGCAGTTTGGAACGTGTTCCTGATGGGCTCTGTGAATTGCCACACATTCTTTGCAGTTTCCATGATATCTACAGGCTTTTTGACATGGACAGTGGTCTTTGTCTGCATATTCTTTTCGAAATTCTGATGCGAATTCTTCTTGTAATCTTAAACCTTCTGCTCTGTTTCCTTTGTGGAATTCTGCCATTGCTGCGATTTCTTTTTCATTATATTCGATTTTCATATACTATACCTACTCCTTTATCCATATGGATTTTCTTTCAATTTGTATTATAATAGAATAAATGAAACGATGCCATGATAAATAAAAATATAAAGAAATTGGAAAGAGATAATCTTAAAAATGAAACGAATTGATTTTGAAAATGGTTCTGTAACCCAAAATATCTTTGCAGCAGCACTTCCTATGCTTGTTGCTCAGATCTTAAACTTATTATATAACATTGTTGACCGTATTTATATCGCACGAATCCCACATATTGGAACAGCTGCACTTGGTGCTGTTGGACTGTGCTTTCCGCTGGTTGTGATCATTACTGCATTTGCTAACTTATTTGGAAGTGGCGGAGCTCCTTTATTTTCGATCAGCCGAGGGCAAAAGAGAAATAAACAGGCTGTCCATATCATGAATACATCATTTACTATGGTTTGTTTTAGTGCTGTCGTATTGATGCTCATTGGGCTTTTATTTGCACGCCCGCTTTTGGTATTATTCGGAGCTTCCAAGGATGCTCTCGTTTATGCTTTTCCATATATGATGATCTATCTGATCGGTACACTACCATCTATGATCGCCATTGGAATGAATCCATTTATTAATGCGCAAGGATATTCAACCATCGGAATGTTTTCTGTTGCGATCGGTGCCGTTGCCAACTTACTGCTTGACCCATTCTTTATTTTTGTATTAGGGTTTGGCGTTCGGGGTGCTGCGATCGCAACTGTGATCTCACAATGTCTTTCTGCTTCTTTTGTGTTATTTTTCCTTACAAAAAAAGCAGAATTAAAGGTACGTTTTCTTCATAAAAATGAGCTGTCAGAAAGTTTAGGATATGCAAAGAATATCATCAGCCTTGGAACTGCCGGATTTATCATGCAGTTAACTAACGGTCTGGTAAGTATTGTTTGCAACAATGTACTTTCTGTGACTGGCGGAGATATTTATATCTCTGTCATGACGATCGTATCAAGTGTACGACAACTTGTGGAAACCCCAATTTATGCCATGAATGAAGGCGGTTCTCCGATCTTGAGTTATAACTATGGTGCCAGACGTCCAGCTCGTGTAAGAAAGGCTATGATCGTTATGTCTGCTATGATCCTATGCTATACAGCCGTTATGTGGAGTGTTATCATTTTTGCTCCTGGTGCATTGATCCGTGTATTCAGCTCTGATCCTTCACTTGTAAAAGATTCCGTTCCTGCATTGAATCAGTATTTTGCTGCTTTTATCTTTATGGATCTGCAGTATATTGGACAAACAATATTTAAATCTCTAAACAAAAAGAAACATGCAATCTTTTTCTCATTGCTTCGTAAGGTATTTATTGTTATTCCATTAACTTATTTTATGCCTTATGTATTGCACATGGGAACTTCCGGAGTATTCCTTGCAGAACCTGTTTCTAATGTGATCGGTGGAAGCTTTTGCTTCATTACGATGCTTTGTACTGTGCTACCTGAACTTAGAAGAATGGATAACTGTGATTGATCTTTTTATGTTAAAATTTTCTCTCCAGTTCATCCATCTCTGCCATGATCTCCGCTTGCTGTTCATCAAACAAAAGCCCTCTATTATACTGGTAGTACTTATCACATCCATTTTCCTTGATAAACCAGACACTGTAATAATTAACATTCAGTTCTGTCACAAATACAACCATTTCCTGACTTTGTCCAAAGGCTTCTTCCATGAAGTCAAATGCATTGTCTAGTGCTTTGGTTGTATTCTCTATCTGCTGTTCTAATTTTGCTGGTTCTTTCTTGAATTCTTCTCTCACACGTTCAAATTCTGCTTCTGCTTCTAAATGTTCAGCTTTGCTGATCTGTTCGTATGACTCCAGAGTCTTGATCACATCAAGCAACATATGTTCCTGTGCTTTTCCAAGTTTCTCTGTCTTTTTCTTCTCGTCGAAGTCCTCATGGATTTCTTTGACTACCTGACTTAATGTCTTGCCTGTTTTAAGTTGTTTTAGCCAGCCAAATAATTCCGTAACATAAGCATCCTGTCGATAAGATTCAGCAAACATTTCGGACAATTTTCCATTTAACAATCCGACAACACTTAATTTCTCATCAAATGCTGCGAATTTTAATCTGCCGATCGTTTCCTGATTCCATTGTCCTTTTAAAATACGCTCGATTCCATAGTCTTCTTTGTATTTCTTATATAATTCATAATAGTTGGCAAAGTCTTTGGCGATCTTCAGATGCTGTAAGTACTGAAATACCACTTCTCTGTCAATATCTTTTCCAAGTTCTTCGTAAACTTTTAATAACTGAGACAGATCTTCCCATCCTCTGGCTGTAACAAACGCCTTTCCATCAACTGTTGTTTCCATACGATAGAAATATTCTTTACGGATTTCAAGATATGTAAGGATTGCTGGGTGGATTCCTGCCTGATATGCGTATTCTTTCCACACTTCATAGTCTGCTTCCACATCAATCTTCTTCATACGGTCCAAGGTAACTACGTCAAAATCTCTGACAGATTTATTGTATTCTGGTGGATTTCCTGCCGCTACGATGATCCAGCCATCTGGTACTTTCTGATTTCCAAACATCTTACACTGCAAAAACTGAAGCATTGTTGGTGCCAATGTCTCAGATACACAGTTGATCTCATCGATAAATAAAATACCTTCTTTATTTCCAGTCTGTTCAATCTTTTCATAAACAGATGCAATGATCTCACTCATCGTATATTCTGTAACAGAATATGTTTGTCCACTATATTCTTTTTCTCTGATAAATGGCAAACCGATCGCACTCTGTCTTGTGTGGTGCGTGATCGTATAAGCTACCAATCCAATCTCACATTCTCTTGCGATCTGTTCCATGATCTGTGTTTTTCCAATTCCCGGAGGGCCCATCAAAAGGATCGGACGCTGTCTGATGGATGGTATTTTATATTCTCCATAATTATCCTTTGTAAGATAAGCTTCAATGGAATCTTTGATTTCCTGTTTTGCTCTTTTAATATTCATGTTCTTCTTCTCCTTCATCAAGATCTTCGGCATCGACGATCAATTTAACTGCCCATGGCGGTACATCCACATCTTCGTATTCTTCCTGCATAAAAATAAATGCTGTCTGATATGGTGGTTTCTTCTTTGGATAGGTTCCTTTTCCATCTGTGAAATAGATCAATCCCTTCAGATGATAAAATTCACCCTGTTCGATCAGATGATTCACATATTCAAATGCTGGCCGGAAATCTGTCCCACCTTCTCCGATCAGTTCCAAATGTTCCATATATTCTTTTAATTCTTTTTCATCTGTGATCTTCTGGTCGTTTTGTACCATCTCATCACACTGAATGATATGAATATTTACCTTATGAAAAAAGCTCTCTGCTTCCGTTAACACACCATATGTTTCTTCCAGAAATTTCTTTACCAGATCACCAGAACATGACATTGATGTATCAATCACGATGGCAAAGTCTTCAACTTTCTTTACTTCCTTCCACTCCTGCGGCTCGATCAACGGCATATTCCCATACATAGAAAGCCCATAACTGTAAAATATATAGTCAAACGAATCTGGGTCCACACTGACTTCTTCTCTTAAAACCGAAAATTTTCTTAAAAATTCACGATAATCATAACGGTCTCTGTTTTCTACCTGTACCTGTCCGATCAGATCCCCTGCTTGTTGTGACTCTTCACTGGAAAATGTCTCCATATCTGTTTCCGTTTTTTCACTGATATTCTTCCATTTATTTTCTACTTCCTGATGAAGATCTTGTTTGGGATCTTCGGGCCAATACTGGTGGTCATCTACCCGAAATTCCATCTGCAGTTCTTTTATTTTCTTCTCTTCTAATCCAAAAGAAACCAACTGTCGATAAATCCCCTCGGCTGTCAATACTTTGAGGTTCCTCTCAAGCTGCCCGTAAATGTCTTTGCGCAGCCTTGTTTGCACCATATGGATACATTTTAAATGCCAGTGATCAATAATTGATTCGACTACGATATCACAAGAAATATTCCATAGAGTCTTATCTCTTCCTTTTCTTCTTGTCACATGATGTAAAATACAGTGAAGCACCATATGAAGATATGCACGATTCATCCGGACTCTGTTTTGCCTGTACATGCCTCCTAAAGCCCCTGGATGATAAAACATACACATTCCATCCGTTCCAACACCATTTACAGAAGGATCGATCACATAAGCAAAACTGCTTAATGCCACATCTAAAAAACGCATATGGATATATAATTCATTTCTTGTCGTCGCAAGGATCTTTGTTCCAAGTTCACTGAGACGCTCATTGATATTTTCTTCCATTATTCATTTCCCTTTATCTTATCTATAATTCAAATGTTTTCTTTTTCTTTGGAAATCTCTTATGCTGTTCGTTCATCAAAATACTTAAAAGTTCTGTTTTCTGCTTTCTGGATGCCCAGTCGATCGCTGCTTCGATTCCTTCTTTACTGAAATAATTCTTCTCTGCCATCAAATTGATAAATGGCATCTGATCTTCTTCTTTTAAATAATTCATCATCTCGCATTGGTTCTGCTTTATATATCCCTCGTATTGCATCCATGCAAAATCTGATACCCCGTATGGCATTAACATACGCCCAGCTAATATCTCCCATACAATATCCAGATCTTCCTGAACTGCTGCCACTGGGAAAATATCATCATATTTACGATAGTCGATCTCTCCTCGCAAAAAACTTTGGCGATATTGATATCCTGTTCCATGAAAATGTGTCTCCACAATTCTTGCTGGTGTATTTTCCACAGCCTCTTCATAATACTCTGGATAAAATAAACGACTTTGTTTTTCTTCTTTTTTATAACGGATATTTACCTGCAATGGAAAACGAGTATCTCTAACAACGTCCCTTAAAGCACTTTTTTTATCCTCATAAACATCATAGTAGATCTTTTGCAGCTTGCATCCTGTAAAAATTCCTGCTCCTGTTCTTAAAAGAGAATCTGAAAACCCAAGTGTTGTCAGATTTACACATCCATAAAATGCATATTTCCCTATTTCCACAGTATCCGGTGGCAGATAAACTTCTTTTACTGCCTCCCCACAAAACATCGGTTCATCTTCACTGCCCAAAAAGTCTTCGCCGATCATAATCTCTTTTGCTTCGTCTTCTTTTCGTTTATGCGCAGAAAATGCATAATCACCAATCTTCGTAACTCTTTTTCCTTCAATTTCCGAAGGAATCTCTACTTGATCTTCTTTGCTGAAACAACGAAGAACTTCGATTCCTCCATCTTTTGCATCTCTGTATTGTATCTTAAGCATCGTCTTTTCCTTCGCCTTTCTCCATGTATACACTATCCTTATTATAGCTGACTGACAGGAAATATCAAGAATCGTAAAAAGGAATTTCCCATCTTCATAAAAATGTAATATAATGCAGAAAGATACGATGATTTTATACACTTATGATGATATATAAAGGAGATTTTTATGGAACGACTGATCGTTTTAGGAACTGGAAATGCACAGGCAATTCATTGCTATAATACTTGTTATGCCATGCAAAAAGGTGAAGAATACTTCCTTGTCGATGCCGGCGGCGGAAATGGAATTCTATCTCAGCTTGACAAAGCTGGAATCCCTCTTGAAAGCATTCATAATATTTTTGTGACACATGCTCATAACGATCATATTTTAGGAATGGTCTGGATGATCCGTATGATCGCTACTTCTATGAACAAGGGAACTTATGATGGTACTCTGACAATCTACTGTCATGAAGAACTGGTTCATACGATCAAAACACTGACAAAACTTACCGTTGGTAAGAAATTTTATAAGCATTTTGATAAACGTATTGTATTTCATGTCATTGCACATGGAGATACGATTCAGATTCTTGGAGATTCTTTTACATTCTTTGATATCGGCTCTACAAAAGAAAAACAGTTTGGTTTCACATCGGTTATGGAAAATGGATTAAAGGTATCCTTTCCTGGAGATGAACCTTATCGTGAATCTCTTTATGATTTTGTGAAAGATTCTGACTGGCTGCTTCATGAAGCATTTTGTGTGTATGGTGAGAGGGATATTTTTAAACCTTATGAAAAACACCATAGTACGGTAAAAGATGCCTGTGAATTAGCAGAGTATCTAAAGATTCCAAATCTGGTTCTATGGCATACAGAAGATAAAAATATGCTGCATCGTCAAGAAAAATATATCAAGGAAGGCAAGCAGTATTATACTGGAACACTTTATATACCTGAAGATCTGGATGTATTGAAATTGTAATTTGGAAGGTTAATGATCAACCTTCCATCAAATAATAAATGATCGCAGCTACAACATCATAGGCATTTTCCTGCAAATGTATTCCGTCCACGGTATACTCTCTTGACAACTGCCCATCTTCTCCGATCAATTTATCAAATACATCAACATATTCAAAGTTATCTTCTTTACACAATCTTTGTATTTCTGTATTAATCTTTTGAATCTCTTTATTGGATTTTCCTTCTGCCCAGGACGGCATCAATCCAATCCTTTTGGTATATGCCGGATACATAGATTCAATATAAATCTTTGTATCTGGCAATTGCTGCCGAATCCTTCGTGCAAGTCTGATCAATCGTTCTGCTAACACTCTTGCTCCTGGATACAATGACATCAGGAAATCATTTGCACCACCTTGCATGATAATGATATCTGGTTTATATGGAAATACGTCATAAGCCAGTCTTGCACCCATCTCTGCGATCGTATCCCCTGCAACTCCGCTGTTAATGAACTGCGCATCTATATCTTTTAATTTTTCCATTGGAAAATAGTCGGTCAGGGAATCCCCAAACATAACAATTGTTCTCTTCTTCTCTTCCATTGTCTACTCCAGTACTTTTTGTTTAAAATCCTCTTTTTGCTGCATGGAAATATTTAATCCCTTGATCATAAACTGATTAATAGAACCATATTCTTCTTTCATGGTTTTAAGTGCTGCATTTAAAAATTCTTCTTTTGCCACAAAATAGCCCTCTATTTTTTTGATTCTTTCGCGATGCAATCCTGCTAAATGAAGTTTCTTTTTTAATTTTTCTACTCTTGTGATCGCAGCTTTATTGGTCTTTAGATAATCTTCCATCACGTCATCTTCAGACACATCAAGCAAAAATAAAATGGTTGCTGATAACAATCCACAACGGTCTTTTCCTTCTGTACAATGCCATAAAACCGCACCATTTTTTGTATTCATAATCTCTCTGACTGCTTGTGAGATCTGCTTTCTGCAAAATTCTTCTTTGATCATCATCTTATAAATATCTGACATCTCTGGAAATTCTTCCATATGTAACATCTGTTTTCTTGTTTCCTGCTCCCGGCTGACTCCCACCATGCTTTCCATAAAAAACGGAATATTCTCATAAACAGCTCCCGCCACTTCCAGATCTGGCTCTTGTTCTACTTCCATTGGTGTTCTTAAATCCAGAATTTTCTGTAAATGATATTCTGTTTCCAGTAAAATCTTATCTTTCTGCGTAATCCTTGATAAACGGTTGCTGCGGATCAGCTGTTTATCTTTGATCACTGCACCTTCTGTCGTTTTTAATCCGCCAAGGTCTCTCGTATTATCTGCACCTTCCAGATAAATCTTCCCCATGTTACCGCCTCCATTTTTGTATGATCAGTTTTCCTTCTCTGGCTGTTCTTTCTCCAAGGATATTCCATCCATCATATAAGTTTTCTCATTTTTCTGATTCTCCAGATATTCTGTTCTGATCTGTGCTTTTGCTTCTTCATAGTCTCTCTTTAATTCTCTTGCAGAAAGCAGACGGCAGCCTTGTCCGCGGATAATGATCTGTTCCAATCCATCGGATGTTGCAACTGTTACATCGTATTTTCGTCCATGGGTATGGGCAAATTTTTCAATATACTGATCTGCTGTTTCTGCTTCTTTTGTGTAGACTACATGAATGTTCATGTAATCTGTGATCTCTGTTTCATGTCCTTTCACACGATATGCATCAAATACAACGATCAGCTCCATGCCCTTCATTCCCTGATAATTACTCATCTCATCAAGTAATTTTCCTCTGGCTGCATCTACATTCGTATCTAATAATTCCTTCAGATCATCCCATGCGTAAATGATATTATATCCATCAACCAGCAGATATTTCTTGGACATATCTCTTTTTACCGATGATTTTTCTGCAGATGTATGATAATCCTGTACACGCCTTGCTGTTTTCTTCTTCTTCCATTTACTTTTATTATGCTGGTTTGCATAAAATGTTTGTTCAAGAATCCGATCGATTTCCTCTGTATCAATTGATTCTTCTTCAATATAAGCCCTTCGCTGTGTCAGTTCATCAAATTCCTCTTCCTCGATTTCTTTCGCAAGAACGCTCTCTAAATGCATATGTTCTGGTACCTCATTCCATGCGACATTATACCCGGCTCCATGGGAACAGAAAACAGATCCACATGGATTTTCAAGATCTCTATCTGGATCATATCCACTGGCTTCTATGATTTCTTCTTCATTATGGCAGATATCATATCCATTTAAGGTTGTAAATAATCTTCCCATACCTTTGGAATATGCTAATACTTCTTTTTGGTATCCTTGCATCGTAGAAACTGGTGCTATTCCTTGAAGCACTGACATCTCTCCTGCAGTATCTGGTGTATCAAACGTACCTTGCATCTTTTCAATATCTGTCATAGCTCT
>ENA-OPXI01001731-OPXI01001731.1-human-gut-metagenome-genome-assembly--contig:-NODE-1731-length-10858-cov-18.578080_pt1 | contig 10858 bp, 6 predicted proteins | sample MGYA00241520_ERZ502032 | MGnify/ENA primary metagenome ERZ502032 (study PRJEB25962, sample SAMEA2042106) | human gut metagenome | biome: human gut; feature: human-associated habitat; material: faeces...
TGCCGCCGCTTGCATTAAGCCGCCGCTATTGGAAAGCCAAAAGCAGCGGCTTTTTTACGCGATATGACCGAAAAGTCTAGAAAGCAGGATATGTCATCATTTGTCATTTCTTCTCAATGTAATAACTGCATGGCATATCAAGCCAAATACAAGAGAAAAACAGCCACCGCCAAATAGTGATGCTCCCCACCCTGCACCCGACATTGTCATAAAACCGCCAACAAAGAAAATACCAATGCCAAGAAATATACCAACACCATAAAAAAGTCCAATTGCCATATCATACTTATTAAATTGTCGTTTCTCCTTTTTTTCATATGTTTCCATCTTTGTTATTACCTCCTTCGCAAAATCGTCCATGTGGACTCCAAAAAGAAAACAAATTTTTTTCAATGTATTTAAATCGGGTTCATTAACATCTCTCTCCCAATTCGATAGCGCCTGCCGGGTAACATTCAATTCCCCGGCCAGTTCTTCCTGTGTCATTCCCGATTGTGTCCGCAGATGACGTATTTGCTTTCCTGTTGTAATATCCGTCTGTTTCTGGTTCAAAATAGTTCCTCCTCTCTGATGCTGATTTTATCAATGATATTTCGCAATAGCCAGCAATGAACGCTTGCATTGCGCAAGATGTTACATTATCTTCTGAAACATATGCCGGATCTTGTCTAAACGGCTGTTCGGGCGGCGTGGCTGAAACACAGGCTCGCCGGAAGTTTCCTGATACCCTTTTAATTCTGTAATGCAGACACTTCTTCCATTTGTATAAAAATTCAAATCATTTCTATATTCACCGATACAACGGGCAGGGATTTCCCCCTTAAAAATAACTTCATCTTTTTCAAGTCTGGTTGATTCAATTATTGCGCAATACTTTGGTGCGTCATTATAAGCCCGTGAAAGATATTCCTGCGGTGCAAAAAGGGTAAAGGAAAGGTATGGTTCCAACAGTTGTGTCCCTGCTTTTTTCAATGCCTGCTCCAACACGACAGGCGCAAGAAAACGAAAATCAGCGGGGGTGCTGACCGGGCTGTAATAAACTCCATAATCAAAACAAATTTGGCAGTCTGTCACTCCCCAGCCATATAAGCCCTGCTCCATTCCATAACGCACACCCTCCATGACGGCATTTTGAAAACTTTGGTTTAAATAGCCGAGAGATACCTCGCTTTTATATTGTGTTCCGCTTCCAATAGGAAGCGGTGTTACAGTCAAACCAATAGATGCCCAAAACGGATTCGGCGGCACTTCAATATGAATCGTGTAGCTCGCTTTTTTTTGCGGTCTTTCCAGATAAATAACCGAAGGCTCTTTCATAGCCACGCCCACATGATATTTTTCTTCTAATAGCGAACAAATAACTTCTAACTGTACTTTTCCCAAAAAAGATAACATAATCTCATGTGTAACAGTATCAATGTCAAAATGCAAAAGAGGGTCTGTATCAGCAATCTCTGCGAGGGCATTTAACAGGGCTTCCCTTTGCTCCGGCTTTTGCGGCTCTACCGTTGTCCGAAGTAATGGCATGGGATTATCAATCCATGTTTTGTGAGGCAGGAGTTTTTCATTTCCCAGAATGTCGTTCAGTTTCAAAGTATCATCAGCTAAAATAACAATTTCTCCCGGACAGGCATGGTCAGCCGGGACGATTTCACCATTTGACGGAACACACATCTCTGTGATTTTTATTTTCTCTTTTTCAGATATTCTAATAACATCCCTCAAATGCAATGTTCCGCTATATATACGCACATAAACAAAACGCCGCCTTTTCTCTGAATATTCAATCTTAAAAACCTGCCCGCATAGTTCAGATTGACCTTCAGGCGTTGATGAATAAAATTTACTGGCAATTACTTCTATAAGCTGCCGAATCCCCAGATTGTTTTTAGCGCTTCCGTGATAAACGGGAAATAACGTTCCGTTTTGGAATCTCCTGTTTTCTTCCTGTTCCAGTTCTGACATTTTAAACGGTTTCCCTGACATATATTTCTCTAATAGTTCATCGTTTCCCATAATTACCGCATCCCACTGTTCCATATCGTCATTGTCCGTTACATTTATATGGGGATGCTGCCCAACCTTTTGCTTCACTATAATTTCCGAAGAAAGCTTTGCTTTCATTTCTCGATATACCATTGGCAAATCAATCCCCTCTTGGTCAATTTTATTGATGAAAAAAATTGTCGGAATCTTCATTGTCTGTAGTGCATGAAACAGTATACGGGTCTGTGCCTGTATGCCATCCTTTGCAGAAACTAATAATACTGCTCCGTCTAATACGGATAAAGAACGGTATACTTCCGCCAAAAAATCCATATGGCCTGGCGTATCTATAATGTTGACTTTTACATCCTCCCACTGAAAAGATGTCACTGCTGTCTGGATAGTGATTCCCCTTTGACGCTCCAAATTCATTGTATCTGTCCTTGTTGTGCCTTTATCTACGCTCCCTGGTTCTGCAATTGCACCACTGGTATACAATAAACTCTCCGTTAATGTTGTCTTTCCTGCGTCAACGTGAGCCAGAATGCCTAAGTTAATTATTTTCATGTGATTTTCCTCCTATCAACACCCAAAAAAGGGCATAAAAATACCCAGTGATAAATACTCCTATCACTGGGTAAATAACTCCAATAGCCCCAAAACACTTATATGTTTTCGGGCATATAAAATTACATGATAAAAGTATTCTTAAACTGGGTACAAAAAACTAAGCCCCATATTAAAAGTGAAACGGGACTGCTACTTTTTGTTCCCACTATCAAATTGACAGTTTATTTAAGAATACCTTGCCGCATATTTATTAACTCCTTGTATAATACTGAATCTAATTATATTCCTTAACCCTTTATTTGTCAAGCTGACAAACTAAAGCAGAAAAAGCGGCAGGATTTCCCCCTGCCACTAATCATCTGTTTATGCAAAAATAATTTCCTTTTCCACAATCTCCCTCGCACAAGCCCTTATGTTATTGAGGCATCCTGTCCATTCTAAGGCGTTTTCTGCCTTTAGCTGTTCCGTTATGCCCTGTGCCTGTTTCATACCCTCTATGAGCCTTTCAAAGCGTTCCTGTGCCTGTCTGTTGATGTCGGCAAGGTAGGCGTTTAGCCTGCCGCTTGTAAGAAGATTGGTGTATGTAACTTTACGGTACTGTTTTAGATAATCTAAATGCCGTTGCCCCCAGATGCCTATTGCCTGTTCTTCTTCGGCGGGTACAGTTAAGCACGGTATCAAATAATCCCCTTGCCTTTCGTATTTGCCGCCCAGTTCCTCAAATAATGATTTTGCCATTGTCTGTTACCTCCACATTCTTTTTTATTTTGAATGTCCGCAAAATCCGTCCTACATCTATGGGATTACTTGGAAGATTCCAGTGCATAATCACACGACAATAATTATGAAAATCCAATCCTTCCTGTCCGATTGATGTTGTGGCGAGCACAAATGGACGCATTGGTGAGTTAAAGGCATTTCTGATATTTTCTTTACGCATGACTACCTTGGAATTATCTCCTGCATCCTTTGTAAATCCAACTGCATAACTCGACCTTATTCGACATCCATCACTCTTCCTGTCAGCTCCGTTAATACGTTTTTTGAAATCAGGATAAGTATCAGCGATATAGGTGGCTGTATGTATCTTCAATGAATCCATCATCATGTCATGCACAATCTGATACTGATTTCCATCCGACTGAAAACCTGCTGTTTCTTTCAGCATATGGATATATTCATCAATCATTGCCTGAAAACAGCCATCTTTACAGTATTTAAGTACATTCTGCCAATGGGAATTATCATCCCTGCATCTGCCATAAGCAAGATCAATGATAGCTGTTGACTCCGGCAAATTGAAATTATTGACAAATACCTTTGCAAGCGATGTTGCTCTGGCTGTGCTTCTTCCATTAGAACGATAAATGCATATTGCTGGCGAACCCAGTACCATATTTACCAATGTTTCCAGAAGATCCTCCGGCTTTCTTCCAAGATGAATCTCCTCCGGGGCATCCAAATAACTTCTTAGCTTATCAATATGAGCAATAAAGCCCTTATTTCTCTTATCCTTTGAACTGCTTCTGACCTCAGATGTTGTATCCTCTTCGTCTGTATTCATTTCCCACACAATATCCTCTATCCAATGCTTTGCATAGATGACTCCATCCATGAGCATCGGTGCAAGATAATACCACCTGGCATCTTCCTTATTGTTACCCGAATCACCATACTTTTCTTCGATTATCGCAAGCTTCTCTTTCAGTTTCAGCCGTACAGATTTCTCTATTACTTCTAATGATTCATGATTATTCAATGACTCAATCGGTAAATACATATCAGAAAGTGTCTTTGAAGGATAAAGCAATGCAAACAGGCTCATGCCTCTTACTTCTCCATTTGAAACATTAAACCTGAGCCTTGCCACCGGGTATCGTCTCGAACCATCCGCAAAATACCCCGTATTCTTCTTATCCTGATTCTTTATCTGATGTACCAGTTTTCCAACTGTAAGTCTTTCCGCCTCATAGGAAACAAGCGCACCTATCATTCGTGGAACCATCTCCCATGCAGAAAATACAAGTATTTTTGAAAAGCCTTTGCTGTTTTTATATGCTCCCTGCATCTCATAATATGGCAGTGATGGAGGAATCCACAGATATTTTTCTGCACCGCCGGTAAATGCTTTTTCTTTCAGTGCCTCAAGCCTTGCATTGGTTTTCGGCAGTTCATCATATTTATTGATTTTATTGCGATTCAGCCACAAGAGACATTGTTCTCTTTCACTTCCAAATTCATCTGGATGTTTTATATAATATTTTTCAATCTGCTCTTTAATCTTATATTTCTTCATAAAGGACATAAGATACGGACAGCTCTTTGCATAATCTACCGGTAAAGAATGATTTGAATCCGTTTTTGACAACAATCGTGACATCTGTATATAGGAGTTTATGTCATTTTCATCTATCTGCAAATGATGCTTCACGCTGCTGTCATCCGTATAATCACCGGAATCCATGACAGATATACGCTCTGTCCTGCTGACTCCCTGATACATGGCATTTTCTGCCAGCTCCTTCATACGGATAATTGCACTGTCCCCTGCCTTCAACTCACTTAGAGCATGGGAATAATTCTTCCACACTTCCTTAAATTTAATGTCTTTGACTTCATCATCAAAAAGAAAGTTCATAACCTGAAAAAACTCTGCATAATGCTCATCAAGCTGATTTTCATCTATCTCTTCAAGGGTAGAATACAATTTATATGGTGTAGCCGACAACAGAAGTACCCTTGTATCATGTCCACTAAGGAAACTGTGTGCAAGAATACCAAGCTCACTGTCATCGGATGACAAAAGAAACTTAAATCTCTGAAACTCATCCATGATTACCAGATCCGGCTCAAGCATAGATACACTGATTCTCGCAAACATCACACGAAGCTTATTCATCACATAGTAATTGGAATATGTAAGCTGTTTATTGTATCTTCTTTCATGCAAATGATTAAGCAGCATGTCCCTTATACTTTCATACTCCTGATAATTAAGGATTTTTTCTATCACATTTTGTGGATAGACACCCTTCGTCATCTTTTCGCATTCTGCCACACGATTTTCAAAGTTCCATTTTGCCCATCCATCCCATGCTTTTACAGCATCCATTATCATAAATTTTTCAAGAGAAGTTACATGTCCTTTAAAGTCCGGCATTCTCCTTAAAATGGCATACATAAGTGCTCTTTCCTGCACACTTCCACCTCCGGTGGTCATGCGGAAAGATGTTTCCGGTGTAAGTGGGATAAGCTGTATAAAACCTTCCTTTATCTGCGGATCATTTTCCTGCTCAGTAATCTTTAAATGCTGCATAGACAGTCTGGTATCTGATACTGAGCCGATGGCATTCTTTCCTGTTACATCAAGTTTTCTGATATTCTGATTTGCTATGTTCTGATTAGAGCAGATATAAATTACCTTAAACAGATCATCTTTCTCTTCGATTCTAAGTCTTGCTGTCTTTACAATTGCTCCTCTGGCAATAAGAGTTTTTCCCATACCCACTTCATCTGCTACAAGCACACGATTCTGATTATGCCGGAACAGATAATCCACTCTCTCCACAGTCGCTCTTTGAAAATCCTTCAGACCGGAAAGGGTACGCTTTTCAATTTCATCTATATTAAATTGTAACATGACATCACCTCGTTATCTTCTGATTTTCAAAGTATTACAAAAAGTCTCATACAGTTCACGGAATTCATCCGGTATAATATCCTTATCTGTAACCATCTTAAGCACATATCCAATGTCTTTTATTCTTTCCGGCCCTTCTACAGATGTCTTTAACATCTTTTCATAGAGTGCCGGCATTGCATCACTCGAATTGGCAAAAAAGCCGGATTCTCCCATCTGCTTTCCTTCAAGCATAGATGCTACATAATCATCACCAAGTACAAACGCTATGTACTCAACAAATGATGCCCTATCTTTTACCACACTGTTTACTGCAGCACTTTCTCTGTCATCCGGGAAACCACTTGTAGGGATCATAATAATTCTGCGAATTGTATCATCACCTGATCTTGCAGTAATCTCATAGAACTCTGATAACTGCAAGATCTCAAGCTCTGAAAACTCTATATGTTCTGACAATGTCTGCTCCTGCTTTGAATTAAATGGTGATACTGTAACCTCACTATCAGATTCAATACCACTGAACTCAACCTCTATCTTGTACTTTCCAGCATTCTCATTATCTTCTGAAATTACAGCCTGCCTTTTCACTCGGCACAAGTCCTTAATTTTCTGCTCCAGCAGATTTCTATTGTCACTTTCTGTTTCCAAAACAGCATCCGCTACTGTAACCTGCTCAAATGGATTCTTTGCATCTCCTACCGGTCCACAGAATATATCCTCTAAGAATTTATCCCCATTCAGATACATATTCTTTGTACCAAGCCACAGCATCATTTCAACATTTTTATTAATTGCAGAATAGGAAGCATTCATGGAACCAAGATACAGGTCAACATCTGAATATTTCCTTCTCAGATAGATTTTTGCATGAATATCCTGTTTCTTTTTATCTGCGAGTTCATCTGAAATTTCTTCCTCACCATCTATAATCTCATCCTTTAATGCATAGATGGTAAAATTATCTACATCTGATGCTTTGAGTTTTCCAAGCTCAGAACGTCTCGTAACAAGTGTTCTCTTACAGTCCGACAATGCCCTGTCTGTCAGGTTAAAATCTGCAATCACACTTTCTGATAAAAACGGAGACATCACTACAAGCTCATTAAATGTCGAATTGGCATTTCCTCTTTCCTTGCAGAATAGAATATCCTCCTGCATCCGGTAAGCATTTTTTCCAATACCAAGTGGAAGCACTTCAAAATCCTCTCCAAATATTTTACTATCAAGTGAAAAGGATACATCCTTAATGTCTGCACATAATCCACGAATCAGGTTTCTTTTCTTTCCGGCATTATTGCTGGTATTATGCACATTCATTACAAGATAATCCAGAAAATCACAGATAGGCTGAGTCTTTTTCTTCTGTCTGACATTTTTACTGCTATCCATTGCAAAGCTGATATCCCAGCTCCTGTCAAAAGTCAGATTTCTGCTCATTACCACAAAACGATATTTTTTATCGCCCTCAGCGTTTACATATGCTAATATCCATGTTTTCGGATGAAATGCCGGGTATCTCCCAAGCTGTCTGTCCTTTGGCAGTGCAACTTCTACTACCATTTTCTCTAATAAAATAGATAGTGCAGTTGGTTTTGTTGGCACTTTAATCTGTCCAGCTTCACAAAATAGCACGATTTTATCTGATACCTTCTGCAATGCATTTAGCATACCAATGGGATTCTGCATAAGTTTACTATCTGTTTCTTCTGATAAGCCAAGGCATATTGCCACGGCTGTGAGTGCTTCCAGGTCAAGTGAATATGTAGTGCCTACTGCTCTGTCCAATCTATATCCGTCCGGAGGCATCAAAATACCGCTGTAATCCGTTCTATCTCGGTTTGAATCCGGTCTAAACATCAGCATTCACCTCCCCAGCATATATGTCATTCACAATCCTTCTGGCATTTGAGAATCTGTAATCAAGCATTCCACCGCCCACCCATTTTGAATGATCAAATTCCTTTGTTCTGCTTAACTTCGCTCTGGCTGCTCCTTTCAGGCTCCGTTCCCTCTTACGAATCAGCTCATCAGCCATATCAATATCAGATGCCATAAATGCTGTTTGTATCCCACTTAGAAAACTCTTTGCCCTTGGATTTATCAGCTGCAATTCTCCAAACACTGCATCCAGATCTACTGTCGCATTATGCCTTATATCCGGAAGCAACCTGCTCCATTCATCATTTGCGTATGTATTCTCGTCTTCTGAAAGCATGACATTGTATCTTACTCTCGCCATATACACCAGATTATTAAAATCGCAGGCAAGCTTCATCATATATGCCAGCTTTTCACTTACTTTTTCTGATAGTTCAGCCGTTAAAGAAGCAAAATCATCATATTCATTCAAATCAATACGATTTTTCAATACATATTCCAAAAGAGACCCTTTCGTTGACTTCTGAATCTGCTTATCCAGATAGAATGCTTCCTCCTGCGTCAGCTCTATTGTAAGGTTGTCTCTCCAATCATCATGATAAATCGGAAGATTCCAGAATCTAATATTGCCGATGTCTCCTGCATCCGAATCATCCTTATCATTTTCCTCTGCATCATCATTCCTGTTTCCCAACCGGCTGACAGACTTCTGTTCTTTTAGCTTTACCGCCAATGAAACATACTCCGGTATAGACAGACCATAATCACAGAATATTCCAAAGGTACGAATTCCATTCCAGTAGATATCTGATGGTTTTCTTGCCACCCAGCCCTTTGGCAATACACGACTTCCAATAACACCTTCTGCCTTGGGATCTGCTTCTAACAATCTGATGCCACAATCTTTTTCAGCAGAATCTATAGCTCTTAAAACTCTATTTGCATCCTTTCCATACCTGCCATCAACAGCCTCCCTTAACATATATGGAACAATAAGGAAGTACTTTGCTCTAGTCTGGATGGTAGATGTCCCCGGAAAGAAATAATTGGCAAAAGCATCACGAATAACGCCGATTCCAAGTTCATCGACTGCTCCCTGTTCACTCAGAAGGTTAATCACATCGAATGCCTTCTGCCGGTCTTCTTTTGAAAAATCTATCCATCCTAACTGCATGTTTTCACTTCCTTATTTCTTCGTCAAATATGTATCTTCCACATAAGTCTCCGGTGTCGCCTCTTCAATTACTCCCGACTTTGGATCAAAGATATATTTCTTCTTCAATCTCTCATACAATACAGAACCTACAGTCTCCATTACCTGCCTCATCATATCAGGATCATCAAACAGTTTTCTGAAAAACTGGTCATTCTGCTCATATCTGTCTGCTGCCATATTCGGAAAATCCTTTTCAAATAACAGCATAAATGTTGCCCTGTCATTGTTCTTTGCGTAGCTCTGCCATTTCTCCTGATTGGCATAATCATTTTCCATCTGAACAAGAACTTTATCCATCTCTGTAAAATGAGTGCCATACTTTTCGTTTATCTTATCAATGATTACTGTCAACGGGTCTTTCTTAGGCTCTCTATGACCGGAATCACCGGAGATAGGTGTATATCCGCCTTCTGTGCTTTCAAGCTCTATCGGACCTTCAAAGTCTTTTTCCAGCTTATAGTATTCAAGAAGAACTTTGTCATCAATATTTATCTTCTCTCCTCCATGTCCCTTAGGAAGCATTGTGTATAAGAATTTTGAATAAATACTGAATCTATGAATATCCTTGTCAAATAATCTGCATACCTGTGTAATATAGGCATACACACGGTTAAAACTTGCCAAGGTAGACTTAAATATATCCTGTTTTTCAACCTCAAGCACTTCATATCTGTCTATTGCTGGTCTTAACTGTCCCTGAAGCTTTCCAAGATCACCAGCTGATTGATTCTCATTCTGATAGAAAATATCCGCAAATTTATCCACTTCTGATTTCTGATATACCCTGAAATCATCCAAGGTATTCTTCATATCATATACAACATTAGGATCTGTTTCCTCCAAGAGCACAGTTTCCTCATAGAATGGCTCAAAAGATGCTTTGATATCCTCTGCTGAATTCACAAAATCAAGTACAAAGGTATCTACTTTTCCTCTTGTAGTACGATTCAATCTTGATAAAGTCTGTACTGCCTTTACACCGGACAATTTCTTATCCACAAACATGGTGTGAAGTAGTGGTTCATCAAAGCCTGTCTGATATTTTTCTGCAACAACAAGGATTCCATAATCATCTGCATGGAATGTTTCCGGCAAAGCCTTTTCTTTTATTGTCTTGCCTTCTTTATCCTTGTTCATTCCCTCTTCGGTAAACACATCATCGTTATCTTTCACTTCACCGGAAAAAGCGACTAACACTTCAAGGTCATTCAGTCCTTTTTCTTTTATCTGTCTCTTAAATTCCTGCACATATCGTACTGCATGAAGTCTGGATGGTGTAACAACCATAGCCTTCGCTCTGCCACCTATCTTATGTCTTGTGACATTCATAAAATGTTCCAGCATAATGGCAGTCTTCTGAGAGATATTATGTGGATGCAGTGTCTCATAATTTATAATTGCCTTTGAACCAGCTGTTGTATCAAATTCCGGATTATCCTCAATAATCTTGGCAATCTTATAGTACATTTTGTAGGTCATATAGTTCTGCAAAACATCCAAGATGAAATGCTCCTCTATTGCCTGTCTCATAGAATAAATATGGAAAGGTCTGTAGATTCCTTCCG
>ENA-OPXI01001739-OPXI01001739.1-human-gut-metagenome-genome-assembly--contig:-NODE-1739-length-10821-cov-2.992569_pt1 | contig 10821 bp, 10 predicted proteins | sample MGYA00241520_ERZ502032 | MGnify/ENA primary metagenome ERZ502032 (study PRJEB25962, sample SAMEA2042106) | human gut metagenome | biome: human gut; feature: human-associated habitat; material: faeces...
TAGTCTCTCTCATGCCACCTACATAACAGGGGTTGGAAAGACACACACCTTTCATCGGGGACAACAAATAGATTGGAAGAGAGAGGTTGGCCGCATTCCTCCATCCGAATGAATTCGGAGGCTTCCTGCGACTGTTTCTGTGAAAACGGGCCTGCATCCGTGGCAGGATGCAGGCCCGTTCTGTCGGTGACGCGTCGCGGACGGAGGTCAGGCGGTCTTTTCGGTTTCAGCCTTGGCCGCTTCCTCGGCGGCCCTAGCGGCCATTTCGGCGGCCTCGGTGCGCTTGGTGGCGACCGTGGCCATCATGCCCGAGCAGAGGATGACGGCGGCGCCCGTGAGGGTCGCGGCGGTCACGCTCTCGCCGAACCAGAAGAAGCTGATGATGACCGAGAACGGAATCGCGGAGAAGCCCAGACACGAGGAGAGGAGCATGTTGCCGTAGGCGTAGGAGCGGGTCGTGCAGATCTGGCCGAGCGTGGCGCACAGGCCCATGCCGAGAATGCCGACGAGGCCTTGGGCGTTGGGCATGTGCAGGCCGCCCTCGACGACGTAGCAGGCGATGAGGCCCGCGATGGTGCCGAAGAGCGTGAAGTAGAAGACGATTCGCCATTCTGGCTCCTGCATGCGGCTGAGCTGGCGGATCTGGAAGTAGGCGAGGGCCGCGAAGAAGCCGGACGTGAGACCGACGAGCGCGGGGAAGGTCTGGCCGGGAGAAAGTTCGGGCTTGAGCACGAGCGTGACGCCGAAGAAACCCAGCACGACGGCTGCGGCGCTTGCGCGGCTGAAAGACTCGCCGTTCTTTACGGCGAGGAAGATGACGATGAGGGCCATGTAGAGCGGGCTCGTGTAGTTGAGCGTCATGGCGGTGCCGAGCGGCAGCTTCGAGATTGCGTAGAACCAGATCGTGAGTGCGAACGTGCCGAGGAAGCTGCGCATGAAATGCGCACGCACGAGCGGCGTCCTCAGCGTGAAGCCCTGCGCCCATACCCAGAGTGCGATGACGGCGGCGCCGAAGGCCGAGCGGTAGAAGACGAGTTCAAGCGCGGAGAAGTCGGAGGCGCCCATGCGTGCGAAGGCGGCCATCAGGGCGAAGAGTAGCGATGCGACGAGCATCCAGAGGCTTTTGATCATGATCGGCGGACGATTGCGGCGTTTGGACGGCTTGCGTGCGGGGGCGCAGGCGGAGTCCGTCAGAGAAACGCTCGGGCTTTAGGTACAATGCAAGGATATGCCCGGACAATGCGGGCGGCGCGCTTTCGGCCTTTTCGGGCCGGATGGCATTTTTGGAAGAATGACTTCGATGACAGATCTTAAACCCGTTGAGGAACTCACCTTTGAAGAGGCGCTTGAAGAGCTCGAGGAGCTCACAAGCAGCATGGCCTCCGGCGAAGCGACGCTCAAGGAAAGCGTGGCGGGGTATGCCCGCGGCACGGCGCTTCTGAAGCGCTGCAGGCGAGAGCTCGAGGAGGCACGCAGGACAATTGAGACGTTGCGCGCCGAATCCGACGACGAGGTGGCGCCGTTCTGATCCCCTGCGGTTGCGGCGCACGACAAAAGAAAGAGAGGTGAACTCAATGACGGAAGCTTCCGAGAACGACTTCAAGGTCTGGATGACCGAGACGGCCAGACATTTCGAGTGGTATGCGGACAGCACGCTGCCCAAGCCGGGCCGCGAGCCCAGACGGCTGATCGGTGCCATGCGCTATGCGGTCCTTGGCGGCGGCAAGCGCGTGCGCGCGCTTCTGGCCTACGCCGCAGGCGCCGTTTCGGGCGCGAGCCCCGAGGCGCTTGACCGCGCGGCGCTTGCGCTTGAGCTCGTGCACGCCTATTCGCTTGTGCACGACGACATGCCCTCGATGGACAACGACACGCTTCGCCGCGGCAAGCCCACGGTGCACGTGCAGTACGGCGAAGCGACCGCGATGCTCGCGGGCGACGCGCTTCAGACGGAAGCCTTCACGGTGCTCGCAGCCGTCGAACCGCCTGCTGCGGCCGCACGCCTGTGCGCCACGCTCGCCCGTGCGGCCGGCGTGCGCGGCATGTGCGGCGGTCAGGCCCTTGACCTCGCGATGGTGGGAGGGCATCCCGGCGAGGCCGAACTTCTGCGCATGCAGGCGATGAAGACCGGCGCCCTCATTCAGGCCGCCGTCCTCTGCGGCGCTCAGGCGGGCGACTGGGACAGGCTCGGCGACGGCGCCAGAGGAGGCCTTGCGGCCTATGCAGACGCGCTCGGCGTGGCCTTTCAGGTGGTCGACGACATTCTCGACTGCACGCAGGACACGGCCACCCTCGGCAAGACCGCCGGCAAGGATGAGAAGGACGACAAGCCCACCTGGGTGTCGCTCCTCGGGCTCGAGGGTGCACGTACGCGCGCCCGAGAGCTGCATGACCGCGCCAATGCCGCGCTTGCGCTCGTCTCGGCCGATCCCGCCGTCCCCGAAGGTGCGGTCGACCGTCTTGCACAGATCGCCGACTACGTGATCGCGCGCTCGCACTAAAATGACCCAACTTCACATATAGGCCGCCCTCAAGTGACTCAGCAAACGCTTCTCGACTCCATCAGCTCGCCTGCGGACCTGCGCAGGCTCGACGTGCACCAGCTCCCGCAGCTCGCTCAGGAGCTCCGCGCGTTCATGGTCGAGTCCGTCTCGAAGACGGGCGGCCATCTTTCGAGCTCGCTTGGCGCGACGGAGCTCGCCATCGCGATTCACACGGCGTTCAACACGCCCGAGGACCGCGTCATCTGGGACGTCGGCCATCAGGCCTACGCCCACAAGATCCTGACGGGGCGCCGCGAGGGCATGGCCACGCTGAGAAAGCACCACGGCCTCTCGGGCTTCCCGAAGCGCACGGAGTCTCCCTACGACGCCTTCGGCACCGCGCACTCCTCCACCTCGATCTCAGCCGCACTCGGCATGGCCATTGCGGCCCGCCTTGAGGACAAGACCGACCGTTGGCACATCGCCGTGATCGGCGACGGCGCGCTGACGGGCGGCATGGCGCTCGAAGCCCTGAACGATGCGGGCGTCTGGAAGGAAGGCGTCAGGCTTCTCGTCATCCTCAACGACAACGACTGCTCGATCTCGCCGCCTGCGGGCGCGCTCTCGAATCATCTCGCGAAGATCGTCTCGACGCGCGCCTACACGTGCGCGCGCGAAATCTCCAAGCGCGTCCTCAAGCCCGTGCCCGGACTATGGGACATCGCCAAGCGTATGGAGAAGCAGGCGATCAACTTCGTGAGTCCGCCCTCGGGCATCTTCTCGAGCTTCGACCTCAACTACTACGGTCCCGTCGACGGCCACGACGTCGTCGGACTCGTCGAGGTGCTCAAGAACCTGCGCAGGCTCAACTGCCCGTGCGTGCTGCACGTCGCGACCCAGAAGGGCAAGGGCTACGAGCCTGCTGAAATGGATCCGACGGCCTACCACGGCGTGGGCGTCTTTGATCCGCTTCTCGGCCTTCCCGAAAAGAAGCCGGGCAGACCGACCTACACCGAAGTCTTCGGGCGCTGGCTCTGCGACACGGCCGCCGCCGACAAGCGCCTCTACGGCATCACGCCCGCCATGCGCGAGGGCTCGGGACTCGTCGAGTTCGCGCGCCGCTATCCCGAGCGCTATCGCGACGTCGCCATCGCCGAGCAGCATGCGGTCACCTATGCTGCAGGCCTTGCCTGCGAGGGCATCAAGCCCGTCGTGGCGATCTACTCGACTTTCCTGCAGCGTGCGATCGACCAGGTCATTCATGACGTGGCGCTCCAGAACCTGCCCGTCGTCTTCGCAATCGACCGAGGCGGTCTGGTGGGCGCCGACGGCGCGACGCACCACGGCTTCTTCGACATTTCGCTTCTTCGCACGATTCCGAACATGACGGTGATGACGCCCTCCGACGAGAACGAGTGCCGCCTCATGCTCAACACGGCCTACTCGATGAACACGCCCGCCTCCGTCCGCTATCCGCGCGGCCGCGGCCCAGGCGTCGAGGTGACGGCCGGGAGCGGGACGATTCCCGTCGGCCGCTCGCGCACCCTGCGAAAGGGCAGTCGCGTGGCCTTCCTCGGCTTCGGCAGCATGACGAACGTGCTCGCTCCTGTTGCCGAAAAGCTCGACGGCACGCTCATCGACATGCGCTTCGTCAAGCCGATCGACGAGGAGGCCGTGCTTGAGGCCGCGCGTACGCACGATATGATCGTTTGTGCCGAAGAGGGCATGCTCATGGGAGGCGCCTGCAACGCCGTTCTCGAGGTGCTTGCCGACAACGGAGTCGTCAGGCCCGTGATGCGCTTCGGCCTGCCCGACGAGTTCATCGAACAGGGCACGCAGGCCGAGCTTCTTGAGGACGTCGGCCTCACGTCCGAGGCGATCGAGTCGAAGGTCGCCGAGAGGATTGCAAAGCTTGGCATCTGAGCCCTTTCCAAAGCTGAAGAACAAAGAGGACGCCCGAACGGGCGTCCTCTTTGTTCTTGAAGCGCAGGACGTCGTCCTGCAGCCTTTCGTTACGCGCGGAAGTTCGTGAAGTTGAGCGGAACTTCCTTCACTTCGGTCTTGAGAAGCGCGATGGCCTCCTGAAGGGCGTCGCGCTTGGCGCCCGAGACGCGCACGATGTCGCCCTGGATGGCGGCCGTGAGCTTGAGGGCCTTGGCGTTCTTGATGATGCCCTGAATGGTCTTGCCGAGTTCCTTCGTGACGCCTTCCTTCACGACGATGGTCTGCTTGAGGCAGTCGCCGCCGATCTTTTCGGGGGCCTTCGTCTCATCAAGGAAGCGCACGTCGATGCCGCGCTTGGCAAGCTTGCCGATGAGCACGTCGCGGACCTGACGGAGCTGGAAGTCGCTTTCGGCGACGAGGTAGAGTTCGAGGTCCTTCTGCTCGACAGAAGCCTTGGTGCCGCGGAAGTCGTAGCGGGTGCCGATTTCCTTCTGGGCCTGATCGACTGCGTTGCGAAGCTCGACGGCGTCGGCCTTGACTTCAACGTCAAAAGAGGGCATTTGAGTCTCCAAAAGTGTGGGCCGCGGAGCGGCCGTTGCGGGATCCGACGTTTCTACCGCATCCCGCCCCGCCTGTCAAGGCGGGATGGGACAAACCACGGGCGCGGGTGCATCTTGCGTGGGCGTGGAGCAGACCCTGCCTATAATCAAGTCAGAACTAACAACAAGGGGCGGCTCGCGACAGCCGTCAAAACGCCATGATTTCAAGCATCCAAGCCCACAGGCCGCTCGACGGCCTCACCACCTTCGGGACGCGTTCCGAAGCGGACCACTATGCCGAGGCAGGCTCTCTCGACGAGCTTGAGGCTCATCTTGCTGAAGCGAACGCCAACGGTCTGCCCGTGCACTTTCTCGGCGCGGGCGCCAATACGATCGCGATGAGCCGCGTGCCGGGCATGACGATCCGCATCACGATCAAGGGCGTGGAGATGTCCGCCGCTCCCAACGGCGACGTGCTCGTCAAGTGCGGCGCGGGCGAGGTCTTCGACGACATCGTGGCACGCACCCTCAAGGCGGGCATCGGCGGCCTTGAGAACCTCTCCGCCATTCCGGGCACGGTGGGCGGAGCCGTCGTGCAGAACATCGGCGCCTACGGCGTCGAGCTCGCTGAGCGCCTTTCCTCCGTCACGGTCTACGACCGCGCCGAAAAGGTCGTGCGCGTCCTCACCGTCGAGGAGTGCGACTTCAGCTACCGCCATAGCATCATGAAGACCGAGGCGGGCCGCAACTTCGTGGTGCTCTCCGTAACGCTGCGTCTTCCCGCCGTCTGGACGCCCGTGCTGGGCTACAAGGACCTCGAGGCCGAGATTGAGGCCCGGGGCCTCACGGCCGAAACCGTGACCGCGCCCGTCATGAGTGAGATCGTGCGGGCCGTGCGCGCCCGCAAGCTGCCCGATCCCGCAGTGATCGGGAACGCAGGCTCCTTCTTCACGAACCCGATCGTCACGAAGGTTCACTGGCACGAGCTCCTCACCAAGCATCCGAGCCTCGTCTACTACAGGCTCGGAGGCGGTCGCATGAAGCTCGCCGCCGCCTGGCTCATCGAGGCCGCAGGCTTCAAGGGCTTGGCCGAAGGTCCTGCTGGCGTCTACGAGCACCATGCGCTCATTATCGTCAACCGAGGCGGCGCCACGGGCGAGGACGTCATGGCGCTCGCTGAAAGGATTCAGAAGCGCGTCTTCGAGCTCTTCGGCGTGAAGCTCGAGATGGAGCCCGTGCGTCTGGGCTGAAGCTTGAACCGAGTCTTTTCGTGATCAATGATCATGCAAAAGGTCCGCCTGCGGACACGTTCCGCAAGCGGCTCTTTTGCTTTCCTGTCTTTGTTCGGAGCCTCCTCGGTACGAAGTGAAATAGCGCACGGTTACAACCCTGACATTTCGTTTCCACCTTTAATTTCGCATGAATACAAAATGTATGATTTGAAGGAGGATTTGCAGGCATGTCTTTCAACAGTCCTGCGGCCGCAGTCGGCTGCTATTCGACAGGCGAGGAGATCGCCAATTCGGTGACGCACGGCGTCGCTGCGCTGCTGAGCATTGCGGGGCTCGTCGTGATGCTCAGCATGATGCCCGTCACGGCGGGCGCCGCCACGATCACGGCCGCCGCAGTGTTCGGCGCGTCGATGATCTTTCTCTACACGGCTTCGACGCTCTACCATGCCATCCCGAACCTCCGCGTCAAGCGCATTCTGCAGGTGCTTGACCATTCGGCGATCTATGTCATGATCGCGGGTTCGTACACTCCGTTCTGTCTCGTCACGCTCAAGGGGACGACGGGTACGATGCTCTGCATTGCGGTCTGGTCGATCGCGCTCGCAGGCATCATCCTGCAGCCCGTACTCATGAAGAGGGCCGAGTGGCTCAACTGCCTGCTTTATCTGCTTCTCGGCTGGTGCGTCGTGTTGGTTTTCGAGCCGCTCATGGCGGCCCTGCCCTCTGCGGGCATCTGGCTTCCGGCAGGCGGCGTCGTTTACTCGCTCGGCGTCATTTTCTATCTCTGGGAGCGGATCCCGTACAACCACGCCATCTGGCATCTCTTCGTGCTGGGCGGTACTGCGCTCCAGTTCTTCTCGGTTCTCTTCTACGTGCTTCCCGCGGGCGCCGCCTGAGTAGCCGCAGGGAGAGGGACGAAAAAAAAACGCACCCCGCGAGGAGGTGCGTTTTTTTTGTCAGGATCCGACGTTCCGATTAGGCCATGGCCTTGATGGAAGCGGAGAGACGGCTCTTGTGGCGAGCAGCGGCGTTCGTGTGGAGAACGCCCTTGCGAGCCATGGAGTCGATCACGGATTCAGCCTTCTTGAAGGCTTCCTGAGCGGCGGCCTTGTCGCCGGCGACGATGAGCTTGCGCACGGCCTTGATGGCGGTGCGGAACTGGCTGCGCTGAGCCGAGAGGTGCATGTTGCGCACAACCATCTGGCGGGCGCGCTTGCGAGCTTGCTTGGTATTGGCCATTTTTTTAAATTCCTTGCCTGTAAATTAAACAGTTGGCGTCCAGAGCATCCCGATGGGATGCCTGATCCCGGTGTTCCCGTGGTGCGCATCATGCGCTGTCCGGACGCCGCTGCATAACCTCCGCTTGAGGCGGGGAAAGTGCATCGCGGTTGCGCGAGACACCAAAGATTTCGTGAATTTCCAGAGCCTTGCGCAACACTTCCGTCCTTCGTCCGTCTGAGGTTGGGGCATCAGTCGGCCTGTCAGAACGGAGGCTTTGAATTGCGTGACTCCGAAAAGCCCTCAACTATATCAAATTTCCAAGCCGAGGGCGCGTTTTCTAGTAGAATTTTTTGCGATTTTCCAATTTCCGACGGGATGACACATGTCGCTCTTGAAGTCTGCTCTTACTGTTTCAGGCCTGACTCTGGTGAGCCGCGTCACGGGCGTGATCCGCGACATGCTCATCGCGCGCTTCTTCGGCGCCTCGGCCGAGACCGACGCGTTCTACGTTGCCTTCAGGCTTCCGAACATGCTGCGCCGCCTCTTTGCGGAGGGAGCCTTCCAGCAGGCCTTCGTTCCGATGCTCGCCGACGTGAAGGAGAGAAGCGAGGGCGAGGCGGGCACCTTCATCGACCACGTCTTCACCGTGCTCGCGCTTTCGGTCTTCGCCGCGAGCATCCTCGGCGTCGTGGCGGCGCCGCTGCTCGTTTGGGCGATCGCGAGCGGTCTTGCGTCGGCCCCCGAGGCCTTCGACCTCGCGAGCGCGCTCACCCGCTTCATGTTCCCCTACATCGCCTTCATGGCGCTCACGGCGCTTGCCGCTTCCGTCCTCAACACCTGGAAGCGCTTTGCGGTGCCGGCGGTGACGCCCGTTCTCCTCAACCTCTCCTTCATCGGCTGCACGGTGCTTCTCGCGCCTCGCATGGCCGAGCCCATCTGGGCGCTTGCCGTGGCGGTGATCCTGGGCGGCGTACTGCAGCTCGGCACCCAGTATCTGGCGCTTTGCAGGCTCGGGATCCGGGTGCGTCCCCGCGGGCTTCGGGACAGTCTGGCCGACGGTGACGTCAGGCGCGTCCTCAAGCTCATGGTGCCCGCGCTTTTCGGCGTGGGCGTCGCACAGCTTTCGATTCTCATCAACACGAACATCGCCTCCCATCTCGGCAAGGGCGCGGTCACCTGGCTCAACTACGCCGACCGCCTGATGGAGTTCCCGACGGCGCTTCTGGGCGTTGCGCTCGGCACCGTGCTCCTCCCTGGTCTCTCGAGCGCCTATGCGAAGGGCGACACGTCGCGCTACAACTCGCTCCTCGACAGGGGACTGAGGCTCGTCGTCCTCGTCGCCGTGCCCGCGGCCGTCGGCCTCTGGCTCACGAGCGAGGCACTCGTCTCCTTCCTCTTCCAAGGCAGAAGCTTCACGCCCGACGACGTGAGCCAGACCGCACTCGCTGTCGTGGGGTATTCGGTCGGCCTCATCGGGCTCATTGCGCTCAAGATCGTTGCTCCCGCCTTCTACGCCCGCAAGGACATCCGTACGCCCGTCAAGACCGCCTTCTGGAGCCTTGTGGTCGTGCAGCTCGTCAACCTGGTCTCCGTGCCGCTCTTCTCGCATGCGGGGCTTGCCCTTTCGGTCGGCGTCGGCAGCGTCTTCAATGCGGGTACGCTTCTGATCATCCTGATGCGCCGCGGCATCTACACGCCGCTTCCCGGGTGGGCGAAGGCGGTGCTTCGCATCGCGCTCGCCACTCTCCTCATGGGTGCGGGTCTCTGGTACGGGCAGACCTTCGTCTCCTGGACCACGATGCCGTGGCTCATGCGCGCGGGCGGCGTGCTCGCCATGGTGGCGGTCGCAGCCGTCGCCTACTTCGCCGTCATGTTCGCTTGCGGCTGGCGCCTCTCCGACCTGCGTCCCGGACGCGGAGACGACTGAGGGTCGAAATCAGGAACATTGAAAAAGGAAAAGGCACGGACAGCAGATCCGCGCCTTTTCCTTTTTGAAGTCTGTCCGTTCGGGAGTCAGGACCTTATTTGACGTCCTCTTCCTCGACCGCTTCTTCATCCTCTTCGTCCTCGCCGAGGGTGTCGATCTCGTCGAAGGTGAGGAAGGGCATGCGGGCGGGCCAGCCGATCAGTTCGTCCTCGCTCATGGCGTCGAGAGCCGCGGGGCCGAGGCGGGCCGTGTTGACGGCGTAGTTGAGCTTCGCGTACACGTGCACGAGGTCGTGGTTGAGCACTTCGAGCGCGTCTTCCTGATCGCCGTTTTCAACCTTCTGGAGCGCGTCCTGAAGCGCTTCGGAGGCATCGTTCAAGGTGGCCTGCAGCCATTCGAGTTCAATGTCCATGTGGTCCTCTTTTTTCTTTTCAACATGCGGCCGCACGGGCGGACGCACCAAAGGGAATTGTAAATCTCCTCAATGGGTCAGGCAAAGCCCCTGATTGTTGAAGAGTTGTCGAAAAAAAGGAGCCGTCCTCCCTGAGGGAGGACCGGCTCCTGAAAACGTGCGGACGCGGGCCTTTCGGCCTGTTTCGGCGTTAGTACTCGAACGTGCCCTTCACGAGGATTTCACCGTCGCGCATCATTTCGCGGCCGCGGGCGAAGACGCCCTTGAGCTCGAAGTCCTCGGTGAAGAGGCAGGCGTTGGCGCAGGCGCCCGTCTCGATGACGCCGTGGCCCTTGATGCCGAGGGCGCCGGCGACGTTCGAGGTCGTGAACGTGAGGGCCTGTTCGATCGGCATGTTGTGATCGCGGATGAGACGGATGGTTTCCTTGAGGTTTCCGTCCACGCCGCCCACGCCGAGGCCGACCATTTCGCCCGCCTCGTTGAAGCGCGGCATGGAGCCGTGGCCGTCGGAGCTCATCGTGATGCGGTTGACGGGCACGCCGTTTTCGACGGCCATGTCATAGGCGTCGGCCGCGCAGCCCATGTAGTTGCCGCCGCCCGTGGTGATGTCGATCCAGCCGCCCTGCTTCGCGAAACCCATCGCGCGTTCGAAGACGGCGGGATGACGGGCGACGTGCGTCGGACGGATGTGCTTGATCGGCAGGCCGGAGGCGACGATGCCGTCAAAGATGTCGAAGGACGACGTGTAGTCGCCGAGATGAACGTGCACGAAGCCAGTCTTGCCCGTGAGCATGCCCGCGACGCGGACGTCGGCGACGATCGAGCGGACCTCCTCCATCGACGGGAAGGAGCAGCGGTGATCGCCCAGGGCGATCTTGACGCCGAGCACTTCGGGAATGGCGAAGAGTTCGGTCTTGACGGAATCCGTGATCGTCGTGACGGGGTAAGAGTAGTTGCTCGTCCACATCCAGCCCGAGGCGCCTTCCTGCTTGAGGCCGCGCACCTTGGCGAGGAGGTTCTCGATCGAGCGTGACATGCTGTCCGTGCCCGAGACGCCGAGGAAGGT
>ENA-OPXI01001743-OPXI01001743.1-human-gut-metagenome-genome-assembly--contig:-NODE-1743-length-10786-cov-3.074737_pt1 | contig 10786 bp, 8 predicted proteins | sample MGYA00241520_ERZ502032 | MGnify/ENA primary metagenome ERZ502032 (study PRJEB25962, sample SAMEA2042106) | human gut metagenome | biome: human gut; feature: human-associated habitat; material: faeces...
CTTCGAAGCCGTCTCGGGAGCCTGCGACGGTTTGGCTGCGGCCTTGGGCGCAGCCTTTCCGGCGGGCTTGGTCAGATCGGCTTCGGGACCGTAGTCGGTCAGCACGTCCCCTCGCTTGGCGGGTCTTTTCGGAAGCGGCATGGCGTTTCTCTCTAATCTATTGTCAATGAAGTCATTGTAGAGGTTCGGTGGCCGGCGGGCGTCCCCCTTCTGTCTGAAGGTCGACAAGACTTACAATTACGATCGAGTGGACGGGTGTTTCGCGTGAGCATCTGCTCGAAAGCACCTATTTCGCTGTAGGTCAAATGCCTGGGTTCCGTAAAAAACCGTCTCTTTAAGTTTTCGGAGAATGATTTTCAGGTAGTATGGCTTTATCGTCATTTGCCTGATGAGTGACAGCGACTATTTCCCCCTTTTCAAGGAGGTTTAATGCAGTACATTTCCACCCGAGGCCTCGAATCGAGCTTCTCGTTCAGCGACATTCTCTTCGAGGGCTATGCCGAGGATGGCGGCCTCTACGTGCCTGCGGTGTTCCCGAAGGTCGACGCCCACACCCTGATGACGTGGCGCGGCCTCTCCTATGCCTCGCTCGCCTTCGAGGTCATCCGCCTCTTCGCCGAGGAGCTCCCGAAGGAGGATCTCTGGCAGATCTGCTCCGAAGCCTATCAGGCCGGCAACTTCGGCCACACCCGCGGTATGTTCACGGCCGAGGAGATCACGCCCGTGAAGTGGCTCCACGACCAGGTCGGCCTGCTCGAGCTTTCGAACGGTCCGACGCTTGCCTTCGACGACATTGCCCTGCAGTTCATGTCGAGGCTCTTCGACACGTCGTTCGCCCAGGGGCGCCCGCGCACGCTGCTCGGCGCCACGACGGGCGACATGGGGGCTGCGGCCGAGGCCGCGTTCGGCGGGCACAAGAACATCAAGGTCGTCATGCTTTCCCCGAAGGACCGCATGAGCCAGTTCCAGGCGGCGCAGCTTTATTCCAATCAAGATCCGAACGTCGTCAACATCGAGGTCAACGGCACGTTCGACGAATGCCAGGACATCGTGCGCACGATCCTCGAGGATCGCGAGTACGCGAAGGCCCACGGCCTCGGCGCGATCAACTCCGTCCTCTGGGCCCGCATCGTGCCGCAGATCGTCTACTACTTCTACGGCTATCTGAGGGCCGTCGAACGCGTGGGCGAGGAGGTCGTCTTCGCGGTGCCGGGCGGCAACTTCGGCAATGCGTACGCGTGCTGGGTCGCCAAGAAGATGGGGCTTCCGATCATGCGCCTCATCGTCTGCACGAACGAAAACGACGCGATGGACGAGTTCCTTCGCACGGGTCGCTATGCGCCGAAGCCCTCGAGCGAGACGATCGCAACGTCCTCGCCCTCCACTGACATCTCGCGCGCCGCGAGCTTCGAGCGCTTCCTCTTCGACGTGCTCGGCCGCGACGGCGCCCGTGTCAGGGAGCTTGCCGAGGATCTGAAGACGAAGGGCGAATTCACGCTCACGGCCGAGGAATTCCGCAAGGTCCGCCTGTCGGGCGTCGTGTCGGGTTCCTCGAACCATCCGAATCGCCTCGAGATCATCGAGCAGATGCACCTCGAGTACGACACGTACGTCGACCCGCACACGGCCGACGCGCTCTTCTCGGGCATCTACCTCCATCCCGTCGGCGTCAAGACGCTCTGCGTCGAGACGGCTCAGGCCGTCAAGTTCCCGAGGATGGTCAGGCAGGCCACGGGCGTTGCCGTCGAGCCGCCCGAGGACATGGCCGACCTCTTCAGCCGTCCGCTGCGCAAGGTCCAGACGCCTGCGTGTGAAGCGGCGGTCCGAGAGGAGATCGAGAGGCTGACGGAGCGCCCTGATGCCTAAAACGGTCGGGTTCGTCGGCTTTTCCGAAAGCGGCAAGACGACCCTTGCGACCCGGGTTGCGGCGGAACTCACCCGCCGCGGTTTCCGGGTCGCGGCGCTTAAGGACGCGCACCACGGGTTCGACATGGACAAGCCCGGCAAGGACAGCTGGCGCTACAGGGAGGCGGGTGCCTCGCAGGTGATCGTGCGCAGCGACCGAAGATGGGCCATGCTCGTTGAAACGCCTGAACAGCCGTCGGTTGAAGAGCTGCTTGCCAGATTTTCGGATGTCGACGTCATCCTTGTGGAGGGGTTTAAAAACGAGGGCGCATTCCCTAAAATTGAAGTCCGACGCAGGGCGTGCGAGGCCAATCCGAGACTCTCGCTCATGCATGACGACGTGGTGGCCGTCGCCTCCGACTTCGAGGAGCCGGACGAAAGGGTGCCGCGGCTCGACATCAACGACCCTGCAGCCGTTGCAGATTTTGTTGTAAGCCTATGATCACCTACGCCGAAGCCCTGCGCCGCCTCATGGAGAAGGCGGTGCCCGTCGAGGGAATGGAAACCGTTCCGCTCCTCTATTCAACCCACCGCGTGCTCGCCGAAGACATCGTGAGCCCTATCGCCGTTCCCGGATGGGACAACTCCCAGATGGACGGCTACGCGGTCAGAGCGGCCGAGCTGGCTGAGGCGTCCGAAGATCATCCCGTCGTGCTGCCCGTTTCCGACCGCATTCCCGCCGGTCAGGTTGGCTCAAGGCTTGCGCAGGGCAGCGTCGCGCGCATCTTCACGGGCGCGCCGATGCCCGAGGGTGCCGACACGGTCGTGCCCCAGGAAAACGTCGAGGTGACGCCCGAGGGCGTCTGCTTCAAGTCCCCCGTGCGCGAGGGCGCATGGGTCCGCCGCCGCGGCTCTGACGTGCCTCAGGGCGGCGTCGTGCTCAAGAAGGGCGCCCGCCTGACGCCCGCCGCGATCGGCATGGTCGCGTCCATCGGCCGCGCCTACGTCAAGGTTTACCGCCGTCTTCGAGTCGGCATCTTCTTTTCGGGCGACGAGCTCGTGCAACCGGGCGAACCCCTGCCGCCGGGTGGCATCTACAACTCGAACCGCTTCATGATCCGCAGCCTCCTTCAGGAGCTCGGCTGCGAGGCGCTCGACCTGGGCAGCGTGCCCGACACGCTTGAGGCCACGATCGAGGCTTTCGAGAGCGCGGCCGCCTCGGCCGACGTCATCCTGACGACGGGCGGCATGAGCGTGGGCGAAGAGGACCACATCAAGCCGGCGGTCGAAGCAGTCGGTTCGCTCAACGTCTGGCGCGTCCGTCTCAAGCCCGGCAAGCCCCTCGCGTTCGGCGAGGTGCGCGGCGTGCCCTTCATAGGCTGTCCGGGCAATCCCGTTGCGGGCTTCGTGGTCTTCCTGATGATGGCCAGACCCTACCTCCTGAGGACGATGGGCCTCACCGACATCGACGTAAAGCCCATGGCCGTGAGAGCCGACTTCGACTGGCTCAAGCCGGGCGACCGTCAGGAGTTTGTGCGCGTGCGCCGCAACGACGAGGGCGGGCTCGACCTCTATCACACGCAGAATTCGCAGGTGCTTTCCTCCTGCGCCTGGGCCGACGGTCTCGTCGACATTCCCGTGGGCGGCACCGTCCGCAAGGGCGACATGGTCAGCTACTACCCGTTCTGCCAGTTCTTCGCCTGAGAGTGGCTCGAAATGCGCAAACCTGAAACACAAGAAAGAGAGGACATAACAAAATGAAGATCCGCATCCTTTACTTTGCGCTTCTGCGCGACGCCCTCGGTCGTGCGCAGGAGGAGCTTGAGGTGCCTGAGGACGTGACGACGGTCGCAGGGCTTCGCGAGTGGCTTCGCGGCTGCGGCGAGCCGTATGCGACTGCGCTCGGCAATGCGCGCCGCGTGCGCGCGGCCGTCAATCAGGAGATGGCCGAGCCCGACGACGCCGTGAAGGCGGGCGACGAGGTCGCCTTCTTTCCGCCGGTGACCGGAGGCTGATCATGTCCCTGACGACCATTCGCGTGAGCGAGGCGGACTTCAATCCCGGCGAGGAGATCGAGAGGCTCATCGAGTCCTCTCCCGAAGCGGGCGGCGTGGCGAGCTTCGTGGGCGTGGTGAGAAACCGCAATGACGGCAACGACGTCACGCATCTCACGCTCGAGCACTATCCCGCGATGACCGAAAGGGCGCTCGCGGGCATCGTCGAGCGCGCAAGGGCACGCTGGGACGTCTGCGGCGTGACGGTCATCCACCGCGTGGGCGAGATGGCCGTGGGCGAGCACATCGTGCTCGTCGTCGTCACGAGCGCGCACCGCCGCGAGGCCTTCGAGGCCTGCGAATTCATCATGGACTGGCTCAAGACCGAGGCCCCCTTCTGGAAGAAGGAGAGGACGCCCGAGGGCGAGCGCTGGGTCGACGCGCGCGAGAGCGACGAAGAGGCCAGGCGTCGCTGGGGTGAGGCCGCACGATGACCAGGGACGGGCCGCTCTGGCTCGTGATCCTCGCCGTCGGTACGGGCGCCGGATTTTTTTAAGAGGCAGGGTCTCACTCTGTTGCCCAGGCTATAGTACAGTGGCACGATCTCCGCCGATGGATGCTCTCCTATTTCCTCAATCCGCTCGCAGGATGGATGCCCTGGGGAACGCTCGCCTCCAATGCCGCGGGCGGCCTTCTGATCGGCGCCGCACTCGCCTGGACGAGCGCGAATCCCGAGCTGCCGCCCGCCGTACGGCTTTTCGTCATCACGGGCTTTCTCGGAGGTCTGACGACCTTCTCGACCTTTTCGGCTGAAGCCTTCTCGCTCATCACGTCGGGCGCCTTCATCAGGGCCGGCGTGCACATGGCCTCGCATTTGCTGCTGAGCCTGACGGGCACTTGGGCGGGCTGGACGGCCGTCCGCTCGCTCTGAGCACGGGAAGGCAGCCTGAACGCTCACGGCCCCGCCGGTCTTGCACCAGACGGGGTCGTTTCATTTCGGCTCTCCGAGAGTCTTGACGCCGGACAAACTCTGTAGCAACTTCAATGTTCAGGCATCTTGAAATGTCCTGCTCTATCCCCATATAGGTAGGGACATCAGATGAGAATCCCGTGATCGCAGGCAGAGTCAATGCGGTCCCATGCAGGGGTTTTCGAAGGAACAAGAACATGCGTCAAGACAAGTTAACGACTAAATTCCAGGAAGCGTTGGGCGAGGCCCAGTCGCTCGCGCTTGCTCATGACAACCAGGTCATCGAGCCTGTGCACATTCTGGCGGCTGTGCTCGCCGACGGTGAAGGTTCGAGCAGGAGCCTTCTTGAACGTGCGGGCGTGAACGTCCAGAGCCTGACGCGCGAAGTGAACGCGGCCGTCGAGCGCCTGCCGAAGGTTTCGGGCACGGGCGGCGACGTGCAGATCTCGCGCGACCTCATGAACCTCCTCAACCTCACGGAGAAGGAGGCGATGAAGCGCGGCGACGAGTTCATCTCGACGGAAATGCTGCTTCTCGCCCTCACGGAGGACAGGAGCGAGGCGGGCCGTCTTGCGAAGAATGCAGGGCTGACTCGCGCTGCCATTGAAGCGGCGGACAAGGCCGACAACCCCGATGCGGAAAGCCAGCGCGAGGCGCTCAAGAAATACACGGTCGACCTGACCGAGCGCGCCCGTCAGGGCAAGCTTGATCCCGTGATCGGTCGTGACGACGAGATCCGCCGCACGATGCAGATCCTGCAGCGCAGGAGCAAGAACAACCCCGTCCTGATCGGCGAGCCCGGCGTGGGCAAGACGGCCGTGGTCGAGGGTCTGGCGCAGCGCATCGTCAACAACGAGGTGCCCGACAGCCTTCGCGGCAAGCGCATTCTCTCGCTCGACATGGCGGGCCTGATTGCGGGTGCGAAGTACCGCGGCGAGTTCGAGGAGCGTCTCAAGAAGCTTCTGAAGGAAGTGACGGCCGAGTCCGGCAGGATCATCCTCTTCATCGACGAGCTGCACACCGTGGTGGGTGCCGGCAAGACGGAAGGCTCGATGGATGCGGGCAACATGCTCAAGCCCGCGCTCTCGCGCGGCGAGCTGCACGTGATCGGCGCGACCACTCTTGACGAGTACCGCAAGTACGTCGAGAAGGATGCCGCCCTCGAGCGCCGCTTCCAGAAGGTGTTGGTCGACGAACCGAGCGTCGAGGACACGATCGCCATTCTGCGCGGCCTGCAGGAACGCTATGAGGCGCATCATGGCGTCGAGATCACCGACCCAGCCATCGTGGCCGCGGCCGAACTTTCGCACCGCTACATCACCGACCGCTTCCTGCCCGACAAGGCCATCGATCTGATCGACGAGGCCGCGGCCCGCGTGAAGATGGAGATCGATTCCAAGCCCGAGGCTCTCGACAAGCTTGACCGCCGCCTGATCCAGCTCAAGATCGAGCGCGAGGCCATGAAGAAGGAGACCGACGACGCCTCGAAGAAGCGTCTGCAGGCGATTGAGGACGAGATCGACAAGCTCTCCCGCGAGTATGCCGACCTTGAGGAGGTCTGGAAGAAGGAGAAGAGCGAGGCGCTCGGCGCCAAGAGCGTCCGCGACGAGATCGACCGCACGCGTCACCAGATGGAGGAGTACCGCCGCACGGCCCAGTACGAAAAGCTCGCCGAGCTTCAGTACGCCGTTCTGCCCAAGCTTGAGGAACGCCTGAAGAAGGCCGAGAAGGCCGAAGCGGGCGATGCGCCCAAGCCGAAGCTTCTCAGAACCACCGTGGGTGCCGAGGAAATCGCCGAAGTCGTCAGTCGCGCAACGGGCATTCCCGTCGCGAAGATGATGGAGGGCGAGCGCCAGAAGCTCCTGCACATGAAGGATGCGCTCGAGGAGCGCGTCGTGGGGCAGGACGAAGCCGTCAAGCGCGTGGCCGAGACGATTCTGAGAAGCCGTGCAGGGCTTTCGGATCCGAACCGTCCTTACGGCAGCTTCCTCTTCCTCGGCCCGACGGGCGTCGGCAAGACCGAGCTCACGAAGGCGCTCGCGCAGTTCCTCTTCGACACGGAGGATGCGCTCGTGCGCATCGACATGAGCGAGTTCATGGAAAAGCACAGCGTCGCCCGCCTGATCGGCGCGCCTCCGGGATACGTGGGTTACGAGGAAGGCGGCTACCTGACGGAGGCCGTCCGCCGTCATCCCTACAGCGTGATTCTTCTTGACGAAGTCGAGAAGGCTCATCCCGATGTCTTCAACGTCCTGCTGCAGGTGCTTGACGACGGCCGCATGACCGACGGCCAGGGCCGCACGGTGGACTTCAAGAACACCGTGATCGTCATGACCTCGAATCTGGGCTCCTCCGAGATTCAGGAGATGATCGGCGAGTCGAGGGAGAGCGTGAAGAATGCCGTGATGACCGAGGTGCGCGAGCACTTCCGTCCGGAGTTCATCAACCGCATCGACGAGATCGTGATCTTCAACTCGCTCGGCAGCGAGGCCATCCGTCGCATCGCCGCGATCCAGCTCAAGAGCCTGCAGGCCCGCGTGGCCGCCCAGGACGTGACGCTCGAGGTGACCGACGAGGCCATGGCGGAACTCGCCGAAGTGGGCTTCGATCCGCATTACGGCGCACGTCCGCTCAAGCGCGCGATCCAGGACCACATCGAGAATCGTCTTGCGATGGTCATGCTCGAGGGTTCCGCAGGTCCCGGCGACACGATCCGCGTGGGCGCGAAGGACGGCAGGTTCACGTTCGACGTGGAGAAGGCCGCTCAGTGACGCTGAGGTGCTCGGATCCGTCCGACTCGTGAGCTGCTCATGACGAAAGGGGCTTCGCCGGCAACGGCGAAGCCCCTTCGCAGTGTGTGCGTCGCGATGCGCAATGAGGCAGCTGCATGAGGGGAGTGAGCGTGTCCTTGCCCGAGGAGGCCTCACGGACATCGCCCCAACAGGGCGATGGAGTAAAGCTTGCCGTGAGAAGTCAGCAGAGGCCATGGTGCCAAGCAGGAGGGTGCTCGGGTTGGCAATACATGGTCAGTTCCATGTTTGCAAGTGCAGGGGGAGGGTTTTCGTGAAAAAGACGGTCTCGCGCAGGAAGCGCAGGGCCGTCTTTTTGCATGTGCCGCGCGTCAGTTGAGGAAGTGTGCGGGCATGACGGGGGCGAAGTTTGGGTTGAGCGGCATGGAGACGCCGCGGGCGTTCACGTAGATGCGGCCGCCTTCGTCCTCGTATTCATAGTAGCGGGGCTCTTCGTGGATGACGACGTCGGTGAGGCCGAACATGTTGAAGAAGCGTTCGAAGTTGGTGGCGTATGTGTTGAGGTCGACGCCCGTGTCCTGGAAGGAGATGCAGTCGCCCGAGAAGGGCTGGTCGCGGGAGGTCTCCATGGAGAGTGCAATGCGGATTTCGGAGGCGTAGATCTTGGCCGCGTCGGGACGCGAGCAGAAGATGGCGATCGAGGCGCAGAATTGGTCGGGCTCGCAATCCGCCGTCTGCACGGCATTTGTAAGGAGCGGGTAGATGCGGAAGGGCGAGAGCTGCTGCTCGAAGAAGTCGAGTCCCTTGACGAGGGGCATGGGTTCCGTGAAGATCGTCTGGCAGGACGCGATGTTGGACTTGAGGGCCTCCTGCATGTCGAACGCAAACGGATTCTTGAGGATCTGGTTGGGATCGAAGTGGCCGCTGACGCAGAACTCGGGGTGGCGCGTGGTGTCCCACCAGCGGTAGGGATGCACGACGGCGAGCTCGCCCGCAGGCACGGTTACGGTGATGACGAGGTGGCGCAGGTAGAGGCCGTAGATGCGTTCGTTCTCAAGCGCGGCGATGGGGTCATCCTCGCTTTCGGGTACGTCGAGGTGTTCCTTGGTGTAGAGGGTTCCCTTGCATTCGGCCATCGCACGCGTGAGCCTGCCCGCCGTCTCGGTATCGTTGGCGGGCCCTTGGTTGCTGCGGAGCATTTCATGGAAGATCGTGATCTTGGCCTTCGGGTTGATGTAGTGCTTCTTGAGGATCTCGACAACCTTGTCGGCGGTTTCCTGCGAGAGCGTGACGTTGGGGCAGGCGGTCTTGAAGAACGTGCTCATCATCAGGCCGACCATCAGCATCGATGTGGACTCGGTCGGGGTCCTGTATTCGTACTTCACCTCGGAGAGCATGCCGTAGAAGTTCCCGCGGGCCTCGTTGGCGACGGAAGGATGCTGGGCCTCGATCTTGTCGAAGACTTCGTTGGCCATGATGTAGAAGTCGTCGGAGAGCGGCTTCTCGAGGATCGTGCGCAGACGCTGCTCGAGGATGTCACGGTCGGCGAGGGTCGTATAGGCCGTCAGGCGGTTGAGGATGAAGCTGAGTTCGCGGCGCTGGGCCGCAAGATGTGAAGAGCGTGCCATGAATGAAGGTCATGCGGCAGCCGGTTGCGGGCGCCGCGGAAAGCGGGATGGGGACGGCCGCTGCGGCGGCTTCCCCGAAAAGCGTTGTGCAGGAGATTCTAACGGATTTGGCCTGCACGGACTGCATTCGGGTCGGATGTGAAAAGAGGAGCGCGAGGCTCCTCTTTTCAATCGTGGCAGGCCTGAAGCGGTCAGGCGGGATTGCGCACGGCGGCCTGGACTTCGTCGAAGGTCTTCGCGATGCTCTTGGAGGGAGTCTTGTCGAGAAGGCTCACGACGACGATGGCGATGAGGGCGAAGACGAAGCCCGGAAGGATTTCGTAGAGGCCGAGCCAGGCGTAGTGGTTCCAGACGAGGACCGTGACGGCGCCGGTGATCATGCCCGCGAGCGCGCCGTTGCGCGTCATGCGGCGCCACCAGAGCGACATGATGATGACGGGGCCGAAGGCCGCGCCGAAGCCCGCCCAGGCGTAGGAGACGAGGGAGAGCACGAGGCTGTTGGGGTCGCGGGCGAGCCAGACGGCGACGACCGAGACGAGGAGCACCATGCTGCGGCCGAACCAGACGAGTTCGCGCTGGGAGGCGTTGCGGCGGATGAACGTGCGGTAGAAGTCCTCGGTGAGAGTCGACGAGCACACGAGCAGCTGGCAGGAGAGCGTGGACATGACGGCCGCGAGAATGGCGGACATTAGGATGCCGGCGATCCAGGGATTGAAGAGAAGGCCCGAGAGGACGATGAAGACGCGCTCGTGGTTCTGTTCGACGAGGGAGGCGACGTCGCGGTGCTCGGCGAAGAAGGCCGCGCCGAAGAAGCCGACGGCGACGGCGCCCGAGAGGCAGAAGCTCATCCAGAGGGTGGCGACGCGGCGGGCGTTCGGGATCACCTTGATGGAGCGGGTGGCCATGAAGCGCACGAGGATGTGCGGCTGGCCGAAGTAGCCCAGACCCCAGGCGAGAAGGCTGACGATGCCCACGAGGGTGTGGCCCTCGAGGATGTTGAGCATCTTGATGTCGACGCTCGCGACGCACTCGGTGGCGGCGGTGAAGCCGCCGAGGTCGTACATGACGGCGATCGGCGTCACGATCAGGGCGAGGCACATGAGGAGAGCCTGAATCGTGTCGGTCCAGGAGACGGCGAGGAAGCCGCCCACGAAGACGTAGCAGATCGTGGCGGCGGCGCCCAGAATGAGGGCCGTCTCATAGGACATGCTGAAGGTGTTCTCGAAGAGGCGGGCGCCCGCGACCACGCCCGAGGCGCAGTAGATCGTGAAGAAGAGCAGGATCACGACGGCGGCGATGATGCGCAGCAGGTTTTGCTTGTCCTCGAAGCGGTGCGAGAAGTAGTCGGGGAGCGTGAGCGCGTTGTGGGTCTTCTCCGTGTAGACGCGCAGGCGGGAGGCGACGACGCACCAGTTGATGTAGGAGCCGAGGACGAGGCCGATGCCGATCCACGACTGGGAGATGCCGGCGAGGTAGACGGCGCCGGGCAGGCCCATCAGAAGCCAGCCGGACATGTCGGAGGCGCCGACCGAAAGGGCCGTCACGAAGCCGCCGAGGCTACGTCCGCCGAGAATGTAGTCGCCGTAGCTGCGGGTGTGG
>ENA-OPXI01001749-OPXI01001749.1-human-gut-metagenome-genome-assembly--contig:-NODE-1749-length-10747-cov-2.742705_pt1 | contig 10747 bp, 9 predicted proteins | sample MGYA00241520_ERZ502032 | MGnify/ENA primary metagenome ERZ502032 (study PRJEB25962, sample SAMEA2042106) | human gut metagenome | biome: human gut; feature: human-associated habitat; material: faeces...
ACCGCCGTAACGGTTCTGCAGCCGCGACATATTATCCTGCAGTACCTCGGCGATCTTCGTTGCCCGTACCTGCATCTCTTTCTTTTTCAGATCCAGCGTATGCTTGCCGAAAAAATGCATAAAGGTGCCGCCCACGACCAAAGCAAAAATCAGCAGTACCGCTGCAAAATACAGCGTCAGCTTCCAGGCGATTTTATTGCGCATGCTCTTTCTCCTCGAAACGGTAGCCTACGCCCCAAATGGTCTTGATCTCCCACTCCTCGTGTTCAAACTTATCCACTTTGGCCCGCAGGCGCTTGATATGTGAATCCACAGTCCGGCTGTCGCCGAAATAATCATAACCCCAGATACTGTCCAGCAGGTTCTCACGCGAAAACACCTTACTGCTGTTTTTAGCCAAAGTCCACAGCAGCTCTACTTCCTTTTTCGTCAGCGTTACGTCCGCGCCGCCGATCGTGACCAGATATTTGTCCAGATCGATCACAAGATTGCCGACGCTGTACAGATTCTGCTGCTCGGCTTCGCGCGGCTGGACCCGGCGCAGGATAGCGCGGACACGCGCCATGACCTCGCCTGCTGAAAAAGGTTTCAGGATATAATCATCAGCGCCGATATCCAGCCCCATGATCCGTTCAAAATCTTCACCGCGGGCCGTAACCATAATGATCGGCACCATCGACCGGCGGCGCAGCTCACGGCAGACCTCGAACCCGTCCAGCTTCGGCATCATCACGTCCAGCAGTACCACGTCGATATTTTTTTCATGCTGCTCAAACAGCTCCAGCGCCTGCTGTCCATCCAGAGCCACCAATGGCTCGAAACCCTCTTTGCGGGCATAATTTGCTAAAATAGAAGTTATCTGCTGATTATCGTCAGCAATCAAAATTTTATTCATCGCTGCACCTCGTAAATGTATTATTACCATTATATACTTATTTTGGCATACGGGGATAAATTATTCTCCGCACAGCTCAGCTCCCTGTAAGTATATTATAAGGTCCGCACTTGTCTGCAATCAATATAACACAAAGATGTGTCAAAAAAATGTTTATCCGCAAAATTTATCTGCGGGCATAGCAAAACCCCCGCCGCCTTATGGCAGCGAGGGTTGCAGTTTATCCGTTCAGTTTCAGGCAATGTAGGATTTGAGCATCCACAGCAGTTTTTGATATTCCCCTAAATAATCATTGAACTGGTCCGCAGTCACACCGTCGCCGGCAGCATCTGCCAGCTCCACGATCTCTTTGGTATCCCTGATCCAGTATTCCACATCGGCGATCAGCCCCTGCACAGTTTCTTCCGAAGAAATCGGCTTATCTGCCAGTTCCTTGATCGTCGCCAGCGCCAAAGCCTCTTTCATATTGGCGACCGGCGCCTGACCAACTGCCAGCAGCCGTTCAGCTACCGCGTCGATGATCTCGGCAGTCCGGTCATACAGCTCCTCCAGCTTTGCATGCAGAGTGAAGAAGCTGCGCCCCTTCACATACCAGTGTAGATTATGGAGCTTGATATAAGCGACTTCCTGATTGGCAAGATAAAGATTCATTTTTTCATATAATTTTTTAGACATGATAGATTCCTCCTCAAGATTTATAAATTCTGTTATTTTCAGTATCGGCCGGATAATCAGCCGTTTTGGACCTGCTCGTAATTAGCCGCTACCGCTTTCCAGTCGATAACATTATAGAAAGCCTGCACATAATCGGCGCGCAGATTTTTATATTTCAGGTAGTAAGCGTGTTCCCAGACATCGATGCCCAGGATCGGCACGAAGCCGCTGCCTTCGATGATCGGGTTGTCCTGGTTCGGGCTGGCAGACAGCAGCAGTTTGCCGCCGGCAGCCGCAGACAGCCAGGCCCAGCCTGAACCGAACTGCCCTAACGCCAGCGCGCTGAGCTGTTCCTTAAAAGCGGCAAAACCGCCGAATTCTCTGGTCAGTGCCTGCGCCAGCGCGCCTTCCGGTTCACCGCCGCCGTCAGGACTGATAGTCGAAAAATACAGGTTGTGGTTATAATAACCGCCGCCGTTGTTTCTGATAGCTTTACGCAGACCGCTGTCAGTGATACTGTCCAGGTTTGCCAGCAGCTCGGTGATTTCCCGTCCTGCCACGCCGGCTTTTTCGGCTGCGTCATTCAGGTTTTTAGTATACGCCGCATGATGCTTGGAATAATGTGTTTCCATCGTCAATGCGTCGATATGCGGTTCTAATGCCCCATAAGCATAAGGCAGCTGATATTGTTTATACATATAGATCCTCCTTTGGCCAAAAGCTTTGGCTCATCGCAGTTTATTTTCGTTTTAGTTAGCTCTGGCTAACCTTTGATTTGATTATACACTACTCTCTTTATAAAAACAAGTCTAAATTGATTTTAATTATCAATTACTTTATTTACATAATTCAAAAATATTTTCCATTGACCCGTAAAGCCTGCTGCCAGGCGCAGCTGCTTCTGGAAAAATGCATGGAAAAATATGTAGGCATTCCTTGAAAAGAGCTAAATTGCTTTCTTCCTGCCAAACATGCTAAAATAAAAATGTCAGAAAAAAGTCTGTAAATCGTCATAATTTTGACATAAGTTTACTCTACAATAAGCATACAAGGTCAAACGAACCTCAAATCACAATCTTAAAGGAGATGTTGTTATGATAAAAACTTCCTGGAAAAAATCTCTTGTTATCGCCGGTATCCTCACCGCCCTGTGTGCTTCCGCTGCTTTTGCGGCCGAGCAGGCCGATACCAAACCCAGCATGCGCGAGCGTGTCGGCACGATCCTGCACCACGACGAAGGCGACAATTATCCCGACCGTCCCTACCATATGGAACGCGGCCGTCACTGGGGCGGCCCCATGCACCCCGGCCCGCAGCTGACTGACGAGCAGGTCAAGGAACGTGAAGCCAGACGCGCCGAATGGGAAAAACTGCCGCCCGAACAGCGCAAAAAAGCTCATGAAGAAGAACGTGCTAAATGGCGTGAAGAACGCATGAAAAATATGACACCCGAAGAAAAAGAACGCTTTGAACAACGTGAAAAACAGCGTGAAGAATGGCGTAAAATGACTCCTGAAGAACGCCAGAAAGCCCGTGAAGAAGCACGCGCCAAATGGGACAGCATGAGTGATGCCGAAAAAGACGCTGCCCGCGAGCATTTCCGCAGCTATTACCATGCAGGCGGCGGCCATTACTATGAAGGCCACCGCAAATACCGCCACCATAAAGGTGAATACCGCGGCGAGCACAGAGGCGGCTATTATGGCGACGGCCGCACCGAATGCCCTAATTCCAACTGCCCCTGGTAAATATCAAAAACTTACGTAAAAAATCCTTTCCTCACATCCAAAAAGCCTGCGTTTCTAATGAAACGCAGGCTTTTTATTTATATTCCGCTTTATTCCTTTTCCTCATAGACCGTATAGCCGTTCTTGCCTTTGTCCTTTGTCTGATACAAAGCCTTATCTGCTTTTTCATACAGCTTGGCAAAGCTTCTGCCATGCTGCGGCGCTAAAGCTATCCCTACGCTGACAGACATTTTCCAGCAACTGCCGCTGTCCTCACAGATAGTATCAAGCTTCTGGCACAGGCGGGCCGCTTTGCGGCGGGCGCCTTCCTCATCCGATATCGTCCCGAAAACCACGAACTCGTCACCGCCGATACGGCCGATGATATCGTCCTCACGGCAGAATTTTTTCAGCCGTTCCACGAACTCCCGGATACAATAATCGCCGAAAATATGGCCGTGCAGATCATTGGCCTGCTTAAAATTATCAATATCGATGATAAAAAAGCTGTAGCTGCCCTGCAGCTTGCCGCACAAAACCCCGTCGATGATCCTTTCCGTCGCCTTTTTCGTATAAACGCCGGTCATCTCATCTGTGGAAGCCTTTCTTTGTGTTTCCAGCTCCTTGCGTTTCTCCTCGTCGATATTTTTACGATAAGTAAACATATGCACTGACTTATCAGCTTCCGAATAAAAAATATAAGCGTCGATCCGCATCCAGAAATAATCGCTGCCGTTTTCTGTGATCATAAATTCATACTGCAGATAATTATTGCCGGCCTTAAAGTGCCGCATCACATTTTCGATACTGAACGTCGCCACATAGCCGGCCCGGTATTCTTCCAGCAGCTGCCTGTCGGCCACAGCCTGCAGAAATTCCTCATAGGGCAGGTCTTTAGCGCCCATAGCCTCAAAATACAGCTCAGTCTTTTTGCTGGCTGCCCTGTTTTTAGTGATGTTCAATTCATAAATATTATCATAGATCTGCTCGGTCGCTTCCTTGAACAGCTCCTGCCGTTCTTCCAGCAGCTTCGTCATCCGCACGTTGAACTTTCTGATCACCGAAGTGATAGTCAGAATAATCAGCAGGATCACCACCGAAATCAAAACTACCGTTTCCAGCATCTTTTCATTCAGCTCGGCCAGTAAGGCGCCGGTATCCTGCTTTACCAGCAGATACCACGACAGATCGGGGATATAGCGGACGACCAGATAGCTTTTTTCGTTATTCTGCACATCGCCCGGCATCCAGATATCCCAGTTGGTCCTGCCGTTTTTCCATTCCAGGATCTCGCTGCGGATATCTTCGCTGTCATTGACCTTGAACCAGTCCGCCGTCTGATGACCGTTATAAAGGCTGGAAACTTCGATCTCGCCTTTTTCATTGATCAGATATGTCGCAACGTCGTATTCCTTTTCATATTCCTGCAGCAGGCCTTTGATATAATCGACATTCACGCCGACGCCCACTACACCGATCACCCGGCCGGACGCATCCCTGATCCTGCAGTTTACAAACAGAGTGATCTTATTGGCCGCACCAGCAACTTCATCATTATCGATATTAAGGCTGTATTCTTCGCCGCTTTGCAGAAAATTATAATACCAGACGTTTTCATCCTCGCCCCGGGCAAGATTGCGGTCCAGACCGTTGAAATTATAATAATTATTGGTGGACGCCGAAACCAGGAACACCGAATCATAGGCATACTTATTTTTATAGGTATCCAGATACTTCCTGATCGTTTCCTGGTAACCGGCCTCCTGATAACGGCTGCCCTCTTCCTCCAGCAGCTTGATCAGCAGGCTGTCATGCGCCATCGTCTGCGAGATATTCACCGGCTTGGTCAGCATCGTCGACAAACGGTAATAAATACCTTCCGAGGCCAGCGAGGAGACCTGTTTGATCTTCACCAGTGAAGCATTATAATTAGCGCGGTAGCTCAAAGTCGCGATCAGGGCGAAACCAACCAGCAAAATCACACTGACGAGTAAATTAGTTTTTAATAAGATATTATTTTTCATTGCCAGCTGCCTTCTATTTTCCGTTATTATCTATAATAAATACAATCATTATATTAAGTTACTATTTTTATTATATTCTAAAAGATTTTTACTGGCAATCTTTAAATTGTAATATTAAATAAATACTTGTTTTTGGTGAACGCTTTTTACGGCTCATACTTTCCCAAACCTTGTGCCGCCAGCGCCCGCACAAAAAAATCCCACCGCCATGCAGCAGTGGGAGCGACAGACCCTTTTCAGACCGTAGAGAACAACGGCCAGTACCTGATGAACAAATAACCAACGACTGTGATCAGCAGTACGCTGCACAGCGACAGCAGCAGCCCGTTTTTAAACAGCTCGGCCGGGTCCAGCCCATAGCTGACCGGGATAGCCCTGATCGATACCGGCAGCACATAGGCGCTGTTGAAGGCGACGATCGCCACGAACAAATACGGGATCGGGTTCAGCCCCAGCGCCTGCGCAATACTCTGCACTACAAGCACGGCAATGGCGGCGGCCGCCGTATTGCTGGAAATCTCGGTCAGCACCGTCGAAAACAGCGTAAAAGCAAACACCGTTTCCAGACCGCCAGTCAGCGGCAGCAGCGTGATCGCCTCAGCCATTTTCAGGGCCGCGCCGGTTTCCGTCACCAGACTGCCCAAAGCCAGGCCGCCGGCAAATAAAAACAGCATGCCCCACATAACGCCCTTTTCCGCAAATTCCCAGGTCAGCAGGGCCTTGCCGTCCTCATCCTCGAAGGTGAAGGCCAGCAGCCCCATGATCAGAAAGACATACGCAGGCTTCAGCGCCGGCAGCCACCCGGCGTACAGCGGCCGGATAAAAGCCAGCAGTGTCGCCGCGACAAACAGCACCAGGCTGATTTTTTCGCCCAGCCGTATCGTGCCCAGCTGCGCGTACATTTCCTTAAAATATTCGCTGGTACCAGCCAAGCGCTTTACCGGCACCGGCAAATGGAACAGGAAAAACAGATTCAGCAGCAGGACCAGTACCAAAAGCGGCAGAAAACGCACCACCCAGTCGATATACATAAATTCCTGTCCTGTCAGCTTTTCCAGATAGCTGATCGCCACCAGGTTCGCCGCCCCGCCCAAAGGCGAGCCGAAGCCGCCGATGCCCGCGCCCCAGACGATCGCCAGCAGGATCGGCACTGCCAGCTTACTGTTTTTGATGTTTTCCTCGCCAATAAACTGCAGCATGGATACCGCTACCGGTACCAGGATCGTACAGACGACCACATTCGGCAAAAAGATGGACAGTACCGTCGCTACCAGCAGCCAGACTGCTATCTGCTGCCGCAGCGACGTGCCGATACAGCACAGGGTCTTGATAGCCAGCCGCTTGTCGAGCCCCGTCGTCGCCCAGGTCAGGCAGACCAGATCAGCGCCGAACAGCAGCACGATGATCTCAGAAAAATACTGACTGATAACGTGCTGCATCGGGATCAGGTCAAACAATGCGTTGACACCGATCGGCACGAACGCCGTCACCGAAATATTGACCGGCCGCAATATCCACCACAGCGCCATCCAGACCGTCGTCCCCAGCGCCGCTGCCGCTTTGAAGCCAAAGAACCATTCCAGCAGCAGTATCGTCAAGCCGAAGCTGAGCGGCCCCAGCAATACCGCTACGCTGTGCAGGCGGCGCTTGCGTTTACTTCCGTACATAACCCCATCCCCTTCTTGCTCTCAAACTATTTTTATTGTAGAATGGTGGTATAAAAAAGTAAAATACTATTTCTTTGTTATTATAATAAGAATTTCTTATATTTTTTAGAGGTGAGCTATGGATTTTGAATTTTACCGTAATTTTATCACCGTCGCCGAAACAGGCAACCTGACCACAGCTTCCAAAAAACTGGCCCTGGCCCAGCCGGCCCTCAGCGCCCAGATCAAAACGCTGGAGCACTATTACGGCGCCAAGCTGATCCAGACTGCGCGCGGCAAACGCCAGCTGACCCTGACCGAAGCCGGGGAAGCCTTTCTGGGCAAGGCCCGCCAGATCTGCCGCACCGAAGAAACCATCCTTTTAGATATGCAGAGCTTCAATAAAAAAGCTTCCGGCACACTGCGCTTCAGCGTTTCGCCTGCCAAAAGCACCTTTTTCATCAACACCTATCTGCGTCCCTTTGCGGCCGCCTATCCCGAAATCTGCTTCCAGTTCCGGGAAGAAGCCGTCAGCGCCCAGACCAGACATATTGCGGAAAACAGCAGTGATTTTGCCTTTGCCAACGCGCCGCTGCCGTCACCGCAGCTGTTTGCCGCCCACAAAACGCAGAAAGAATATTTTTACGCCGTTTACAGTCCGCAGGCAAACTGCGGCCTTGATCCACAGCAGCCGCTGACGCCGAAACAATTACAGAATATCCCTGTCTGCTGTAACTTCGGCTGCTACAGCCTGCTGCGCAAAGCCTGCCTCAAGCACGGCTTCATGCCCAAGATCCGCTTTATCGCCACCACCAATACTGCCGCACTCGCTTTCGTGCAGGACGGCAGCGGCATCGCCATCGTTTCCGCCGGCGGCAGGGATGACTTCCCCCAAGGGTTGCTGCAGCAGCAGCTGGCTGATGATGAACTGTATTTTGAGCAGACGCTGTTCTGGTCCAAAAAAGACCGGTTAAGCGCCACCGCCCAGCTGTTTTTGGACTTTTACCTGGCGGCAGCCAAGACTGACCGCCACTGATCATCAGGATCTGCGCATAAAAAAGCCTTTATGACAAAGTCATAAAGGCTTTTATTATTACGATTTACAGCTCGTACCCAAACAGGACACCCTTACCGCCGGCTTTTTTCACCTTGTACATGGCCTGATCAGCTTTGAGCAGCAGCTCCTCCGCCGTCCTCCCGTCCTCGGGATAACGCGCCACGCCGATACTGACATTGCAGAACACCTCGCCCCTTTTCAGCCGCCAGGGCTGGGCAAACCGCCGATGGATAAAGCTGGCCAGATTCCGGATATTAGCTTCCGTTTTATCCCCGTCGATGATCGCGATGAACTCATCGCCGCCGTTGCGGTAAATAGCGTCATGCAGCAGCGGGATACCGGAAAAGAACTGTCCCAGATGCACTAAGAACTCGTCCCCCGCTTCGTGACCAAAGGTATCGTTGATCTTTTTAAAGCCGTCGATGTCAAAAAACAGCAGATAACCTTCGCCGCCCTCCTGCGTTTTGTCGATCCGGCGCTCGCACTCCTTCACCAGCATCCGGCGGTTCGGCAGGTTCGTCAGCGAATCATAATTGGCCAGATACTCGACCAAAGCTTCGTTGCGCTTATTGTCAGTGATATCGGCACTGCTCACCACATGGGCCAGTCTGCCGTCCACCCAGCGGAACGCCGCGCTGAACACCCTGAACCAGGAACCGTCGAAAGGCCGCTGATAATCCCAGGAATAGATCTTCGTCGGTTCGCCGTTCTCATCGATCAGCTTTTGCTGCGGGCAGAAAGTACAAGGCCCGTTTTGACCCGGGAACAGCACCTCCCAGCACTTGCGCCCCAAAAACTGCGAAATACCGCCGTACGGGGCCGCCATAGAACGATTGGCATATAAAATATCATGGGTATGGAAATCGTTGACATAAATATCTATACCCGTATTATCCAAAATGCTTTCCAGCGAATTTTTGGCAAAAGTCAGCTTGTTCTGATAGACCCGCACCCCGATATACCGGCCAAACATCGACAGCACTGTCTTCAGCAGCTGCTGCGTGCCTGCCGGCGGCACCGGCCGGGCCGACTGCTGTACAAATACCAGCAGCCCGTAGATCTGCAGCGTTTCATCGACTACTGAAGCCACTACCAGCGACTGCGCCGCAAACAGCTCCAGCAAAGCATTCTCAGCCGCACTGTTCTTTTGTCCACCCTCCAGCCAGACAAAGGTTTCCTGCGCCAGATAGCTGCGGTAAGCAGCGTCGACCGCGTCGATCGGAAAGCTGCCCCGCAAAGGCAGTTCCTTACGCAGACAGCGTTCTTTCAGATGCAGATGGTTGTACTGGTCCAATTCATAGATCAGCCCGCCGTCAAAATCAAAAGCAGAACAGAGCTCCGCCAGAGCCCTGTCGATGACTCCGGTATCCACCTGCTTGCCGCCCAGTAATTCAGCTAAAGATAAAACGAGAGTATCACCCGATTGTACCATTGCAGCCACCTTCTATCCATACATTTAAAATAGTTCGATATTATTATATACTTTGCTGATTTTATTCTATCATATTTATTATTTTTATCAACTGTAATTTATATTCTTTTAGGCAATAAAATTATTGTATTACTCAAAAAAAGCAGCCGCTCCCTTTCTAAGGCAGCAGCTGCTTGCAGGATGATTTTAAATTTTCAGCCGGGCATCATTTCCAGAACGGATAGGTGCTCAGAACCACGACCAGCCCCAGCACGATAAAATCGGCGGCTCCCAGCGGCTCGCGCGGCATATTTTTATAAGTATTGCTGCCGAAACCCTTCAGCTCCATACTCAGCGCCAGCGTTTCGGACTTGGCCACCGCCCGCATGACCAGCGGTCTGATGACCACGACATACGAAAGCAGGCGTTTCACGCAGTTGCCCCGGTTGGAATAACCGCGGCAGGACTGAGCATCCAGCGTGATCTCGCTGTCAGCCAGAAAATTAGGCACGAAACGCAGCGCCGTCGTCAGCATAAAAGCATATTCACAGGGCAGGTGGAAACGGTCCACCAGTGTCTGGGCAATATCCTGGATACGCGTCGCCGCCAGCATACACAAAAACGCCATCGTCATGACCAGCATCCGCAGACCGCCCGTCAGCGCCACCTCCAGCGGCGAACCGAACAGCAGCTGGAACAGGATCATCAGCCCGGTGAACACCGCCAAACCGCCGATCGCCGCCATAGTCATGCGGTCGCGCTTGATCGACAGCAGTAAAGCCAGCTCAAAAACCAGGATCGTCGCCACCGCCTTGACCGGCAGAATAAAGACCCACGCCGTCACAGCGACAGTGACAATGATTTGAGTAAACGCACTGATCCGCATCAGTCCTCAGCTCCTTTCCGCACCAACAGGCGGCAGAACTCCTCGGGTGTCGCCGCCGTAAAACCCAGACTGCCCGCCAAAGCAGCCGCCGTCGGCCGGCGCAGGCCCCATTCCTCCACAGCATACGCACCGCCGAACAGCTCCATCGGCGTACCGTCATACACCAGGTCGCCGTCCTTCAGGACAATGGCCCGCTTCGCATAACGGCGCACCACGTCCATATCATGCGAGATCAACACGATCGTGATCCCCTTTTCTTCGTTCAGCGTCTGCAAATACTGCATCATCCGCTCTTTCTCGATCGCATCCTGACCGTTGGTGATCTCGTCTAAGATCAAAGTACGCGGATTGAGCGCCAGCGCCGACGCCACACCCAAACGCCGCTTCTGCCCAAAGGACAGCAGACGCGGATACGCGCCCGCCAGCTCGGCCAGCCCTGTAGCCGCC
>ENA-OPXI01001751-OPXI01001751.1-human-gut-metagenome-genome-assembly--contig:-NODE-1751-length-10736-cov-6.307087_pt1 | contig 10736 bp, 6 predicted proteins | sample MGYA00241520_ERZ502032 | MGnify/ENA primary metagenome ERZ502032 (study PRJEB25962, sample SAMEA2042106) | human gut metagenome | biome: human gut; feature: human-associated habitat; material: faeces...
GTCATGGCTCGTGGTTTGGCCCTCGAGTACGCCGGGACTGAGTTCAACGGCGAAGCCCGCATTGAGGCTTCCGGTAAGCAGTCGGCCGTCGGCGTTTGGGCCGGAACCCGCACACTTGTGGACTTCAATGATCATGCCGTGATCAAGACGACAGCAACAGGTGGCGAGGAATATGAAGGAGATTCCCGAGCGGTCTTTGTCGAAAACGGTGATCCCGATGGGGAGGCCACCGTACGTTTCTACAACGGTGCTGAGATTGTTTCCGACGGATATGCCTTCTATGGTGATGGGAAGGGCACCAGCGCCAACATCTACCTCTGGAGTCACGAGGATACTGTCACAAACATTGTCGGCGATGTCTACATGACCCAAAAGGCAATGGCCGATATGAACCTGTCCGAGGGCGGCACCTTCACCGGCGCGACTTCGGGTGACGGCTTGATCTACGTCAAGCTGGACAACGGCGCTCGCTGGAACGTGACGGAGGAAAGCAGCGTCACTTCGCTTACCTTGACAGAACAAAGAGACGGCAAGAGTGCCCTTCTTTCCTTCGCGTCTGCAGATGCCACCCTGAATGTGAAGGATCGCTTGACGATTGGGTCGGGCACGACGGTTGTGGAGATGAACAAGCTGCCTGCAACCGGTGAGTCTTACATTACATTCGTCGAAGCCAATTTCACAAACATGAGCTCCGGCAAGATCAATGCCGTCATGTCGGGTGATTTCAACGACGCCTACACGGGTTCTACGAGCGATGCGGTGAACGCCGCTGCGAACGCCATTTTGGGCGATGACCTCTCCAATTCCGTCACTAACGTCTACTTTGAAGAAGGCCGTCTCGCGGGCGCCGTCGAGGCATCCCGCAATGATGACGGCACCTTCACCGTGGTCCAGAAGGCCAACGAGAAGATTGAAGCCGTGAAGACGCTCTCAGTTCTGTCCGCCCTCCAGTGGCGCCACGACATGAACGATCTTATGAAACGCATGGGCGAACTTCGCACGAGTCCCGAAGGCATCGGCGGCTGGGCGCGCGTCTACGGCTCAGAACAGGCTCACGACGGCATCGACATGAAGAATGCCTCCGTTCAGGTCGGCGCCGATGCGGACGTCGGCATGGGCTGGAAGGCAGGTGCTGCGTTCTCCTACACGGACGGCTCCTCCGACATGACGGCTGGAAGTGCTGACCACAAGGCTTGCGGTCTGGCGGCCTACGGCACCTGGCTGGGCGAGGGCGGTCACTTCGTCGATCTCATCGCCAAGGTGAGCAGGGTTGAGACGGACTACGGCATCAAGGGCACCAGCGGCAGATTCGAAAACAATGCGTTCAGCCTTTCCGCCGAATACGGCCGTCACTTCGAGCTGGCGGGCGGCGCCTTTGTCGAACCGCAGGTTGAAGTGACCTGGGGTCGCATCATGGGCGACGACTTCCTCAACTCCGAGGGCGTGAGGATCGAGCAGGACGACTTCGACAGCCTGATCGGCCGCATGGGCGTTCGCGCTGGCTTCAATTTCCCGAAGGACAAGGGCCTCGTCTACGCCCGCGCCTCCGTGCTGCATGACTTCAAGGGAGAGAGCGAGGCGGTTGCCAGCCTGGGTGCAAAGAGCGTCCGCATGTCCGACGACATCGGCGGCACCTGGGGTGAATTCGGCGTCGGCGCGAACTTCCGCCTGACGCCCGCCACCTACACCTACGTTGACCTCGAAAGGACGACGGGCGGTGAAGTGAGCGAGATGTGGCGCTGGAACGTCGGCGTGAGGCACGTGTTCTGATAAGCACGATCGGCGCACCGGACTGAGGTTCGCCGTCTCAACTTCGGAAGGGCGGGGCAGCATCAATGGGATGCACCCCGCCTTTCCATATTCGGCGACCGATGGTTCAGGCGACAGGGCAATGACCCTGCAGCAGTTTCAAATGAACAAGGCAAATGCTAGTGCTCGTGTGGCGGACAACGGCGGCGGCTTGCCCCCTTCCTGAATAGATGCTGAAGTCAGAATGGGAAAGAAATATCTTGTCTGATTGCGGAAAGAAGAGGACAATAATAAATGTTCAAGCCAAAAGGTGCTCAGTGACTGGGTTTTGTTGGTCTGATTGGCGCCGATGGCTTTTTCGGAGAAGACAAATGACAAGTATCCGCCTCACTCACACCGCCCTCGCTATTGCCGTCGCGGCCGCCCTGACATCAGGAGTGGCCGCAGCAGCCGAGCAAACAATGCCGTCCGTCAACACTGATGTTCTGACGGGGCAGTCAGGTGACACCCTGAAGACAGTCAGCCACCAGGAGTACGAAAACAAGGGTACGATCAAGAATTTCGGAACGATCCACCTTGCGATCTGGTCGACCCTGACAAACTCGGGCAACATCGAAAACATCGGCAGTTTTACGGGTGAAAGCGACGCATCAAGGCTAGTCAATAAAGCGTCGGGCACCATTCACGTCAATTCCGATGCGTTTGACGTTTCCCTCCAGAATGAGGGCAACGTGATCGTCCACGGGGACTCACTTTCCTTTGTTGACCGTGATCTGGTGGTGAAAACGGGGTCGACCATCGCTGGCGCCGACGGCAAGCGTCTGAAGAAGATTTCTCTCCGCAATGAGTCGGGAGAAAGGACTGCGGCTGCGGTGGAGGTTGAAGAGGGGGCCGTGCTCGAGGCCGACGTCATCGAGGCTGACTCTGGAAGAATCGGTTCTGTGGTGAAGGGCAAGATCACGGGGGATGTTGTGAACCTTCAGGGTTCCTTCATCAATCTTTATGCTACAGCTGAAATCATTGGCCGCGACGTGACGCTTACCCAGATCGATCAGGTGAGTAAGGATACAGATAAAAAGTTCGACGGCGGCAGGATTACGGCTACTGAAAAGCTGACCCTCACGAGCTTTTCCTGTTACGAGAATACGCTCATCTCTGCACCCGTCATCAGGGCGGCGACCAATGCACTTACTCTCATGGGTGAAACACAGTTCAAGGACGTCGAGCGTCTGGAACTCGGGTCGACGATGAGCGTTTACGATAAGGCCACTATCAACGGTGACAACAGCATCAAGGAGGTGGAGTTTATCGAGACGACTGGTGCAAACGGTCCTCGCATTCAGCAGATGCAGGATTCGACAATTCACATCGGCACGCTGACGGTCAACAAGTCGGAGACGATGGATGGAACGCTGACGACCTCGAACCTCGTTGACAAGTCGAAGCCGGCGGAAGACGGCAGAGTGGCTTTCGTGGTGGACAACGTCAACATTGCAGATGGGGCCGCTCTGACCGTTTACGCCGACGTCAGCAAGGCTGGGGAGAAGACAACGAGTGTCGAGCTTGGCAATGTTGAAATCGGCAAGGACGGCGAGCTGCAGCTGGGCTGGCGCGATGGTGGATATCTGGCTTCCGGAGAAAAGACGATCGAACGTCTGGTTCTCAAGGAAGGCGCCTCAGTAAGTGTTGACCCGAACGCACAGCGTGCTGAAGGGAAGGCGGTCGAGGCTCAGATCGCGAGCATTTCGTTCGAGGGCAGCGGTGCGTCGGTGGCCACGACGATCAAGGGCAGCTCCACGGACGTGACCATCAAGGAAGGCGTAACGGGTTCAACGCTTGCGGACGTTCAGAGCGAGAAGCTCGGCGTTACGATCGAAAAGGTTTCCGAGACCTCCCAGATCAGCGCAACGGTTGGTGAAAAGACCGCCGTCACGGTCACGGGCGCCGCCGCCAACAATACGGGCAGTGCTGTCGACGACCTTGAGGCCGTTGCGCAGTCTGTTGCGGTCACGACGAAGAACGAGAAGGGCGAGACGGTTGAGAAGACCATCACGGTCACGCAGGAGGCCGACGAGATTCATGACGGCGCCACGGGTTCGGTGACGTTCGACGAAACGGGCAAGAGCGACGTTACGGGCGTCAAGACCAGTGCCAACGTCAATACGCACGGCATTGCCGAAATGACGGTGCTCGGCCTTCAGATCTGGCGCAACGAGATCAACGACATGAACAAGCGCCTCGGTGAGCTGCGCGATTCGACCGCAGAGGAAAACGGCGTCTGGGCCCGCGTCTACCACGGCAAGGCCTCCGGCGGCTCCCTCAACATCGAGAACAAGTACACGGCCTTCCAGTTCGGCTACGACCGTCAGGTTGTACCCGGCACCTGGATCGGCGGCGCCCTTTCGTGGACCGACGGCAGCAGCGATTTCAGCGCGGGCGGCGGCGACAATTCCGTGCTGGCGCTCACGGGCTACGGCTCTAAGCTCTGGGACAACGGTCTTTTCCTTGACGTGACCGCGAAGTACGGCCGCATCAAGAACGAGTTCGACATCGTCTCGAACGTGGGTCGCACGACGGCCGACTACGACACGAACGCCTTCTCGATGTCCGCCGAAGCGGGCTGGCGCCTCTATCCGCTGCACAACGCCTTCTTCGTTGAGCCTCAGGTCGAGGTGATGTACGGCCATGTTGAGAGCGTAGACTACACGACCTCGACCGGCGTCAAGGTCGAACAGGACGCTGCCGACACGCTCATCGGTCGTGCGGGCGTGGTGCTCGGCGTCAAGTGCCCGAATGACCGCGGCAACGCCTACGTGCGCGCATCGGTCCTCCACGACTGGAAGGGCGAGACCGAGTACAGGTTCGGCAAGGACGGCGCCATGCGCACGATCTCGGGCGACTTGGGCGACACCTGGACCGAGTTCGGCATCGGCGCGAACTTCAACGCCACGAAGCAGGTCCACGTCTATGCGGACGTGGAGGCGACGAGCGGTGCTGAAATCGACACTGACTACCGCGTCAACCTGGGCGTGCGCTACGCCTTCTGATGACCCTACGGGCAGCCGCCTCTCGACTGCCTGAATGAGAAAGGAGGCCTCGAATCCCCTGTGGGTCGGGGCCTTTCAATTTGGTTCCCATAAGGGAATGGTGTGGCGGTGCAGGGCGCGCGAAATATGAGTTTCAGGCAAGTGACCCGGAGGAGTAGCCCAAAACCTTGTGTACTTCCAAACGTGTTTCACGTACACAACAATCGAGTGAAATCGCCCTGAGCCTTCCTTTCGGCCTGTGGTGGCGGTGCGGGTTCTGAGATTGGGAACCGGGAAGCAAAAGTTCTCGATGTACAGTGATGCTAAGCGATGTAAAGATGCCTAATCAGACGGATGAGATCAACACCGTCAACATGTGCTATGCCTTCAATCCCAACTCGCGAAACATTAACCGTCGGATTCCAAAGCGAACCTTCGGCAGGGACGTCTGATCAGCTGGTGGTCGAATCCGTCGTCGTCATGACCAATGCCCAAGGTGGCACGCTCTTCATCGGCATGGATGATGACGGGACGGCAAGTGGCGTTCGCTCTCTGAAATGGTTGGATCCCGACAAGGTGGCGGCCTTTCTGATTGAGCATACCGTGCCGCCCGTCATGTTGCGCGCAGAGTTGCTTTATGCCCAAAACGGTCAGCCCGTCATGGCAGTGCACGTGCCTGCGGACAGGGGGCTGACAGCGACACGTGATGGGCGAGTCATTCAGCGTCGGATGCGGCTTGACAAGACGCCCGGCAATTTTCCGCTGTACCCTCAGGAATACGCGAGGGCGCTTTCCGATCAAGGGCTCTTGGACTTCACGGACAACGTTCTGCCGGCGGCCGGAATAGAGGATCTTGATCCCAATGAGAGGGCGCGCCTGCGCCGTGTGATGGAGACGTATCAGGCGGAAGCGGCACTGATGGAGCTCGATGACGAAGAACTGGACAAGGCGCTCGGCCTTGTCAAGCAATCGCGGCGTTGAAGCCGTGCATTTTGGCCGTCTCGACCAATGTAAAGTAGACGCAAAGCGAGTCCATATACTCGATCGACTGCTTGAAGTCGCACGCCTTTCTCAAGACGGCAACCGAGCGAAGGCAGCGTTCGGCGCTCGAGCTGTCAGGCTCCACCAGAGGATTCGACAGGAACACCCATGTGCTTTTTCCTTGTGGAGGCAATGAGAGCATGCTTTCAATATATCGGCAACGGGAGAAGAACTTTGATCGGTGCAAACCCTTACGATGAATGGGCGTTGAATTCGCAACAAGAACCCGAAAGGGGTCGAATGTGTTTTAGGTCTGAGACGGAATCGTTTGCGTGAGCATTAGTCCGGGCTGGCGTGAGCCGTTCCATGGGGCCTGCGAAGGAAGATGGTGAGGGTGCTTGTGATGCCGCAAGATCAGGGCAAGCAGAGTAAAAGCCCGAAAAGATGCTTGCGCGAAATTGTGGTTTCACTAAACAACCTCGCCACTGAAGTGGGAGGGTTTCGATACAGTCGAGGCTTTTCGCCTCGGGGTTGCCCCCGATTTGCTGTCACTCCGACCACGAAATCCTTGCTGACGCAGCCCTTGTACGGTAAGGGACGGAATCCCCCGCCGTCGGAACCTCCCGAACTCGCGCTCGGTGATCCCTTCTCGGGCTTGAATGACTACGACACCGGCGTCAAGCCAGGCTGTTACTCCGGCTAGAACGGCCTCACGGATCCGTTCCGGGGCGTAGGTTTGTTTTTCAAGATCTGCGTACAACAGATTCAGACAAGCCGCCGCATCGCGGTCGATCCAGCGATCGTCGTCATCGTTGCCCAATCGTACGCGGCGCTCCCAAAGTTCGTGCTTGACAAATTGGCCCGTCAGCAGATTGTGCTGCGTGGGCTTGAGCTTCTTTGGCGATACGACTTCCACCAACAAACCGGCGCTTTCAGCCTTGTTCGTCAGTTGTGCGTATAACGCTGCCGGCGCATGTCGCCCGATGGTCTTGCCGAACCGTCCCCTCTGGAACGCCTTATAACTGTTGTCCTCCACAATGATGTGGCCCGCATGGCCGAGAAGCCAGTTGCAGACCTCGCCGTGCTCGCGCTTGCGAGTTGCGGCCGAAAGACGAAAAATCTCCGCTAGTTCTGCCCGCAGACTTTCATAGCGCTTCGAGAAACGCCACTGAAGCCTTCCGGACTTCACCTTCAGAGACTTGTGCTTCTTGCCGTGACGAACCACCTCAACCGTTTCGTAGTTGTCGGGATTCGTCGCTTGGCGGCTGCGCTCCATCGCACGCTGAAGCTTGCGCACGGCACGGTGATCCGTGTCCGCGCTCGGCGCGATCTGCACTTTGGCAATTGTCCCGTCCTCAGTCGCATAGGTGAGCGACCCGAGTCCCGGATCAATGGCCATGCGCAGATCCTTGCCGGCGTAGGCGTGCTTCAGAGGGCTTGTTCCTTCGGCAACAAGTTGCAGGAGAAAGCGCTCCTTGCCCTTGCGCATTTCACGCACGATCCGACAGTACTTCACTTTTCTGGGCTTTGTGGGATCCGTCGGATCCTGCAAAGCCCGGGTGAGCCAGTCGTCGCGCTTGTCAACGCGAACACGGTACACGTGCTTGCAGACGGTTACGCACTGCTGATCTGCTTTCCAGATGATGCCGGTGCGATTGGTCTTCCCTTCGATCGAATGCAGTCCGCGTCGAGAACTGATGAACCTCGGAGAGCCGCCGTTGTAGAGGTGGCGTTCCACCGAGATCCACGCTCTCGAAGCAAGTTTTTGAGATTCGTTGATACCGAGCAGGTGGCAACGTCCCGAAGCCTTGCGGTGCTTGGCGACGTCGGCATGAAAGTCGTACTCGCTCAAGCGGAACCGCACGCGAAGATCACGGAAGGCTTTTGTCCTTTCACTGCTCTTCGGCATGGCTCTTGCGGTCTGCCACTCGGCCGTGGCGCGCATTTTCAGAACACGATCCCATCCACCGCCCATGACGGCGTTCTGAAGGTTGCAGCCGAAGCTGAAGCTCTTGCGCAGCCGACGGCGGTCTTGATCTCCGGTGATGATCGGAAGACTGATGATGAAGGATTTCGTGCTCATGGAAGTACCTTAGCACAGGGGCTGGAAAGACACACGCCTTTCATCGGGGACAACAAATAGATTGGAAGAGAGAGGTTTGCCGCGTTCCTCCATCCGAATGAATTCGGAGGCTTCCTGCGGCTGTTTCTGTGAAAAACGCCGCCATTTTGCGCATTCGCTTCTCATTCCCTGCAGGAAAGGCGTATTCAGGCAAAGACGCAACGTGCCGGAGGCGGATTTCGGTGCAGGGAAAAATCCTGAGAGCCGAAGACGCAGAAAGGGCGCCCGTCCGAATGGTCAGGGCGCCCTTTCGCGTTCATGTCGGGTGCCTTGGCTGCGTCAGTTTTCGACGGTCTTCTGCGCGGGCATGTTGCCGAGGATCCAGTCGAGGAAGCCGCCCTTGTTGCGCGAGCAGACGAGGACCTTGCCCGTGCCGCGGAACTTGAGCACGACGCCTTCGCCCGTCGTCTGGCTGTTGACGAGCTTGCCGAGGAAGCCGCTCTTGCCCGTGTTGATGCTCAGGTCGTAGCTCAGGCGTGCGTCCCAGACGACGAGGTGGCCGTTGTCGACCGTGATCGGGCGCTCGGGCGTGACGTCGAGCTCGCGGATGGAGCCGAAGCCCGAGACGGCGATGCGGCCGCTGCCCTCGGTGCCCATCACGAAGAAGCCGCCGGAGTCGCCGAGCAGCGCGCGGCCGATTCCCTGGGACTTCGTCGAGAGTTCGACGCCCTCGGTGCAGGCGAGAAAGGCGCCGTCCGAGAGCAGGTACTGCGCGGGACCCACGTCGAGGATGCGCACGTCGCCGGGAAGGTTCGGCGCGAGGAGCACCGTGCCCGCCTGGTCGTCCGCCTCGATCCTCTGCTGGAAGAACGTCTCGTCGTTCATGAACTTGCGGGCGATCGAGCCCATGAGGCCGCCGCGGGTCTTTCCCTTGAGGGAGAGCGCCGTGTCCATGGCGACCATGGCGTTCGATTCGGCGAGAATCGCCTCGCCCTTCTCAAGTGTCACCGCAAGGAGCGGATCGATCCCGCCCGTAATCTCAAAAGCAGCCATCTCGTGGTCTCCGGAAGTGATTCGATGATCATGCAATTATAGAAAGCCGGCCTTCGCCGCCATCCCCTGCGTCACATTCCGAAAAGGCTTTTTCTTTTTTTCCGCCTTCGGGAGGGCGCGGCGGGAGAACGAATCGAAGGACAAGCCGAAGGACGATGGGCGGGAAAAAGGAAGGGCCGCGTCCTTCCCATGAAGGCCGCGGTCCCTTAGGACCGATAGTCAGCCGGCGGCTAGCCGAGCTTCACCGCCATCTTCGCGGCATCCATGTGCCTTGCGATGTAGCGGATCTTCGGATGTGTGCCCGCAGCTTCGTTCATCGGGCGGGCGGCCTCGATGAGTTTTGCGGTTTCGGGCGTCGGGTTGTCGTAGTCGACGAGCGTCATGGCGTGGATGCCGCAGGCCTCGACGCAGGCCGGTAGCAGGCCGCGCTCGGTGCGGTGCACGCACAGCGTGCAGTGCTCGGCCTTGCCCGGGGTGCGCTCGGTGTGAGGCTTGGCCGGACGCACGACGAGCGGCTGCTTGTCGCCGAAGTAGCTGGTCCTGCCTTCGGTGTTGAAGACGGGAACGTCGTACGGGCAGGCATTGGCGCACATCTTGCAGCCGATGCACTTCTGCTGGTCGACGAGCACTTCGCCGTGCGGGCCCTTGTGGATCGCCTTCATCGGGCAGACCTTCATGCAGGCCGGATCGTCGCAGTGCATGCAGCTCATGCGGAACCAGTTGATGACGTTGTCGCGGACGTTTTCGTCGCGCTTGATCTTTTCCCAGAAGATGCCGGGAGCGACCTGGTTTTCTTCCTTGCAGGCGACCGCGCAGGCAAAGCACCCGGCGCAGCGGTCGACGTTGACGATGATGCCGTAACGGGACATGGTGAACCTCCTTTATGCCTTTTCAACGCGGATGCAGACGTCATTGCAGCACGGGTAGCCTGAGATCGGGTCCCAGTTCTTGCGCGGAATGAGCGGCTGCGTTTCCTGATCGCCGCGCCAGCCGTACTGGGCGTCGATGAGGCCGGGTTGGCAGAGGATCGTCACGCGGACCTTGGCACGCACCTTGTGGTCGCAGTAGGGCGAGACGAGCCAGACGCCGTCGCCTTCCTTGATGCCGAGCTTTTCGGCGTCCTTCGGGTGCATGTTGATCGTGCTCTCGGGTTCGAGCTCAAGCAGGTAGGGCTGGTCGCTACGGGTCTTCGAGTGCGTGATGTACGGGCGCCTCGTGCCGTTGAGGAGCTTGAACGGATATTCGGCCGTGGGCTTGGGCGGCTCGACGTAGACGGGCAGGCCGGGGAAGCCGTGCTTGGCCTGAAGGCTCGCGACGAGCTCGATCTTGCCCGACGGCGTCCTGAAGCCGGGCTTGCCGTCGAAGCGCAGAAGCGCCTTCTCGTGCTTGCCGGTCGTCTGCGGCGGGAAGAACTCCACGGTCTGCAGGTTCGGAAGCACGCCCTGCTGTTTTTCATACGTGACGCCCCAGTCCTTTAGGATCGAGTCGCAGGCCTTGACGGGATCGCCGTGGAAGAAGGTCTCGGGGTCGCAGACGGCGGCGCCGATCGTGCAGGCGATCTTCCAGTCCTCCCAGACTTCGCCCTGAGGCTTCACGGGACGGCGCACGCTCACCTTGCGGCCGTGCACGCCGAAGGGCGCGTAGCGCTCGAAGTTGAGGGCGGCGGGCAACACGATGTCCATGTCGTGATGCGTTTCGTCACGGTAGAAGTTGTCGGCGGCAAACGAGAAGTCGACCTTCCTGATGGCCTCCTGATACTGTTCGGGCGAGGGCCAGATGAGGGCGTTCATGCCGAAGCCCGCGAGCGCGATGACGGCGCTCATGAGCGAGGTGGGCACGCTCGCGACCGTCTCCATGATGGGATT
>ENA-OPXI01001753-OPXI01001753.1-human-gut-metagenome-genome-assembly--contig:-NODE-1753-length-10727-cov-9.131559_pt1 | contig 10727 bp, 8 predicted proteins | sample MGYA00241520_ERZ502032 | MGnify/ENA primary metagenome ERZ502032 (study PRJEB25962, sample SAMEA2042106) | human gut metagenome | biome: human gut; feature: human-associated habitat; material: faeces...
ACCGACGATCTCCGCCGTGACAGGGCGGCATTCTAACCAACTGAACTACTGGGCCAATCAGTCACCTGACAGATATAGATGATACCATAGTTTTTAATACTTGGCAAGCACCTTTTTAAAAACTTTTCGCATCAGGCATGGAAACCTGTCAGCCTTTCTCCTCTATTTCAAACGGAAATAATAGGTCTTTGCCGTCATGTTCTTCGGGTTGCTTGTTGAATGGATTTCAAAGATATTAAGGGAACGTATGAAGTCAAGGAATTTCTTATATCCATAAACACGCACGTCAAAGTCCGGATATTGGCGAATGACGAGATTACCCAAATAACTTGAACTGATCCAGCCATTATCGTTAGAATTCTCATCAGTAAGCTTGATCAGAGCGCTGCGGATGGCCCGCACTTTTTTATTGCCTTCCTGAACCGCTTTGCTGGTTTTTGCGTGGTTTCTTGGTTCAGCAGGTTCTTCCTGAAGCGCTGCCTGTTCGGTTTCAGGCATATCTTCCCGTTTTGATTCTGCATAAAGGACGTCAAGATACAGGAACCGATTGCAAGCAGAGATAAAGGAGCGCGGTGTCTTGCTCTCCCCCATCCCTAAGACATACTTATCCGATTCACGCAGGCGGGATGCCAAGCGCGTAAAGTCGCTGTCTGATGAGACAATGCAGAATCCATCAAGCTGGGTCCGGTAAAGCAGATCCATCGTATCAATGATGAGGGCCGAATCACTTGAATTTTTACCGCTTGTGTTGCTATACTGCTGTACCGGCTGGATTGCGTTATCGAGAATGGTCGACTTCCAGCTTCCCATCTGCGGACTTGTCCAGTTACCATAAATGCGTTTATAGATGACATTCCCCAGGTTATTTGCTTCTGAAAGGATGATATCGATATATTGCGGAGAAATATTTTCTGCATCAATGAGCAGTGCAAATTTTTTATCTTGTTCCATAGTAAAAAGCTCCTTATGTGGATGGTTCGTTGTGGATAGTCTTATTATACAGGATTTATAGGAGATAAGAAAGGGAGAGGGAGTGTTTAGGTAGATGCTCAGCGCCCAAATCGTATCATAGACTAAATAAGTGGGAGACCACAGCTGAAAGGAGACAATCTAATCTGGCCTGGATGGAAGTTGAATTAAATTTCCAAAGTGCAGCCAATTTTTACTTTTTCTTCATTAAGTTTTCATACATTTCTCAAAAAGAACAACCCCGCAGCTGCGGGGAATACAGGAGTTCGCTGCTAAGTCTAGGGTTAGTACAAGGGACACCCCTGCATGCGCGGGGAATACGTTGATCCGGCTGCGATTGTTGCTCGGACGAAGGGGTCATCCCCGCATGCGCGGAGAATGCTTATGGAGTAGTTAGCTTGTAAGCAGCCTACCTTCGTAATTCACGCCAGCCGTTGACGTTTAGAACGATAAAAAAGAGTGTGGTAAAAAGAAGTGTTGCGTGTAAGAAGTATTCTGAAGGGAAAATCACAAGACAAACGAGTGTGATGCCAATTCCAGATACGCCTGTCCAAAAAAGTGTGATGGGAAGTGCCATCAACAAACCAAGTAAAGCCGTAATTTTTGAATTAGACTCCATGATGATCACCCCTTTAGGTTCATCCCCGTATGCGCGTGGAATACTCGCAACGTTGATAATACTTGCACGGAATTCCTTTGAATATAACGTCATTGGGTTTTGGGTCATCATACATATCAGTGTATATCTCGCAAGTACATTTTTGGTATTCCTCAATCGTCGTAAAAATACAGTCTTTGCATTGCTCGCAATTTTTGGAGTTGTCGCTCCATACTTCGCTATCATAACGGCTGAGATTCTCTTTCTTCATAGACGTCCTCCCTTATTTTTGGCTATCAGCAACTTCAAGGTCAATGTATATCTTGCTTGAATTTGTATCTTTTTCAACCTTCGTTATCAAAAACACCGTCCCGCTTTCAAGATAATATCAGCTTCATCACTAAAAGTGCTTTGGCCTGACAGCCCATCCCAATTCGAGCCGCTACCATTCCCAAATGCTGAAAATGGGGTTCATTCCCGCATACGCGGGAAAATACCCTGGGAAACGGGAATGGCGGGATGGGTTCTTAGGTTCATCCCCGTATGTGCGGGGGTATGTGTCAACATTTTCTCGGGAGATCCCTATAAGATTGTGTTGCAGCCTAATTAAATGCGGAAAATGGAACTTAAGTGACCTATTGCTGTACTGCTGGCCGTATAGCCACCAATTCCCCCATTTCTAATTCCCACATGTGGAACCATGGGAGATTTCTTCAGTGCGCTTCTCAAGGCCTTACGCAGTTCCTCGCTCTTCGGTGCTTTTACGGGCCTGAACTTGCTGGACAGCGCTGCTTCAAGCTCATCATTTTGCAGGCCCGCAAGGACCTTGGCTATGGCTAAGCAGCCTTCCTTTCCCCAGCGCTGGCCTTGCTTTTTCATCCGGTAGGAATACTGTCTGGGGCTTTTCTCGCACGTCCCATAGCACCTCACCGATTTCTCTAGTCCCTTACGCATAGAATGGGGCTTCAGCATGTCCCAATTTCTATTCAAGTAACCTCAAAGGCGGAAGACCTGGTGACGCTCTTCCTTGGTCTCTGCAAGGGTTTCTGTCGCATTGAGGTACGCATCCACCTTCTCCCTATTAAAAACTGTCTCAGGACGCGTAAAACGTCGTTCTGAAGGCCCTTGGGAGCGAAGCTGAGCCGTGTCTTGACCTTCTGGTTCACATGGTACGGATCCACGAAGAACTCAAACTGACCACACTCTCCTGCCATCCGCTCAAACGAGCTTCTCACGTACCCTGGTCCATTGTCACTGTTGCAGATAACGATGGTCTTCTGAAGGTTGTAGTAGCTTTCCAAGAAGCGTTCCAGCTGCATCTGAACCTTGGCAAGGTCTGTATCGACGAACTCACGCCTATCTACAAGTCTGTGCCTCTTCCCGTTTCCTTCCTGCTCCACGCCCACATCCAGCTGAATCCGGTGCAGCTCATTGTATTCCTTCTTTCTGGGCTTTTCCTCAGGTTCCTTGGTCTCCAGAGACGGATCTTTGCCGTTTACCCTAGAGATGTAGAGCCCATCGCCTTCGATATAGAGCGTGTCAGGCTTAACAAGCTCCTCATCCGGCTTTGCGTCAACGGTTAGCATGGTCTCTTCATACTTGCTGTATCTCCGGCCGGCGTCTCTTACTAGCATGGCCACCTTCTGGTGGCTGATGGTCACTGGGGAAAGGATCTTGATGGACTCTTCCACAACGCGGTAGACGGACCTTGCAGCCAGCTTGACCACACAGAACTCAAGGTAGGGCGTGTACCTGCGGTAGTGCTCAAACCCCAGATGCCTATCAAGGGGATAGAAGGCCTTTTCTCCCTCCTTCTTCACCAACCTCCGTTCGTAGGTCAAAGGACCAAAGATACCTTGAATGGTGCGTGCATCCTTGCGCTGTACCTTATATCCTTCTGCCTTGAGGGATGCAAAGAGCTCATCATTAATTCGCTCAAAGGCAAGGGCAATCATGGCGATAACGGTGTTTAGGAGGAAGGTCCAGAGGACCTTTTCCATCTCAATTTCGTTCTTAGACCCCTTTATTATTTTGATGACATCTGATAACAATCTTTTCCATGGGAGACCTTCCTTTGTTTTGATATTCGTGCCGTTAACACTATCTTAACAATAGGGGTCTCCCCTTTATTTTGCAAGGATTATTTATACTCTACCGAGAAACATTTTACGCTTAGTTATCCTTTGAATTTACATATCTCTCAAACGTAGGTTTCATCAGATAGAGCACCCTTGTCGTTTGATTATCCTTTGAATTTACATATCTCTCAAACTTGTTACTGTAGCGGCCATTCACGTATCAGTTTGATTATCCTTTGAATTTACATATCTCTCAAACCAAATATGATGGGGAAGAAGCTAAAGAGCGTTTGATTATCCTTTGAATTTACATATCTCTCAAACCTATATTCAGAACTGAAGATTGTCGTCAAAGTTTGATTATCCTTTGAATTTACATATCTCTCAAACGCGGAGGTCACCGTATCTTTGCAAGAGTATGTTTGATTATCCTTTGAATTTACATATCTCTCAAACGAGCAGCGGCAAGATAAATGCCCGCACCGGTTTGATTATCCTTTGAATTTACATATCTCTCAAACACTCGTTCGGCGATTACAATTACCGTTCAGTTTGATTATCCTTTGAATTTACATATCTCTCAAACCCCACATCATGCACGTTACGAATCCATTGAGTTTGATTATCCTTTGAATTTACATATCTCTCAAACGCTCACCTGAAGAAACAATCCGGCCATTTTGTTTGATTATCCTTTGAATTTACATATCTCTCAAACCTCAAATTTGATCAACGGATTATCATTCCGTGTAGATAAATTCAAAAGGTGCTAATTTATAATACACATAAATCGTTATCTATAAGGACCCTCTTTTCCTGATGAAACAAGGGATATCGGCGGTTATCTATAAGCAAAAATTTAAGGTCATGAGCCAAGGCCGTATCCACAAAAAGCTGTATTTCTTCACTAGAAAGATAGCTTCGAAGATTGACTAGAATAAAGATTTTATCTCCTTCAAAGCGTGAAATAAGATCCATAAGAACAAAGATTTTTTTCACCAAGTCCATTATAATCCAAATTAATAGTGATTCCCAAGGCTTTTAAGAGATTTCCAACCGTTAATTTTTCGCAATCTATTTCAAGATCTAGACTCATGGCGATTTCTTCCGCTAGGTGTTCCATTTGTGCTAACAGAATCTGTGTGTTTTCAAATAAAGGCCCATTTGTAGCTTGAAATTCCATTCTTTTTTGGATCTTCGTAAGAAGCATTTTGGGAACTGAATCAATGGATAGGTAATCGATTAAAATTTCAAAAGCTTTTTCTAAAGGAACAGGCTTATCCTTATCAGAATAGATGGCTTTTCCATTATTTCCTTCTTTGATCTGCAAGACCAAGTCATTTATAATTTCGAAGAACTGATGAGGATTTTCAATAATGAGGGTGGGAACGGAATAATCTTTCCATGTCAAATTGATTTGATAATCTGGAATGAGGAGCTTCACAAAACCACCACCCGTTCATCACTAGCGAGTACATCCGTCTCAAAACTTCCCGCAATGCACTTAATATTGGAAAACTGCTTTTCCGTAATCGATAAGAGCTGGACCAATCCATCCTTGGGCTTATTTTTTAGGAGGATGGAAACAATGGCCTCTTCTTGGCCTTTATTTAGGATCATCCGGCAATAGACGGATTCCTGCATCATAAAAAAGCCATTCTTGATCAATAGCTTGCGAAAAGCTCGATATTCCCGTTTATCTTGCGCCGTTATTGTTGGCAGGTCAAAAAATACTAACAGTCTCATAAATCGATAGCTCATATTTCATAGATCTTAATCTTGGAAGTATCACACTTCTCCAGGGCTTGAAAAATGCTATTTGCATAAATATTGATAGCATTTGCTAAAAATTGTCTCGAGTCATCAATATAGAGAATCTCCTGAAAAAGGTTGATAATCTCTCGCTTTTCATCTTTTGCAAAGGTTGTTGGATTCATATTATAAACATAGCGGTCGACAAGGATGCGAAAGGGTTCCATTAAATCACAGCTAAAGTTATAAGGATTATAGGTGTTTTCATGAAAGATGCCCAGCTGCGTCAGATAGCCAGCAGAGACAATCTCACGATTGAATAAAGACAAAAGCAGAGAATAGCCATAATTAAGTCCTGCATTAATAGGCGAATCGAGGTCCCTGGTAAAGGAATTACCAAAAAGTGCATTAAAATAAACTTTAGCTGCATGGCCCTCCCTATTATGGGCGTCAGCCGACACCACATCATCAAGATACGACATGAGCATCTTGCTCTGTTCCTTCTTTTCCAGTTCATCTAGGAACAGGGCTTGCTGCCTAATTTTCGCCTTAACGATACAATCCCATACTTCATCTTTGATTTCTTGCGACCAGATCATTTGCTGCTTGATTTTTCGGATAGAGTCAAATCGTGCGTGCAGCGGCAATAGACTGGACTGTGGATTATGGGCCTTATCACAAAAGATAAGATTGACTTTCCGATTCATCAGTTCGGACAGTAAATAGGCCGTTATCGCAACTCCTGTATTTTCAATGATAAGGGTCTTGATTTCATCAATGAAAATGCGCTTTTTAGAAACTGCTGTCTGGACTTCTACATAATTCATGCAGAAGTCCAATTTGCAGCGTTGCGTGATGACGATTGTTCGATAGCTCATAAATACTCCAAAAGATTTTGTGATTTACTAACAAAAAGTCCAGATGCTGATTGCTCAACAAGCCGAATATCGGAATATTTTTTTGAGAGTCCAGTTAAATCTGCGCTGATCATAATTCTGGCAGCTTGAGCAGAACCGTTAATGGATTTTAAATCGCAGCCAGAGCTCCGACAAGTTTTAAAAATTGATAAGATATTCAATAACGTTTGAACTTGTTCCTCTGGAGATAATTTAGTAAATGTACTTCTTCCATTAGTCAGCACATCAAATTGTGTGGAGAAGAACTTATTATATGGGTTATGTTGAAGTTTTTGTAAAAATAGTTCGTATAGGTTCAAGTTATCTTCCACCGTAATCTTATCAAACTTTTCCACAATCCTTAATTTATTATTTTCTTTAAATTTACGTGCAAAAGACTCCATCGCCTTAATATAACATTCTATCTTATGAGGTACAATAAGAGGTACCATAGCATGACACAACACCGATTTTCCCTTACTAGACTTTCCTCCAATAGAAAGATAAAAATCATCGATTGAAATCATGGAATTCAGTTTAATGTGCCTTGTTCCCATTGGAAACATTATATTTATCACCTTTTGTTTATCTTTTTGTAGGATTTCACTGATTGTAGTTTGTGCATAGTCCGTTAAGAATTCCTTATCATGGTCAATTCGAGCTTTATACAAGCCTTCTACAGGAATCATCATCAATTTATGTTGAGTCTTTTTATCTTCTAGTGTAAATCGAACAAGGAGATAATAAGCTGCTGTCGATTTGTCATAGCCACCATATTTTACCACGTCTAGTCCGGCTTTTCTTGGTACAAGACCGGTTGACGCTTTTAGTGGCTGAATATCAAACAGGCCTTCCTTTCGATCAAAAGAGAACCGCGTGAAATGAATATTGTTCTTATTTTGCTTTAACATTTTAACAATGCGGCCAAGATCCTCTTCTCCATTCCAAGCTACAAAATTACCATTTTTAATAGAATGCGTAAACAACGTCTTGGTCTTGACGGAATAGGGCTGGTTCACCATAAACCACCGGCGATTAAAGCGTTCATGATAGACATTTCCTGTTACAATCGCAAGGAATGCGTCCTTTGCATGGTGCAGGTCATTGATATTCCTCGATTTTACGAGACCAAACTCATGCCGAAAATCAGAAGAAAGCCCTGCCTTGGAGTAGACAATCTCCGTATCAGGGAACTTCCTTTTTAGTAAGATTGCCAAGGCCTTCGTGGATTGTCTTGTCTCAACAAGCTGCCGATTGATGAAATCCCACTTTTCATCATCTGTAAAGGGAGTGCTCCGCGTCAAACGCTGATACTTCTTGAGGGAAATCAGGCCATGGTTATAATAAGCATCCCAAAGAGGCTTCATTTTATTACGGATAGCAGCATCAAGAGGATATCGACTGCTCTTCTCTCCATTAATTTCCGATTGAACCAACACCTTGTTATCAAGACTATCGTCCTTGACCATGCTTTGGGGATAGATATGATCAATATTATAGAAGGACTGGTCCTTGATATGCTCCAACTTGATAGGGTCCCCGGTATACATATCCCTTCCAAGCTGCGCAAAGTATAGATAGAGCGCATCGCTTTGCAGCTGTCCATCGCTTTTGTTTTCAAGGATTTTTTCAAGGAAATCTACCTCCTGCTGAAAATCCTTGCGGATGGACCTATAAAGATTCTTGATTTGTTCTCTTCTTGTTACGCTCCTTTTCTTTTTGCTTTCCCCATCTCTTGCCATTTCGATAAAAATGCGTTTTGGCGCCGTCCCACAGGCTTTGCGTATGTCATTTACAACGGCAAGAGTTCGATAGATAGGACGTTTGACAGCATTTGAAATATACATGGAGTCCAGAAAATCATTCAGGGAAAGCTGCGCCTTGGCATAGTATGCTTCCTGCAGCTTGGTAATTTCATCCGAAAAAGTATAACATTCAGACAAAAGCTGCATCAAGTTATCATTGGTATTCCACATAAAATCCAAAATGGAAGCTCGTTCCCCCGTTTCCTTATGAACTCCCTTTAGGCCTGTGAGGAACATTTTGGAAAGCCGGCCAAAATCATGCTTTCGGAGCCTTGAAATATGCTTTACGTCGTCAGCAGTGAGCGTTCCATAATTATTGTTCAGCCAAAGACGGACGCGTTTTGTATCATCACTATAGGTCATACGCTCCACAATGCGTTCCACATCATCACGAGTAAGAACGCCACGCTCCATGAGCGATTTAAAATGATGGTATGTATTGTAATTGCTATGGATGGTAGTATCGATTCCCGTCAATTTACCATGCTTATCCAAGGCACCCAAGGAAAGCAGGAGATTCTGGATATCCTTTACGGTCACTCTTCTCTTCTTTTCAAAGAGGCCAAAAACCTGCTGTTTTACATCTACAGAAATAGGATAACCATCAATTCGGATATTATTGATTTCATTGAGGATCATGAATTTTTCGTAAATAAGGGAGTCAAGTGGCAAAACATCTTCACCGGGATAATAAGTGCAGGTATTCGTCATTCTCCGAATGAACGCTTCTTCACTTTTATCAAGGTCAACTTTGTCGTTAAAATTCCACGGATAGATTTTCCCTGCTTTTCGTTCCAGCCAGGCATGCTCTGAATTGTCCTTGCGCAAGGGCCCAACGAAATACGGAATCCGAAAGGTCATGATGGAAAGGAGCTTATCTTGATTGGAGATGGCATCTTTTCCGCATTGGGTCAAAAAAGGCAGATAAGAAGCGGCTTTATTCAAAATAGTCTTTAGTTCATAATAGTAAAGCTGGTAAGGGATAACCCTGTTTTCACCTGATACTTGTTTCGGCATAAAGGAATTGTCTGTAAGACGCTGAATCATTTCATCAAAATCAACCTTATCAGCTTCACTGCATTCGATGTTCTTTACCTTTCCAAGGACGTACTTGCAAAATTCTTCTTGGGTTGCCTTATTTTTGGGCAATGTACCCTTGACTTCTTTTACATGATAGGAATATGCGACATAGTTTTTGGTTGTTTCACTATCTACGTTTCGAAAAATGTCATCATATTCCTTTGCTAGATAGGTCTTCACAAAATACTTGAGCTGTGTCAAGTCATGGTGATGCTGTTCATAGAGCTTTACTTTCGATTCGGAGATTGTTCTGCCATCTTTGAGAGCATGTTTCATGATGGCCCAATCAAACAGCCTCCTAATATGCGCAATCCATTCACACTCATCCGGTGTAAGCGTTCCTAAGATTTCCTCAATTGCATCTTCCTTATCATTGAGTGTAAAGGAAGCATCATTACTTTCTTGAGGAAAAAGTTTATTGACCTTGACCTTTTTTCCTGCTAAAAGTTGGATAAGTCCATCTTCACTGATATTGGCATCAAAATTATCCTCCGGCTTTTGGCTGCCAAAGATCAGAGACTTCAAGGCTTTATACTTATCGTTGACGGAGTTTCGTGAAAGCAGGGTCGCTTGGAGTGCTTTTGACTCACATACCCAAGGTGACACCCCATTATCGGAAAGAAATGCCAGAAACTCAGGATAAAAGGCGTCAAAACTCAGAACATCCCCAATATTATCCTTATCCACTTCATTGAGGAAATGACCACGATGAGCAACCAGCCAGGCAACAGCCAAATAAACAAGCCGCGGGTCATGCTTTTCACTGCTTTCCATAAGGTCCACAATGAGGTGATGGATGGTTGGATAGTCAGAATAATATTCCTTATCCGTATAGGTCGGGTCATTAAAGAAAATATGTTTATCCGTTTCAGCCACATCATCCCGCCATAAAGCGCTCTCATGAAGTCTGATAAAAAAACGTGGATCAATGGGACTAATCACGGGAGCAAAGATTTCTTGAACCAGTTTGACACGCTGTTGCCTGCGGTCAAGGCGTCTGCGGCTCGTACGAAAGCTTCTCCGTTCAGCTGATTGATTCCCCGCAGCAAACACGTGGGCACCCCACATCGGTTCGCCTTTAAATTTGAGCAAATGGTACGATGGGTCGGTTACGGCATATCCAACAGAATTTGTTCCTATATCCAGACCAAGATAATACATTTTTCCCATGTTGACATCTCCTTAAGATTATGCTAGAGTAAACATGTAAATATCCTTTAATTTACATATCGAGTTCAAATAACGTTTTTACGAAGTCGCCGGTTCGTCCGGCAGCACAGTGTGTGCTATGACCTGCTTAGGCAGGTCTTTTCTTTTTTCATTGCTGTTTGAAATTGACTGTATTTACTGTCTATTCATTATATAAGGAATCATCTTATAAAGCAATCTTTTGAAGTACTAAAAAAATGACATCTTCCATTATCTTCATATAGACATAGAAAATGGTTCTATAATTTATTTGGTTCTATAATTTATTTGGTTCTATAATTTATTTGGTTCTATAATTTATTTTGGGGCGCTAACGTGACCGTCCAGATGCGTGTCCTCT
>ENA-OPXI01001760-OPXI01001760.1-human-gut-metagenome-genome-assembly--contig:-NODE-1760-length-10702-cov-2.786982_pt1 | contig 10702 bp, 6 predicted proteins | sample MGYA00241520_ERZ502032 | MGnify/ENA primary metagenome ERZ502032 (study PRJEB25962, sample SAMEA2042106) | human gut metagenome | biome: human gut; feature: human-associated habitat; material: faeces...
CTACTTATCTGCGTAATAAGTTGGATGATGATGTTATCCCCGGAATTATAACCTCTGATTTACGTTATCCAAACTCTACGATGTCTGATAGAAATGAATCTGTCTATAAACGGAAAGTAGAAGAACAGAATGAAGAAAATAAATTCGAGGCATATCAAATCACTCCTGAATGGAAAAGGTTAATAGAGCGTTCTTCCGTTTATTTTAGGGATAGGGGTATTATTTATTGTCTGGTTGTCATGCCGTATAACCCGGATATAACAGCTTTTACAGTAGCGGAGAAACAACGAGCTTTGCGAATGTTTACTCAAATGTTTGATTCTATCCTTATCGTCGACTGTATGGATCTATTGGATACGTCGGATTTTTATGACGCTATCCATCCGAACCGGAAAGGAGCGGAGAAGATAACAGATCAGATCATCCGGTCATTGCGTTCTTCTAGGCTTTCTTTTTAGGATGATATAAACAGGGTTTCTCTATGTATTTCCAGGATAACATACCCAATCCGGTGCTAAGGATAGTGGTAAGAGCCAATGTCAATATCAAGCTATACCGATCAAGTCCGTAATGAATGAATATTTGGATGATCGGGAAATGAATCAAGAAAATACCATACGAGAAATTTCCCATCCGGTTGAATACATGTAACCACTTGAATCCGTAAGCTACCGTGATAATGATAGAGGCTAGAGCGATAGGCTCGAAAATACTCAGCAACATATACTCTCTACCCAATAAAAGAAATAGGCTGACAGGGAACAAATATCTCATATATTTTCGAAAAATAGGGAAATAGGCAAGTATGATAATACCAGAACAAAAGTACATCATTTGTCCGGGGAATTGTCTTTTCATGAATTCATAAATAGGGTTGTGTGTCATATCATCTAAATAATTACACGTTGTCGAGTAGATGAAAGATAAGATATAAATAAGAAGTAGGCATACCAATTTATTGTATCTTTTCAGTAACCAATAGATAATGGGTATAATGATATATAGCATGAATTCAACCTTGATAGTCCATAAAGACCCATTCATCGCTTGTAAAGGATTGGTATCGAATACGCCGGGTAAATCCGGCGATAAAAAGTTAAATGTAAGTAAATTACAGATAAGATAGGTGTATAAGCTAGAAGAGGTGAGGTATTCCCTGCAGGATAAAGAGGTAAGGAATAATCCGATTAAGGCACATAATAAAATAGTCAAGCTGTAGGCGGGCATAATACGTTGAATACGTTTACGGAAAAAAATCCGGGTATTAGGCGTACGTAAGAAGCTAAACATAACAAGAAATCCACTAATAATAAAGAAACCTTTCACTCGAAATCCTCCGCTAACAAACCAAAAAGGATCTGTCTCTGTCAGTGTGCTGAAATGGTTGAACATGACAGAATACGCAAGAAAGAAGCGAATAAAATCAAAATTATTCGCTTCTTTTACTTGATTTATTAATCTGGAGTTGAGTAAAACTTTCTCTGATTGATTCATTGTTCTATTTGACTACAATGATTTTTGTTACGACGCTCTCTGAGGCTTCCTCCGTGGAAGCTAGTACAAGATATACGCCTGTCGCTACACGTGATCCGTTTGCGTTCCGGCAATTCCAGATAGCTTGCCCCCCCAAGGATTTAGTTTGATAAATAATATTTCCGTTTAAATCCGTGATTTTTACATTCGAATTATCCATTAATCCTACAATCGTTACTTTATCCATATGTTCGGGACGTACCGGATTGGGATATGCGTAGATCTCCGAGTAATCAGATTTACCCTCCGAAGCTTCTCCTTGATAGGAATTTAGTCCTTTATCGGTACCGATAAAAACCTCACCGGTCTTATCGTTTATCTCTATATCGTATATGTTATCGGAAAGGAGCGGGCTATTGGTCGTATTAAATTGATAAACGATAGTCTCATTATCATTATCTAGAACATAGACGCCATTTCCTTTGGTTCCAATCCATTTTCGATTACCTGCGTCTACTTTTAGGGTCGTGACGACAACGTTATCTAAGAAATAAGCGAGATTGCCAGTTTCCTCATTGGTATATTTTACCCTTGTACAACGTGTAGCGGCTTTATCCTCAGCGGAAGAGATCCTAGGTTTAGTGAAGTATACGGCTCCCCGATTCGTACCAACCCAGATATATCCATCCTTATCCTCGGCTACGCATGTATAATTACTAGGAGTCAATTCTTTTCCGTCGGTATCAATAAGTGTAGTAAACTCATACGAGGAAACTTCGTCTAAAGACTCGCTATTCGGTATCATTACAAGTTTAGGGGTGTTACGAGGCACATAAATCCATTTGTCGTTAGTGGAGGTTATAAGTATATCGTTTATTGTATAGACTCCTCTAAGTTGCTCGATATCCAAACGATGCCATGCTCCTGCTTTGTCAAGAACAAGTACCGCATGGTTAACCTCTGAGCTTGTCATCCACAAATTTCCATTTTTATCAAAGGCCAGTCCATCTATATAACAATAACCGGACCCATAGCCTCCCGCGGTTTCTTTAAAGGCATTCTTTTCATTGTATGACTGGACGGGAGTTCCATTCTTATATTGGATAACGCCATCACCCATGGAAGAGGCGTATACGATCTCATCATTAGAATCATCGGTCGTTACGGCTATACTTGTATAGTCTCGTGGATTTCTTGGTAAATTGAGTTTCTTTTGGGCTTCTTTAGGATCGATAAAAGACCATTTATCATAATCGTATGTAAGAATATAACCTCCTTTGTCGAAGCGCTTACCATTTAGGAGGTCTTTACCTCCTATGATCATATATACTTTATCATTTTTACAAACAATATCGAATGCGCTATTGCTGTAAGGTCCGTCTAAAATGATAGGTTCATTAAGAGCCTCAAAACTATTTGAGCCTTTCCGTTGGATAGAACGTAGCCCTTTGCTTCCTTCCGCTATCCAATATTTGTCTGTTTGATAGGTACTGATGTCATTGATACTTAAGTTTATTTGGTCAAACTTTTGCGTATCGGATACGATGAAAACCCTTGAGTTATCTATACATGCTAATTTTTCGCCTATTACTTTCATGTATTTTAGGGTTGAGCTATTTATTATTCGGGAAAGCTCTCCATTGTTTTCATAGAAGATACCTTGCTGACTGACCAAGTAGAACAAGGTATTCTTGAATGAAGCGATAGCTGAGATCGTATGACTATCGGAAAGGTTTGATAATCCATAGGGCTTCCAGTTTGCCTTATCCAGTAGGTTCTCTTTTAATGAGGCGTATATAATCCCCGAAGATACTTCTGCCTTATTGGTTGTAGAGGCATATATATTGCCATTCTGTATGGCACACGATGTTATATTTAAGGAAAGCTTGTAGGTATCCTTTATTTCCTTTTTGGCCATATTGACCACGACGATACCGAATGCTGTCGATAAATAGGCATATTCATCATGTACCAATACTGAATTGATTTGTTTGTCTCTTATGGACGTACTGGTTGACAGATAAGGTAGATTTGTCGCCACTCCTCCCTCAAGTATATCTATATTTGAATTATCATAGATAATAAGGAGTGATTTTGTTTGTTTATTATAGCGGATCAAAGAAATCGTATTATCATTTAATCCGTTTCCTTTATAATATTGCTTAATACTATTATCATCTTTTCCATACGTATAAAGAGATCCTTCCGCTACCACAAATACTTGGTCGTTCGATTCCTCTACGCTGTTTGTGTTATTGTAAGAAAGATACGTTTTCCATCCGGTTGTATTAAAATTAGCGGCTAATACAGTGAATGAAAAAAATGAAAATAGAATGATAGTAAGTATATGTCTCATATTAACAATTGTAATCAGATAAAAATGATGTTAACTTCATGACGGCTTTCGCACGATGGCTGATCTGGTTTTTTGTATCGTTACCCATCTCGGCGAAAGTTTGTGTATAGGTATCAGGCATGAATATAGGATCGTATCCAAATCCGCTATCTCCGCGTTTTTCGGTAGTGATAGAGCCATTCACGATACCGTCGAAGGTATATTCTTTTCCGTCAAGGACTAGAGCTATGACCGTGCGGAAACGTGCTTTTCTGTTTTCTTTATGATTCATTTCGGACAACAGCTTGTTCATATTAGCTTCCGAGTCGTGCCCTGTTCCTGCGTAACGAGCCGAATAGACTCCCGGAGCATTATTCAATACCTCGACTTCTAATCCCGTGTCGTCAGCGAAACAATCATATCCGAATTTCTCCTTGATATAGCGGGCTTTTAGCAAAGCATTTCCCTCTAAGGTATCTGCCGTCTCGGGGATATCGTCATGGCAATCTATATCGGATAAACTTATGATTTCCGCGTATCCGGCGGTTATCTTGCGGACCTCGTCCAGTTTGTGTTGATTATTTGTCGCGAATACAAGTTTCATATTTCGTAATCTATTAAATAAGAAAGCATTTCTATACGGTAGATATATAACGTATGGAAATGCTTTAAATTGTTTGTATATTCTTTTTTAAGTCTTTATCTGATCGAACCCCTCACCATATACCCCTCGGACGATGCTTTGGGAGATGAACGCTTGGTGGTCTATCCGCTTCACGATCCGGAAGATGGAGACGGATTCGGATTTCTTGGCGAGTAGTACGACTACTTTGACGGGTTTGCGGGAATAACCGCCCTCACCGTCTAGTATCGTGCAGCCACGGCCTAACTCATGGATGATACGATCCGCTATCTCGTCGTACTTCTGGGAGAAGATGAGGAATTGTACGGATTGGCGGTTACCGTTCAATACCATGTCGAGAACGTAATTGCTTATGACCATCTCCACGAAACCGAAAACGATCTTGTCCACGTTATGGAACAGGAAGAAAGAGGAACTGATGATGAAGAAATCGCAAAACAGAAGGATACGTCCGATCGATATATTCTTATATTTATTGATTACCGCACCGATAATATCCGTACCTCCGGTACTACCGTTCGCCGAGAATACCAATCCTAGTCCGGCACCACACATAAACGCTCCGATTATGATAGCCATAAACGGCTGGTCGTGCAGTATAGGTTGTCCTTTCAGCAGCCACTCGAAGAGAGAGAGAGAAGCCGAGAGTGAGAAAACTCCGAAAATAGTTTTTATCAAGAATTTTAGACCAAGGATCTTTAAGGCTACCACCAACAAGGCTACGTTGATGACAAAATAAGATACGGATACCGGGATCAATCCATTGGAGGCAAAGAAGATCAACGCACAGATACCACTTACCCCACCTGTCACGATCTCGTTGGAAAGGATAAAGGCGTTGAATCCGAATCCGTATAATAAAGTTCCGAACAGGATCATTAGATAATCCTGTACGGAAAAATAGATTTTTGTGAGTTTTAAGTTCATCCCACTACGATATTAACGATTTTGCCGGGAACGACAATAACTTTCTTAACGGCCTTGCCTTCCATCCACTTCGCTGAGTTCTCATGATTCAAAGCCGCTTTCTCGGCGTCCTCCTTAGAAATATCCGCCGGTAGCTCTAGGTTGTAGCGAGCTTTACCATTGAATGAGATCGCGTAAACAACGGATTTCTCCTTGAGATATTCTTCGTTGTGTTTCGGCCACCGGGCATCGCAGATGGTCGTATCATGTCCTAATTGATGCCATAGCTCTTCCGCTATATGAGGAGCGAACGGAGCCAATAAAGTGATCAGCGGCTCCAAGATGGCGCGCTTGCTGCATTTTAAGCTCGTTAACTCGTTCACGCAAATCATGAAGGCGCTAATGGACGTGTTGTATGAGAAATGCTCGATGTCGAACGTTACTTTCTTGATCAGCTTATGCAAGGATTTCAATTCGTCGGCCGTAGGCTCGACATCGGTAACTTGCAGGGTATCCGTATTGCCGAAGAACAAGCCCCAAAGCTTCTTTAAGAAACGGTGTACGCCATCGATACCGTTCGTATCCCAAGGCTTGGATTGCTCCAACGGGCCTAGGAACATCTCGTACAAACGTAGGGTATCGGCACCATATTTCTCAACGATCATATCCGGGTTCACTACGTTGAACATGGATTTGGACATCTTCTCGACCGCCCATCCGCAGATATATTTACCATCTTCCAATACGAACTCCGCGTCGTTGTATTCCGGACGCCAGTTCTTGAAAGCCTCTATATCCAACAGATCGTTAGATACGATATTTACGTCTACATGGATAGGGGTGACCTCGTATTGGTCTTTCAAGTTCAAGGAAACGAATTTATTGGTTCCGTTGATGCGGTACACGAAGTTCGAGCGTCCTTGGATCATACCTTGGTTGATCAATTTCTTGAACGGCTCTTCCTCGCAAACGATACCCAAGTCGAACAAGAACTTATTCCAGAAACGGCTGTAAATCAAGTGGCCGGTAGCGTGTTCCGTACCACCGATATATAAATCCACGTTTCTCCAATATTCATCCACGTCTTTAGCTACCAAGGCTTTATCATTACGCGGGTCCATATAGCGCAAATAATAAGCGGAAGAACCGGCGAAGCCCGGCATCGTACAAAGCTCTAGCGGGAAGATCGTCTGGTTATCGATCTTCGATACCTCGGTGACTTTTTGGTTTACCGTGTCCCAAGCCCATTTAACGGCGTGTCCTAATGGAGGCTCGCCCGTCTCGGTAGGCAAGAATTTATCTACTTCCGGCAGCAACAGGGGCAGACATTCTTCCGGCAACATCTGAGGCATGCCATCGGCGTCGTAATATACCGGGAACGGTTCGCCCCAATAACGCTGGCGGCTGAAAATAGCGTCGCGCAAGCGGTAGTTTATCTTCACACGTCCCAAATCGTGATCTTTTACGTATTTCTTGGTAGCGGCTATCGCTTCCTTGATCGTCAGTCCGTTCAAGGAAAGATCGCAATAAGGAGTAACGCCGTCTCTCGGAGAATTGCATACGATACCTTCCTTGGCATCGAAACTTTCCTCGCTTACGTCGCAACCTTCCACCAAGGGGCGGATTTCCAGTCCGAAATGCTTCGCGAAAGCGTAGTCGCGGCTATCGTGCGCCGGAACCGCCATGATCGCTCCCGTACCGTAGCCGGCCAATACATAGTCGCTGATCCAGATGGGAACCGCCTCGCCCGTAAACGGGTTAATAGCGTAGGAACCACTGAATACACCGGTTACCTGACGGTCGGCGATGCGCTCGCGCTCGGTACGTTTCTTGGTACGATCTAGGTAAGCGTCTACTTCCGCTTTTTGGTCTGCCGTAGTTAATTGTTGAACCAATTCGCTTTCCGGAGCTAATACCATGAAGGTAACACCAAACATCGTATCGGCACGGGTCGTAAAGATCGTGAATTCCCTGTCGCTGTCTTTTACCTTGAAGCGAACCTCGGCACCTTCGCTGCGTCCGATCCAGTTCTTTTGGGTCTCTTTCAAGGAATCCGTCCAGTCGATCGTATCCAATCCGTCCAACAGGCGTTGCGCGTAAGCGGATACACGTAAGCACCATTGGCGCATGATCTTTTGTTCCACCGGATAGCCTCCACGCTCGGAAACACCGTTCACGACCTCATCGTTCGCTAATACGGTACCCAAGGCGGCGCACCAGTTTACCATGGTCTCGCCACGATAAGCGATCCGGTAGTTGAGTAATATCTCTTGTTTTTCTTTATCGCTCTTGGCTTTCCATTCATCGGCGGTGAAACTAAGTTCCTCTCCGCAAGCTACGTTCAGACCTTCCGTACCACTGGTCTCGAAAGCCTGTATCAACTCGCTGATCGGGCGGGCTTGCTTCTCGTCGTTGCAGTAGTAGCTGTTGAACATCCGGATGAAGGCCCATTGCGTCCATTTGTAATATTCGGGATCGCAGGTACGGATCTCACGGCTCCAATCGTAGCAGAAACCGATCTTTTCCAATTGCTCCCGATAACGGGCTATATTATTCTTTGTCGTGATCTCCGGATGTTGTCCGGTTTGGATGGCGTATTGCTCGGCGGGTAGTCCGTAAGCGTCGTAACCCATCGGGTGCAATACGTTAAAACCTTGCAAACGTTTGAAACGCGAATAAATATCAGAAGCTATATAACCGAGCGGGTGGCCAACGTGCAATCCCGCACCGGAAGGATAGGGGAACATGTCCAATACATAGTATTTAGGCTTATTCGTGTCCTTTTCGACTTTATAAACCTTTTCGGCAATCCAGTAGTCGTGCCACTTCTTCTCAATCTCTCTGAAATTGTACTCCATGATCGTTTATCGTTTTTGTATCGTTTTCTATTTAAGGCCACAAAGTTAGTGAATTTATTTATTTTATATGAGTTATTTACATGAACTGTTTATTTCACGTAACCAATCCGGGGGCGAGATTGATTCTCGGTTCTTTTCGCTTGTAACTCAGCGAGTGACAGATTGATTAGCTCAAGTTGCGTGCGGGTATCTTCGTTGATGTTGTTGTAATCGGCAAATGCTTCTTCGATATACGCTTTGAGTTCCTTTACTTCTTGTTGGAGTTCAAGCAAAGGGGAGGAAGAACTTATTATTTGTCGTATGCCGACGAAAGCACGCATGATAGAGATATTGACTTTAATGGCTGTATCGGATCTGAGTACAGAAGAAAGCATTGCTATACCTTGCTCCGTGAAAGCGAATGGAGCATATTGGTTACCTCCTTTCTTTGAGATGCCAATTTGGCATACCATATTGTTTTTCAAGTTGTTAAAGTATCGCTTGTAATTCCATAGTATAAGAACTTATTAGTTTACTTTATTTGATATAACCAATTTTAGGTCTTTTAGCATTGTTCTTTTTCTTTGTAGCCAGTTCGGAAAGAGCTATGTAAATATCATCCAAAGACTTTTGGGTATCTTCACTGAGATCATTGATAGCGCAAAGCGTTTCTTCATTAGCCATTTCAAGAGATTTGATACGTTCTTGTAGCTCTTTAATTTCGATGGAACTAGTGATAGTTTGTAAGGTATAATTCCGGATAGCGACAAAGGCTCTCATAATGTTTCTGTTGATTTCTATGGCAGTTTTAGAATTTAGCACACTACTAAGCATAGCCACCCCTAATTCCGTGAAAGCAAAAGGCTTATATTTGAAATTACTACCTCTTCCTTTATTCAAGATACCAAATTGGCATCTTGAAAGTTCCTCCTTGGTTAACTCAAACATGAAATCATCTCCTTCAAAGCGTTCTATATTACGTCTGACCGCACGTTTCAGTTGGGCGGTTTCCGTTCCATACATTTCCGCCAGATCAAAATCCAGCATGACTTTTTGCCCTCTGATCTCATAAATCTTGTTTTGTATCGTTTGTAATTCCATAGTAAAGATTTTAGTTTAATATTGTAGTAATGGTCGCAAAGGTTTGTAAAATAATTGAGATAAGCAATAAGCTAGTTGGATATTTATGATTGGTTGTATTTGTAAGTTGTACAATGAATTATTGCTGATCCGGCTTATTGTCTATTTTTTATGTGTTCTTATTTTCCTTATAAGATTTCCGGGAAAAACACGTACGTGATTTATGAAAAACACGTACGACTTTTCGGAAAAACATGTACGTGTTTTCCGGAAAACATGATGATGTTTTTATATCACTGATATTCATGTATATATAACTTGATACCTTTGCATGGACTTATTGTGTTTTTTTTCTTCTTGTATTTGTTATTTTGTTGTTCTATCGTTTGTTTATGAATTAAAAATATTTAATTTTGCTTATTTATAATAAAGGATGAAGTCATTTATATATATACTATTAACTTCCTTGACTTTCCTTGTGGTAGGATGCCAAAATGAATCTGAGGAAATCCGTTTGATCAATCAGGCGGAACGCCTGTTTGATGCTTATCCGGATAGTGTAATCACTACATTGGATTCCATTCCGCTCCCAGAAGAGATGAGTCCCCGTCTGATAGCCCGTTGGTGTATGTTATACGCACGTGCCGCCGATAAAATAGAGGACGAGATGCCTTATACGAACCAGCTTGAGATCGCCTTGAAATACTATCAAAAGAAAAAGATGCGGGAAGAGGAGGCTGAGATCGGTCTTTATCTGGGGCGTTCGTACGTGGAGGATAAGGAGTACGAGAAGGCAATGAGGACTTACTCCGATGCGCTGAAAGTAGCGTTGGCGATTAAGGATTATAATCGTGCCGGGTATATTTGTAGTTATATGGGGGATTTGTATGAACTGGATGATCGTTATGTGTTAGCTGCAAAAAAATATAAGGAGAGCGGACGGTATTTTCGATTGGCCGGTAATATGAAAAGCTATGTGCGTTCGTTTGTGAATGAGGGAAGGAGTTATATGGATGTTGATTCTAATTATTTAGCTTTAACTATATTGAAGCGAGCAGAAGTGATAATAGATTCCTTGAGAGTAGATGAGGTTAGAAATTATGTATACAATGGTCTAGGTAATATATTTAATGTTTTGGAAAAATATGATTTAGCTGAAAAATATTTATTGAAGAGCATAAAAGAGGATTCGAGTGATACTGCTTCGGATTATTTGACCTTATCAGATCTTGAGCAAAAGCGTGGAAATTTAGAACAAGCGGAAAATTATCTTCAAAAGGCTAATAGTGTATCCATAGATAATGATTTTGTACCGGCTACTATTGCTTATCATTATTATAAAATAAATAAAGAAAGAGATGATTATAAAAGAGCTTTGTCTTTTTATGAAGAATATGTAGCAGCAGAGGATTCCCTTATGAATATAAG
>ENA-OPXI01001772-OPXI01001772.1-human-gut-metagenome-genome-assembly--contig:-NODE-1772-length-10647-cov-4.309290_pt1 | contig 10647 bp, 9 predicted proteins | sample MGYA00241520_ERZ502032 | MGnify/ENA primary metagenome ERZ502032 (study PRJEB25962, sample SAMEA2042106) | human gut metagenome | biome: human gut; feature: human-associated habitat; material: faeces...
CTCTCTTTTGGAAAGATAAAGCGGAGAAAGAGGGATTTGAACCCTCGCGCCGGTTTCCCGACCTACACCCTTAGCAGGGGCGCCTCTTCAGCCTCTTGAGTATTTCTCCTCGCCTGAATTTCTGTAATATCTTACAGCATTTATTCAGTTGTGCACCAACAGTGCATATGTGATTATACTAGACTGTTGTCACAATGTCAATGTCTAAATTCAAACTTTTTTATTTTTCTTTTTTCTTTGATTTCTTTGATTTGTTGTTATGTCCGCCCTTAGTGTTCCATTTTCATGTGCAATTGTCGTGCTTATTCAAAAGGAATCACAGCTCCGTCATAGGTTTTTTCGATATATTCTTTAATCTCATCTGATTTCAATGCCTTTACAAGAGCCTGTATCTTTTCCTCTTTTTCATTTTCCTCTTTTACTGCAATAATGTTTACATATGTTTTTGCAGCCTCAGAATCTGATTTTTCATATGCAAGCGCATCTTTGGCTACAGAATATCCTGCTTCCAGCGCATAGTTTCCATTTAGTACTACATATGCAGTTTCTCCGGTCACTCTTGCTACCTGTGCAGCTTCCAGTTCTACAATTTCTACATTATATGGATTTTCTTCAATATCATTTACTGTTGCATTGAGTCCTGCCCCGTCTTTTAATGTGATGATTCCATTGTCCTGTAAGAGAAGCAATGCTCTGGCTTCATTTGTCGTATCATTTGGCACTGCGATTTTATCACCTTCGGAAATTTCATTCAGATTCTTTTTTGTTCCTGGATAAATTCCAAATGGCTCATAATGGATATCTCCTGCATCTACCAGATGAGTTCCTTTTTCCTCATTGAAACTTTCCAGGTATGGCACATGCTGGAAATAGTTTGCATCAAATTCTCCGCTCTCTACAACTTCATTTGGCTGCACATAGTCATCAAACACTGTCACTTCCAGCTGATATCCTTCTTTTTTCAGAATCGATTTTGCCTGTTCCAATATTTCAGCGTGCGGAGTTGCAGATGCTGCTACTTTAATCGTCTTTGCATCTTCACTGCTGCCTTTCTCCTCTGCTTTTGAATTACTTTGGCATCCTGTCAGTACTCCTAATGTTAAAATTCCTGTTAATATAATTGCTGTTACCTTTTTCATATTCTCTCTCCTTTTCCCTTTTGTTTTTGCTGTTTTTCTATTTTCTTTTATCCAGTACAGATGCAGCTTTCATTCCCGCCGACTGGAAAATCTGAACCAGTATCACAAGCAGAACAACTGTCACGATCATGATTTCAGACTGATATCGATAATATCCATAACGGATGGCGATATCTCCAAGTCCACCGCCACCTACAGTTCCTGCCATAGCTGAGTATCCGAGGATCGTCCCTATTGCAATTGTCGCTCCTGTGATCAGAGATGTTCTCGCTTCTACGAGAAGAACCCTGGTGATAATTTTGAAATTTCCTGCTCCCATTGCTTTTGCAGCCTCAATCACTCCCTCATCCACTTCTTTAACCGAAGATTCCACCATTCTTGCAATAAACGGCACTGCTGCCACCACCAGTGGAACAATGGTCGCCGATGATCCGTAGCTTTGCCCCACGAGCAATCTCGTGAGCGGTATCACAAGGATCAAAAGAATCAGAAACGGGATGCTTCTCACAATGTTTGAAATAAGATCTAATATCTTATATAACACTGCATTCGGTTTCAAACCGTCTTTATCTGATACTGCCAGGCAGATTCCCATTGGGAGACCAAGGACATATCCCAGAATCGTAGATGCCAGTGTCATATATAAAGTTTCTTTTACTCCATTTAAAATCATTAAGATCACGTCTTCACTCCACATCATCCGTCACCTCCTCCAGTTCAATGCCACATGTTTTTAAATAGTTCTGCATTTCCTCTGCCTGTCTGCTGTCTCCTGCAAACTCCAGAATCATTTCGCCTTTTGCAACACCTCCGATATTTCTTGTGTCTGCTCGCAGAATGTTGACCGGTTCCCGGAACTTTAAGATCATATTAGCGATCACTGGCTGGAACGCCGAATTTTCTGAAAATACAATTCGTACTTTTCTGCCACTCTGAATCAGATCTTTTGTATTGCCGGAAGATTCTGCTCTGCTGATATCATCTCCTTCATCTTTTCGGATTAATTCTCTTGCCACATCTGATTTTGGATGACTGAATATCTCGGACACACTTCCTGTCTCCACAATTTCTCCTGATTTCATGATCGCTACATGAGAACAAATTTTTCTGACCACAGACATCTGGTGGGTAATGATCACAATCGTAATATTAAATTTCCGGTTGATTTCCCGTAACAATTCCAGAATCGATGCTGTTGTCTGTGGATCCAAAGCGCTTGTAGCTTCATCACACAACAGGATTTTAGGCGATGTTGCAAGTGCTCTTGCAATTGCAACTCTCTGTTTTTGACCACCTGATAATTGAGAAGGAAATGCATTTGCTTTTTCCTTCAATCCTACGATTTCCAGAAGTTCTTCCGCTTTTTCTCTTGCTTCCTTTTTCTTTTTGCCCTGGATATACATCGGAAAACACACATTTTCCAGTACTGATTTCTGCATCAGAAGATTAAAATGCTGAAAGATCATTCCAATCTGTTCTCTTTGCTTTCTCAATTCTTTCTCTTTCAGCCCGCCCAATGCACGTCCTTTTATCAATACATTTCCGGATGTAGGCTGCTCCAGAAAGTTCATACATCGTACCAATGTACTTTTTCCTGCTCCTGACATTCCGATAATTCCGTAAATTTCTCCTGATCTTATTGTCAGGTTTACATTTTTTAACGCCTGAACAGTTCCTTCTTTGGAAGAATATGTTTTGGACACATTTTCAATTTTAATTTCCGCCATTGCTTTTTCCTTCCATTTTTTATTCGTTTTCCCTTATTCTGTTTGGGATGTATTTAACTATATCATTTTAGTTGGAAATGTGTTAATTCTAAAAAAATACAGCCAGTAATAGTTTTTCCCTATTACTGGCTGTGATATTTTAATTGATATCCAACGTTTTGTCTTTATATTTTGATATTTCTTCCAGATATTTTTTCCCGAGTGGACTGATTGCAACTCCGCTTCTGACCAAGTATCCAATGGTCATCACTTCATCTGATTTCAGCTTTACTGCACAATACTCTTCCCCGTTAAGTTCCTCGCAGATGATACCGGAACATAAAGTATATCCATTCAATCCCACCATAAAATTCAGAATCGTCGCCCGATCATCTACCTTGATCAGCTGCTTATATTCAAATGTACTCAGCACTTCTTCTGCAAAATAAAAGGAATTGTACGTCCCTTGTTCAAAAGACAGACAAGGGTATTCATTTAACTCTTCCAGTTCAATTTCTTTCCGATTTGCCCAGGGATGTCCTTTCCACATATACACATAAATACTGCACTTAAGAAGTTCATGAAATTCAAGATTACACTCATAGAATAATTTTGTCAGTACTTTCCGGTTAAACTCATTGACATACAGAATCCCGATCTCACTTTTGAAATTCTTAACGTCCTGAATCACGTCATATGTTTTTGTTTCATGAACAGCAAACTCGTATTCTTCCATGCCGAACTGTCTCACCATCTCTACAAAGGCATTTACTGCAAATGTATAGTGCTGCATTGATACGCTGAATTTCTTTTTTTGATTTTCTTTTTCCACGTATTTGGATTCGATCAGCTGGTACTGCTCCACAACCTGCCTGGCATACCCGATAAATTCCTCGCCCTCCGGCGTAACAGACACGCCTCTGTTGGTTCTTCGAAACAGATCAATCCCAATTTCTGTCTCCAGTTCTTTGATTGCTGAGGATAAGCTCGGCTGGGAAATAAACAGTCTTCTCGCCGCTTCATTCATAGATCTGGCATGTGCAACAGTGATCGCATATTTTAACTGTGTTAATGTCATTGTATTTCAGCCCTTTCCGGACAATTTTCATCAATTATTTTCTGGATACGGTCATGTACGATCTCTGCAATCTCCGTAGTTTTCATATTTTTGTATTCTTCATAATACAGCGGTTCTAAAAAGTGTACCTGTACCGTAACCTGACTGATTGTTTTCGTATCGAATGGTTTAAAAGAATCAATCAATGCAACCGGAACAATCGGACATTTTGCTTTGGTTGCAGCTTTAAAGCTTCCGCCTTTGAAGGAGCCGATCTGATTTCCATTTTTAGAACGGGTTCCCTCGGCAAAAATCAGATAGTTCTTTCCATTTTGAACTTCCTTTGATACATCAATGATCACCTGCATAGACTGCCTGATATCTTCCCGGTCTATCATATATGCATGCATACAGGAAAAGACCTGCTTTAAAAACGGAACATCCTTTACTTCTTTTTTGGCTACTACAGAAAACGGATATGGACATGCGTCTAATATAGCCAGCACATCATACATTCCCTGATGGTTCGGAAAAAACATAAATCCGTTCTCTTTTGGAAGATTTTCTGCACCATGTTCTTCTATTTTTACATTTCCGCCTTTGTTGGCACGAAAAACAATCCACTTTAAAAACTTAACATGTTCTTCCAGTGTATAGTTTTCCGGGTGTGCCGCTCTGTGACACAATTTGATCCACATGTACGGAACCAGTAAGATATTCCGAAACACCATTAATAAAATACGTTTCATTTTTTCTGCTCCTGAAATTACTCATTTTTATAGATGCAATACTCTTTGATTGCACTTTCATATAAATTATTGCCCTCACTGTCTATGACAACGATTACCGGAAAGTTTTCTACCTGAAGCTTTCGAATTGCTTCTGTCCCCAGATCATCATATGCAACAACTTCTGATTTTGTGATACATTTTGACAGCAACGCTCCTGCGCCTCCTACTGCCGCAAAATAGACCGCACCATTTCTGATTACAGCATCAATCACATCCTGTGTTCTTTTTCCTTTTCCGATCATCGCACCCATCCCAAGATCCAGAAGCTGTGGTGTATATTTATCCATGCGGCTGGCCGTTGTCGGACCTGCAGAACCGATAGGACGTCCTTCCCTTGCCGGAGACGGTCCCATATAATAGATAATCTGATTCTGGATATCAATCGGAAGATTTTCCTGATTCTGCAGTGTTTCATACATTCTTTTATGCGCAGCATCCCGCGCTGTATAAATAGTTCCTGTAATATATACATAATCTCCTGATTTCAGAGTTTTTAATTCTTCTTTTGAAATCGGAGCCTGCAAATGTCTTTCCATAATGCTTTCCTTTCTGTTTTTCTTTTAAAGTTCACGAACGACATGTCTGTTTACATGACAGCAGATATTGATTCCTACCGGAAGCCCTGCAATATGTGTCGGATATGTATTGATATTAACTGCAAGCGCAGTAGTTGTTCCTCCAAGCCCGCCGGGTCCGATTCCAAGGCTATTGATTTTCACAAGCATCTCCTCTTCCATGTCTTTTACATATGGAATGTCAGAATGTACCCCCACTTCTCTTGTCAGAGCTTCTTTTGCCATCAGCGCACATTTTTCAAAGGTTCCCCCGATTCCTACTCCAACTACCATCGGAGGACAGGCATTCGGACCGGCGTCCCTGACTGCCGTCAGAATCGCATGTTTTACTCCCTCAATACCTTCTGCTGGCTTCAACATAAATACACGGCTCATATTTTCGCTTCCAAATCCTTTTGGTGCTACTTTTATCTTCACCTTATCTCCCGCAACGATTTTGGTATGGAGCACTGCCGGTGTATTATCTTTTGTATTTTCACGGATTAATGGATCTTTTACCACAGATTTTCTTAAAAAACCTTCTGTGTACCCCTGTCTGACCCCTTCATTGACTGCCTCTTCCAGAAGGCCCCCCTCCAGATGCACATCCTGTCCGATTTCCAGAAATATAACTGCCATTCCGGTATCCTGACAGATTGGAATCATATCATCAGCCGCAATTTTTAAATTTTCCTGCAGCTGTCCCAATATCTGTTTTCCAAGCGGTGATTTTTCGTCCTGCTCCGCCTGTTTCATTGCTGTGTCCATATCTTTTGACAGATAGTGGTTTGCTTCAATACACATTTCTTTGATATTTTTTGAGATTTCTCTCACATCAATTGTACGAATCATAATGCCTCCTAGAATTTTTTACAATCATCAGGTTTCTGTTTTCACTATCCAGTATTATAGTATAGTTCCTTCAAAATTGAAACAAAAAAAGAGAGCCGGATGCTCTCTTTTGAGGTTCCGGCTCTCTTTCGGGAAGGGGGTGATACAATCCAGTTATCCTATTTTTCTTGATTTTCGATAAATGATCGCTCCTACAATAATGTTGAGTGAGATCAGCAGTCCAATCACCCATTTTGCATAGTCGTTATCAAAATCACCAGTCTTGACTGCTGGAACCAGGGCTTTACATACTACACATCTTCCATCACGATATATGTGTCCTGTTACTGCAATCGTCACCTTCTCCAGTGTTGTTTCGTTCTTTCCATCTTTATCCAGATATAATTTTTCACAAGTATCACACCGGTAGTATGCTCTATTTCCGGCTTCTGTACATGTTGCCTGCTTTTCTGGAACCCGGATCAGACTATGTTTGTGCGGTTCTACATAATCCGGATCTTTTGCCTGGCAAATGGTACAGATACCGTCTTTATACTGATGTCCCGTCGGAGGAAGCGTAATCTCTTCTACCGTTGTCTCCTCTGTTCCCGCCTTGTCGAGATACAGCTTTTTGCAGGACTGACACTGATAGCAAGCTTTATATCCGGCTTCTGTACATGTCGGTAGTTTTTCCTGAACCACCAACATATCGTGCTGATGCTTTTCTGACTGTCTTGCCGTGAACGAGAATGTTACAATCCGATACCATCCATTCTCTGATTCTTCGACCTTTGGTGTTCCCTGTACTTCATTTCCAGGAAGCACAGTAATCAGCTCCGGCGCTGCGAATTGATATCCTTCTTTTGCTTCATATGTTACATGAAGCTCATACTCACCTTCCTCAAATTTATCTGTTGACAGTAACGTGTTTTCTCCGTTCTTCGTCGTCCATTCAACCATATTGATAAAATAGTGTGCACCGGCAGGAACCTCTAATTCATATGACGGCATTTCTCCGATGACCGGCCAGGTTATATGATTTGTATTGATGATCGTAATCTCTTGTCTTCCCTCAGCCGGATTTTCATCACTTGTTTCCGCCGCCTCTGCAACTGAAAAAATCATAACTGCAAACATACAAACTGCTAAAGGTAGTGCCAGCCAACTCTTTGCCTTTTTCATAATCTCACGCTCCTCTCCCTGATTTCATTTTAATCATTGGTTTTCTGGTTTCCTTTGTGTGCACTTTATTTTGTTATATGGTTCTTTTTTCTTTATTATACTACAATTCTGTATTTTTATCTATATTTTCTTTATATTCTTTATTTTTTTATATTTTATCTGATTATTTGTTTTAAAAAAACCTCCGCATATCATGCGAAGGCTCTTTCTCTTTATTCTTCTATTGGAACGTCTGTCTCTTCCTCATCCTCAGAAATTTCGATTTCTTCTCCATCGATCTCTGCAGATGCTTTTCTTACTTTTGCGATACTTGCAACTTTTTCATTCTCAGGCAGATTGATCAGTTTTACACCGGATGTGATTCGTCCGTATACAGAAATGTCAGAACACTTCATACGGATCACGATTCCTTCCGTATTGATCATCATGATCTCGCTGTCTTCATCGACCGCCTTCATACCAACCACATCGCCTGTTTTTTCCGTGATCTTATAGCATTTTACACCTTTTCCTCCACGGTTCTGTCTTGTAAATTCATCCATATCTGTCAGTTTGCCCATACCTTTTTCAGATGCAATGAGCAGATATTTTCCTTGATCGCTGATCTGCATTCCGATCACTTCATCATGATCTCCAAGGTTCATGCCACGCACTCCCATAGAAACACGGCCTGTCGGACGCACATCCTTCTCACTAAACCGGATACACATACCGTATTTTGTAACCAGGATCACATCCTGTTCATCATCTGTAATCTTCACTTCGATCAGTTTATCATCTTCTCTGAGAACGATCGCAGCCAGTCCGGTCTTTCTGACATTTGCATAATCTTTAATCGGAGTCTTTTTCACAAGACCTTTTTCTGTTGCCATCAACAGATACTGTCCATCCTCGTACTCCCGGATTGGAATCATTGCTGTGATCTTCTCATCCGGCATCAGCTGCAGCAGATTGATGATTGCAGTACCGCGCGCAGTTCTGCTTGCTTCCGGAATCTCATAGCCTTTCAGACGGTACACACGTCCTGTATTTGTAAAGAACATGATATAGTGATGTGTTGTCGTAATAAACAGTTCCTTGATATAGTCATCATCCAGGATCTGCATTCCTTTGATTCCTTTTCCGCCTCGGTTCTGACTCTTGAATGTATCCATGGACATTCTCTTAATGTATCCCATTTTTGTCATGGTGATCACCACATTTTCTCTTGGGATCAGATCTTCCATGGAAATATCAAATTCATCAAATCCGATGGATGTTCTTCTCTCATCACCGTATTTATCACGGATCACAAGAATCTCTTCTTTGATCACGCCAAGTAATAACTTTCTGTCAGCAAGGATCGCACGTAAATGTTCGATCTGCTCCATCAGTGCTTTATATTCTGCCTCGAGTTTCTCTCTTTCCAGACCTGTCAGAGCACGCAGTCTCATATCTACGATTGCCTGTGACTGTACGTCTGTCAGTCCGAAACGCTCCATCAATTCTGATTTTGCGATCTGGACCGTCTGGGAACCTCTGATGATCTTGATCACTTCATCAATGTTATCTAATGCGATCAGTAATCCCTTTAAAATATGTGCACGCTCTTCGGCTTTATTTAACTCATACTGTGTACGGCGTGTCACTACTTCTTCCTGATGTTTCAGGTAGTAGTTCAGCATCTCCATCAGGTTCATGACCTTCGGCTCATTGCCGACCAGAGCCAGCATGATCACACCGAATGTGTCCTGAAGCTGTGTATGTTTGTATAACTGGTTCAGAATAACATTGGCATTGGCATCTCTTCGAAGCTCAATGACTACACGCATTCCTTCACGGCTTGACTGGTCACTTAAATCTGTGATTCCGTCAATCTTCTTATCACGTACCAGCTCTGCAATCTTCTCGATCAGTCTTGCTTTGTTAACCATGTAAGGCAGCTCACTTACGATGATACGGCTCTTGCCATTCGGCATCGTCTCGATATCTGTGACCGCACGCACACGGATCTTGCCGCGTCCGGTTCTGTATGCCTCTTCAATTCCTCTTGTTCCGAGAATCATACCACCTGTCGGGAAGTCTGGTCCTTTGATGATCTTTAAGATCTCTTCGATCGTTGTCTCTTCTTTATCCTCGATCTGGTCATCAATGATCTGTACGACTGCATTGATCACTTCACGCAGGTTGTGCGGCGGGATATTCGTCGCCATACCTACAGCGATACCGGAAGTACCGTTGACCAGAAGGTTCGGGAATCTTGACGGCAGAACGGTAGGTTCTTTCTCCGTCTCGTCAAAGTTCGGAATGAAATCAACGGTATTTTTATTAATATCCGCTGTTAATTCCATGGAAATCTTACTCAGTCTTGCCTCTGTGTATCGCATGGCGGCAGCACCGTCACCGTCCACAGAACCAAAGTTACCATGTCCGTCTACCAGCGGGTATCTGGTAGACCATTCCTGTGCCATATTAACCAATGCACCATAGATAGAGCTGTCACCGTGCGGGTGATATTTACCCATCGTATCACCGACGATACGCGCACACTTTCTGTGCGGCTTGTCAGGACCGTTGTTCAGCTCGATCATAGAGTACATGATTCTTCTCTGTACCGGTTTCAAACCATCTCTTACATCCGGCAGGGCACGGGACGCAATAACACTCATCGCGTAGTCGATATAAGAGGTTTCCATTGTCTGTTTCAGATCCACTTCGTGGACTTTGTCAAATATATTGTCTTCCATCAATCTCTCAGAGATTTAATTATCCCTGTTCCTCCTTTCTTCTACACGCTTATATTATACATCCAGATTCTTAACGTATTTTGCATTCTCAACGATGAACTCACGTCTTGGCTCTACTTTGTCACCCATCAGTGTCGTAAATGTCAGGTCCAGTTCGCTCGTTGTCTCATCATCCATCGTTACACGTAACAGGATACGGTGTTCCGGATCCATGGTTGTCTCCCAGAGCTGTTCTGCATCCATCTCTCCAAGACCTTTGTAACGCTGGATCTTATTATTACCGTCACGGCCGACTTCATTGATGATATTACTCAGTTCTTCGTCACTGTATGCATACCATACCTTCTTGTTCTTCTCAAGCTTATAAAGCGGCGGCTGTGCCAGATATACATAACCCTGCTTGATAAGCTCCGGCATGAACCGGTAAATGAACGTCAGAAGCAGTGTACTGATATGTGCACCGTCCACGTCGGCATCGGTCATGATGATGATCTTGTGATAACGCAGTTTGGAAATATCGAAATCTTCATGGATTCCTGTACCAAATGCAGTGATCATCGCCTTGATCTCGGCATTGCCGTAGATCTTATCCAGTCTTGCCTTCTCTACGTTCAGGATCTTACCACGCAGTGGAAGGATTGCCTGCGTCGCACGGTCACGT
>ENA-OPXI01001790-OPXI01001790.1-human-gut-metagenome-genome-assembly--contig:-NODE-1790-length-10590-cov-2.985477_pt1 | contig 10590 bp, 10 predicted proteins | sample MGYA00241520_ERZ502032 | MGnify/ENA primary metagenome ERZ502032 (study PRJEB25962, sample SAMEA2042106) | human gut metagenome | biome: human gut; feature: human-associated habitat; material: faeces...
TAAGATCATTCCCTTAAATTTTTAAGGAAGTGTAACTTGAAGATGAAGTATCGGGAATGGCTTGTGGGAGGAATCCGTCTCGTCTCTTCCTATCACTTGGAATCCCAGATGCTGATAGAAATGAAGTGCGGTTGTGTTTTGCTCATTTACGTCGACTTTTCGGATGGGTGTCTCTTGCAAGGCGAATTGGATAAGTCGTTTACCTAATCCTTTGCCTTGCTCTTCCGGATGTACGAAAAGCATCTCGATAAGCTCATCGCTTAAGCCCATGAAGGCGGCGATCTTTCCTCGCTCATTTCGGATGATATAAAGTTCTACCAATGGGAAATATCCGGGAACAAGTTCTTTATAAAATAAGATATCCTCTTCTTTTAGGAAATGATGGGTACTACGTACGGACGCTTCCCAAAGCAGAAGAAGCTCATTGAAGTCCTCGAAGGAGGGACGGGCTATCGTTCGCTTCATCGGGGTGTACTTCATCCCATGTGTAGTTTGTTCTTCGCAGATTGGTTCGAACCCGAATTTCCGGTAGATTGGGATTGCATAGGAAGAGGAGTTGACTGTCATTTCCGAGACTGGCTTATCTTGGATAGCGGCCTCGAATAATCGTTTGCCGATACCTTTTCCATGATACATAGGCGTGATGAAGAATAAGGAAATATGCTTTCCTTCATTTTTTGTAGCGATTAGACCTATTAATGACTCACCCTCGAATGCTCCGTAAATGGTTAGCTCATTTACCAGATCCTTATTGTAAATGAAACTCTTGAAGGTTTCCAATCCCTCTTCGTCGAAGTCACTCTTGCCACATTGGATGAACACGTCCAAAGACAAGGTTAATGCCCTATCGTATTCGTTTACCTGTAATTGTCTTATTTGCATAAATGGATTATAAGTCTTTGTTCCCAACTAATTTCTCATCCGCTACGATCTCAAAATGATGCGCATCGATGAATCGCCCGTTTTTGTAACAAGCTTTTCGGAAGATGCCAGTTTTCTTGAATCCCACTTTCTCTAATACCCGCATGGATGCCAGATTATATTCATACACCGTGGCGAATATACGAATAACCTCCGTATGCTCAAAATAATACTGGATCGCATCGGCTAACGCTTCAGAGGTAATCCCTTGGTTCCAATATCTCTCACTGATCCAATAACCGACTTCCGCATTGAAACGTTCCACATCCGTTCCTCTCACAAAACCTATATTGCCGATTGCCTCACCATGAACCACAATGCAGAAATCCGATATTTCAGTTTTTTCTCGTGCTTGGCTGATGAAGCAGCGGGCATTTTCTTTTGTATAAGGATGAGGCAATCCATCCCGACAGTTATCCCAGATCTTCTTGTTATTAAGGTGCAAGGTTAAGGATTCCGTATCTTGACCTTCCCAACTCCTGAGCGTATATAAATCTTTTGTTACTACTATCATAAACTATTGTTTTTGTTTGAAAAGGAATGATGGTCAAGATAATAGCACAAATGATCCTCTATTTGTCCAGTATGCATTAGCTCTGCTTGATGAAGCCGTCCTTCGTATACGAATCCATTCTTCTCTAATACACGTTGTGAGCGTTGATTGTGAGGATAACAATTTGCCGTGATCAAATGTAAATTCATTTGAGTGAACCCATAATTCAATATGGATTGCACTGCTTCTGTCATGAAGCCTTGTCCCCAACACTCTTCTTTTAGCCAATAACCCAGCATGCGAGCATGTGGGTTTTCTCTTTTGGGATCAGGAATGATGCCAATGGAGCCAATGACTTGTTGAGTCTCTTTTGATACGATAGCCCAAACCCCTTCTTTTCCGATAAATATGGTATTTAGTACATCAATAGTCTCTTCGATCGTTTCGAGAGGTTTCCATCCGGCGTTATTGCCTAGGTTTGGATTCTTACAGCTCTCAAAAACATCAGGAGCATCGCTTTCGCTGAAAGGACGGAGCACAAGACGGTTGGTTTCTATGTTCGATGTTTGTGTCATATACGGATGTTTATTTAGTCGAGATAGATCATTTTCTTGGTCATCCCACCGTCAATCGTAATATTCTCGCCATTAATGAAATCGTTTTCCTCTTGACAGAGAAATAAGCACATACGGGCGATATCCTCCGGCTTTCCCACCCTTCCGGACGGATGTTGAGCATGATCCTCCGGACGAAGCTGGTCGTAATTGTTATTCTGTATCCAACCGGGAGCGATAGAGTTTACCGTGATATGCCATTCCGAGAGCGATAAGGCCAACGCATGCGTCAAAGAATAGATACCTCCTTTAGAGGCGGCATATCCCTCGCTACCGGGTTCACTCATCAAGTAACGGGTAGAGCAGATGTTGATAATCCTGCCGTATGGATTGGGGATATCGAGAGATTGCCGATGGAGCGCTAATTGGCGGGAGGTGATAAACGCCGGGCGTAAGTTTATGGATAGTATCTTGTCGAAATCCTCTACGCTTGTTTCCGTGATGGGAGAGAACTGACTGACACCTGCGTTGTTGATAATGATATCAATATCTCCCCACTCCTCGATGATCTTTCGCAGGCAATCTTCTAGTGCGGTTTTATCACTAACGTCCACGAGATGGAATTGTGTCCCGGTTTGTAGGGCAGTCTCTTTTCCTAAGGTCTCGTTCTTGTCGCAGAAGGCCACACGATGTCCGGCTCCTCTGAAAGCCCTTACAATCGCTTTCCCGATCCCCTCGGCTCCACCGGTGATGAAGACTCTTCTTGTTTTATGAAGTGTCTTCGTTGTATGCCCCGTTCTAGTGCCGGAAGTCTTCCGGGCTTGGTATTCTGCGTACTTATTTTCCAGATAATTGTCTGCCATGATTCAGTCACTATTAAATGAGGACAAATATAGTTGTTTTCTGTCGAACCGATTTCTTTTAGTCGATATTCTGTTTGGGATACTAAAATAGAACCGGAAATTGCCATCTAAATTGCTTGTGGATTTGTTTTAATAGAAAAGTATTGATTATGAGAATAGCGATCAGCGGGGCAAGCGGATATATCGGTCAGCATCTTTCATCTTTTTTGGAGGGAAAAGGATATGATGTTATCCCTTTAGGGCGGGATTTGTTTAAGGAAGATTGTTTTGATGAATTATGCCGATGCGTGGAATCCTGTGAAGTCGTCATTAATTTGGCGGGTGCTTCCATTAATAAACGTTGGACGGAGGCTTACAAACAAGAGTTGTATGATAGCCGTATTTGCGTGACCAGACAGTTGGTGCATGCCATAAACACGAGAAGCGTGAAACTTGAGTTGTTTATTTCGGCCTCCGCTGTAGGTTATTATCCGGCTTTCGGGGAATATGACGAGTATCATGATTGCCGGGGAATGGATTTTTTGGCCCGGTTGTGTGGGGCGTGGGAGGAGGAAGCGTCCGCATGCTCATCGGATGTGAGGCTTGTCATTACCCGTTTTGGTGTCGTATTGTCTGAGGATGGAGGGGCCTTGAAAGAGATGCTTCGTTTGCAACGCTTCTCACGGGTAAGTGTCGTGATCGGTAACGGGCAACAGCGTTTTCCATGGATCAGTCTGTTTGATCTATGCCGCTCTTTTGGGTATATCATACGGAATAGGCAGATGAGGGGTGTGGTAAATTTGGTTTCTCCAGACCTTATCACCCAAAAGCAGTTGGCTCATACGTTAGCGAGAGCGGATAAGATCCGTAGGATCATCCCTTTGCCTGAGTTCTTTTTTCGGCTGAAGTTTGGCGAGGGAGCGTCGTTCGTGACAAAAGGGCAAACCGTCCATCCCTCTAAATTACAGGAATCTGGGTTTACATACATTTATCCAACAATAGAGAAACTTATGAATATAACAGATCATCATACCGTACCGGAACTGGATATTAAACGGTATATGGGGCGATGGTATGAAATCGCCCGTTATGAGAATCATTTTGAGAGAGGCATGACGGATGTGACGGCCACGTATACGTTGCTTCCGGACGGAAAGATCCGTGTGGAGAACGAAGGATATAAAGGCGGCGTTCACAAGAAAGCCACCGGTCGTGCGAAACAACCGGACCCTAAAAATAATCCCGGAAAATTGAAAGTGGCTTTCTTCTTATGGTTCTATGCGGATTATTATATCTTAGAACTTGATGCGGATTATCAATATGCGGTGATAGGAAGCAGCACGGATAAATACCTCTGGATCTTGAGCCGTGAGAGGAACTTACCGGAGGCGGTTCGGGAAGATTTACTGGGGAAGATAACGGAACGTGGGTATGATATCTCTAAATTGATTTCATGAGCTGATGTATAAAGGGGTAAAGCCGTAGTGATTACGCCTTTGCCCCTTTTATTACTCATATTGGAAAACAATCTTAACAGAGGCGATCTGAGAGAGTTCCTTTTGCTCACATGATAGGCTTTACGATTTCAATTTTAAGGCCAAGCGCATCAATAATACGGAAAAATAAACCAACTCCCGGTTCTATGATTCCTTTTTCAATTCTTGATATATAGGTCTTATTAGTTCCTACTTTTTCGGCCAACTCGGATTGTGTCATTTTCTCTTGCTTCCGTGCGTCACTAATAATTTGCCCCACACAATAAGAGTATGCTTCTTTGCGAAACTCCTCTCTTTCAGGTGAGCCAACCTTACCGTACAATTTATCTAATACGGCATCCATGCTTCCAATCTTAGGGTTTGCTTGCATAATATTCATTTTTTTTCCATAGTGCAAATATAAATTAAGTTTACATATATAACAACTTTAGATAGACTTTTCTTTTATGTTTTCAGTTGCTTCCCATCGGAAAAGGCATTTCCTACCTTTTCGCCCACTCTCAAATAGTCGTTGTTGAATGGATCAAAGATGATGGGAGCGGCTTTAGCTACATTCACCTTGCCGTTCTCATCAAGTACACGCTCGTCAACACTGACATTTACGATCTCGCCACGGAGTATGCAAGTATCCGGATCGTAATCTTTCAATTTACATTCGATAGCCACGGCCAATTCGTCGATCAACGGAGCATCTACGAAGTCTGATTTTGTAGCGTGAAATCCTGCTTTGGTAAACTTGTCGGTAACTTTATTGCCCGACACGATACCTACATAATCACAAGCTACGACATGATCGGCATCTGCCATGCTTACCGTGAAAGCTCTACGCTTCAGGATATTCTTAACTGTCTTGTGACCGGCGCTAAGACACATGCTGATCTCATTCATCTCACTGATACCGCCCCAAGCGGCGTTCATCGCGTCGGGAGTTCCATCTTCTCCATACGTGGCGATAATAAATACGGGTTGCGGATAGCTCAAAGGCTTCGCTCCAAAATTCTTTCTCATAATCATTTATTTTTTAGTCCAATTCTTGATATCTTCTTCTGTCGCTCCGTTCATCAACTTCCCTTTTTGCCAGTTCACATCCGGATAGGCTTTCCGCAATTCACTCTCGGCGTTCGAGATACTGCTGCTGCCTGATGTGGCGAATGGGATAACGGTTTTACCCGAGAGATCGTATTTCTCCAAAAAGGTGTTGATGAGTCTTGGGGCTTGATTCCACCAGATGGGAAATCCTAGGTAAACGGTGTCATACTCCGCTAGGTTCTTCAAATCATCGATAATGGCCGGTCGTGATGTCGGATCGTCCATCTCTACGCTGCTGCGTGAGGATTTATCCCGCCAGTTCAGATCGGCGGAGGTATAGCTTTTCTCAGGTTGGATCTTGTGAAGATCACCACTGACAATAGACGCGACTTGTTGGGCCGCTTTTTCAGTATTTCCCGTTGCCGAGAAGTAAGCCACTAAAACTTTTGTCCCTTCGGCAGCCTTTTGCGCATAAGAGGCGATACATACCATTGAGACCATGACCATGAATAATACGATTCGTTTCATACTTCTTGAATTTTTGTTGTTTTTATATTCATTACGAGAATGCTATGTATTTATGGCGATAAAGATAGGAGAGAAAAATGAAACAGTTTGTACCCAAATTACAGATATATCTGATATTTTTAGCGATACGATCCTTATCTTTGTAAGGCGATTAACTAAAAGAAGAAAATATCATGCTTGCGTACACTTATATCATATTAAACACGGTAGCGTACCACGTGCGGTATCCGGAATAACCGTTGGGCATGAGATGGTTGGTGTGGTGGAAAAGGTGGGTGCCGATGTTACTGCAGTCAAGCCGGGTGACAGGGTGACCGTGAATGTCGAGACCTTTTGCGGAGAGTGTTTCTTCTGCCGGCGTGGATATGTCAATAATTGTACCGATCCCAATGGCGGTTGGGCGTTGGGCTGTCGTATCGATGGGGGGCAGGCGGAGTATGTCCGGGTTCCTTATGCGGATCGAGGCTTGAATCATATCCCAGATACGGTCAGTGATGAGCAGGCTTTGCTGGTCGGTGATGTGTTAGCGACAGGTTTTTGGGCTGCCCGCATCTCGGAGGTCTCAGAGGAGGATACGGTTCTCATTATTGGCGCTGGTCCTACGGGGATCTGTACTTTGTTGTGCGTGTTGTTGAAGAAGCCACGACGTATTATTGTTTGCGAGAAGTCTCCGGAAAGGGCCCGGTTCGTTCGTCAGCGTTATCCAGAAGTCTTGGTGACAGATCCCAAAAACTGTAAGGAATTTGTTCTTCGTAACAGCGATCATGGCGGTGCGGATGTCGTATTGGAGGTCGCAGGGAGTGAGGATACCTTCCGCTTGGCATGGGATTGTGCCCGTCCGAACGCCATTGTCACCATCGTAGCCCTCTATGATAAACCTCAGCTTCTTCCTTTGCCAGACATGTATGGCAAGAACTTGACGTTCAAGACTGGTGGGGTGGATGGCTGCGATTGCGCCGAGATTCTTAACCTAATAGAAGAAGGTAAGATAGACACGACGCCTCTTATTACCCATAAGTTTCCATTGAACGAGATTGAGGAGGCTTACCGTATCTTCGAAAACAGGTTGGATGGGGTTATAAAGGTGGCGATTGAGGGGAATCTCATCAAACCTGTCTTTGTTTTGCCGCATACACCTTGATTCTCTCCTCGCAACATTGTCGCGTGATATCCCGGAGCCGTTCTACTTTGGGTATAAGCGCCTCGATATCTTCTTTAGTGACGCGGAAGTGTAAATTATAACGAGCTTGAACGTATGCGTCCTGCAGCAAATCGAAAAGTCGTTTTTCTTCTTCCGTATCCCGGGGAAAGGCTTCGGATGACTCTAGGGAATGCGTTTTGGCTCTGCCGGATAACGTTATTAGGCTATGCTCTTTGGGGCTATACAATGTAAAAGTCAAGATTATGCTGTTGTAATAATTCTCACAAGCTTGATGCAAATGAAAAGAACATATTTTATATCTCTCGTCGTTTTTGTCATACATTGCATTTCGTAAAAAATCATTCGCACGTTCAAACCTGTCGTTGTAATACTCCTCCGCCAACTCTTTTATCTCCCGATAGTTCAGTTTACGACGGCGGGCCAACTTATAACGGCCGCTGTTGTAAAGCATGATACCTTCTCGCTTGATATCGGTATAGAAATATCGGTTTTTATCGATGGCTTTATTCAAGTCGTCGATGCTTTCGTCTATAAATTGTACGGTGGTGGATGCGTATCTGTTCTTCCCTTTGTAGTAATTATCGGTGGCCTTGCTCAAGATGTGATTGATAATATATCTTTGGAAACGGGTACTGGTAACTACCAAAATATCATAATCGCTCATAAAACAGGTGCGGATACCGTATTCGATGCGTTGGTCGTAGTCAACGTATGTATTCCGGGCATAACTTCCGTAGAGAATGATCATCTCACAATCGGGAAGTACTTCCAGTACGCACTCTACAATTCTTCTGAGGTCATCCCGTTTCTGTTCGGGAAGGTAATTGATGGATGTTTTCATTCTTCGTTTATCTATGCAAATTGTTTGTAATCACTTTTTACTTTCAATGAACATTGTTCTGTCCCGATAGCCTTTACGATAGCTAAAAGCGGTGCGCTGAACTGTTCGGTTAGCTTGTTCGGTACTTGTTCGGTCGACTTGTTCGGTTGGCTGTTGTGGGGTATTGATGATGAATGTTACCCTCACTACCACGGATGTATGATTCGAAATCTATGTCCATATGTATCCAATCATGATTATAAATAGGCAATAAAGATATAAAATATCCTGCTATGTGATAGTGAAAAGATGAAGAAGTTGTATTGGCTCGGTCTTTTACGTATTATGAGTTTCCTGTAACATTGAATTTATAAAAATATCTACAATATCTACCACTCTATTGTGTACTCTCTGTAAATAAGAATATTACCTATAGGTTGTAGATCTCCAAACATCTACAATTATTATTCAATATCTACCACTTATTATTGATTTTCATGTGTTTTTCTTTGCGGGTAAAGAGAAAAAGTGTTATATTTGAAGAATACTGAAAATCTAAAAGATATGATAGAAAAACTCGATTACGCTATGGTGCCGACAGGCTTTGTACATTGTTTTAATGAAAATTGTAAGAACGCCAACCGCTGCTTGCGGCATCAAATCGTCCGTTTTATCCCCGATACGCTTTGGGCGGTGAGCATCGTGAATCCCGCACGTACCAGTCCTACCGGAAAGTGTGCGGCTTTCATGGCGGATACTCCCGTGCAATACGCTGTTGGCATGGATCACCTATTAGACCAGATACCTTATCTGGAGGCGAAACGCATCAAGCAACGTCTGTTGATGACATACGGTAAGAATAAGTTTTATCAGTTTAAGCGCAAGGAAAGAACCTTCTCGCCCGAAGACCAACAGTATATCCGTCAGGTCTTTCGGGCGTACGGAGTAGAGGATGAACCAGTCTTTGATGCTTGGCAGAGTGGCTACCGATGGACGAAGGGATAAGAGCTGATAAGAGTTTCCCTTAGGAGAACAAAGAGTTTCTCTTAGGGAAAACAAAAGTTTCTCCTAGAGGAAACAAAAGTTTTCCCCTAATAAAACTTTAGTTTTTCTATAGAAAAAACTGTAAGCATAAGTTATTCAACTTCTTAAATAATATATTAGACATGAAAATAACCAAGCAAACAGCCTATCGACATACCGTCGCACAACGGGCGATGCGTATGGAGGAGATCGTGGCATGGGTAAAGGATGAGCGGACGAGGGATAAGCTTGCGCTCTTTCGAGAGAAATTAAGGCGGGCTTATCCCGACAAACGGTATCCGTTTACCCGGAAATTACCTCAGTTGCTCTTTGCCGGAACTTTTCGAAAAGGCGAGTTGAAGGAGTATAATGGCTGGATTTTGCTGGAGATCAATCGATTGAAGAGCATAGAAGAGGCTTTGTCCTTGAAACAAAAAATAGTGGAATATCCGCAGACACTGTTCGCTATGATCGGCTCTAGCGGACGGAGCGTGAAGTTCGTGGTGGCTTATACCTATCCCGACGGGTCGCTTCCCCGTTCGCGTACGGATGCCGAGGTTTTTCATGCGCACGCTTACCGACATGCGCTCAAGACGTATGAGCCTCGCCTTTCTTATCCCATCGAGCTGAAACGTCCGGTGCTGGAAATGGGCTGCCGCCTCAGTTATGATGCCGATGTGTATTACAATCCGGACGCTCTTTCCATTCATCTGGAGCAGCCTGTGGCTATGCCCGACGAAAGCGCCTACCAGGAACGGTTCGAAAAACGGGTGCCGGTACCGGTAGAGAGTGCCGGGCAGACGCTTTATGACCAATACCGTTACGTTGCCATCCAATATGAATTCGCTTTGCAGCGGGCTTTGGAGGAACATGGAAGTTTGAGCATAAAGGTGGATTTCAAACCTTTGTTGGTCACTCTAGGAAGACTTTGTTTCGCGGCTGGGGTAGAAGAGGAGGATTGTGTGAAGTGGACGATGCTTTATTTGGGGAATCTGATCTCGGAAGTGGAGATCCGGGAGACCTTGAGGCAGTCGTATCGGTTAGCCTCCGATTCGGACTTTGGTTGTACGTCCCTTTACAAGCCGGAGCAACTACAGAGCTTGAAAATGGAGGAGTTTATGAACCGCCGTTACGATTTCCGGTACAATCTGATGTCTGGCGGACCGGAATATCGGGAGAAAAACACCTTCTGTTTTGACTATCGCCCCGTGACGGATCGTGTGCTGAACAGTATCGCCTTGAATGCCCAGAAAGAAGGATTGCAGCTATGGGACAGGGATGTACGGCGTTTTGTCTTTTCAGATCGCATCCCGGACTATGCGCCTATCGAGGACTATTTGACCCGCTTGCCCGTGTGGGATGGCAAGGATCGCATCCGTCCGCTGGCCGCACGCATCCCTTGCGACAACGTACGGTGGGAACAGTTGTTTTACACTTGGTTCCTGTCGATGGTAGCGCACTGGCAGGGACGTGACAAACAGCATGGCAACAGCCTTTCCCCGCTCTTGGTGGGCGGGCAGGGGTGCGGAAAGTCCACGTTCTGCTTCAACCTGTTGCCATCGGACTTGAATAAGTATTACACGGACAGCATCGATTTCAGCAAGAAGCGGGATGCCGAGCTGTATCTTACCCGTTTCGGATTGATCAATATTGATGAGTTCGACCAAGTGAGCGCGAGGCATCAAGGCTTCTTGAAGCATCTGTTGCAGAAGACGGTCGTAA
>ENA-OPXI01001793-OPXI01001793.1-human-gut-metagenome-genome-assembly--contig:-NODE-1793-length-10579-cov-2.009597_pt1 | contig 10579 bp, 7 predicted proteins | sample MGYA00241520_ERZ502032 | MGnify/ENA primary metagenome ERZ502032 (study PRJEB25962, sample SAMEA2042106) | human gut metagenome | biome: human gut; feature: human-associated habitat; material: faeces...
TTTCGCACTTTCCATCCCCACCTACAATAACATTTTCAAATTTCATACTATAATAACTAACTACATCTTTTCTCTGTCCACCATCTGGCTGAATATGCGCATTAATCTGATAAATCACACCATAGTAGTTTTTAGTATAATCGTCGCTGTCTTTTGCAACCTGCAGATAATCTCCTGCATATGACACTTTATCCAACGTAACATCCTCATACCAGTAATCTACCATATCGCTAATACTTTTCTGAGCCTTTGCACGAGCAGAATTCATACCATCAGTATCAACTTCTTTGATTTTTGAAAGATACTTTCCTAAATTCTTTACTTTGTATTCCTTTTCTAACACAGACGGTGCTTTATTATATTGGTCAACATAATACCCCGCATCCTCAGTAAGAGAAATCTTAATTTTATCACCATTTTTCAAACCAGAAGTTTTATCACAGGTAAAATCATACTCAGACAACATATCTCCATTATATTCAATATCTGCCTCTCCATTTGGCTCTACACCCGAAAACGTTACTTTCAAATTTTTAAACGGATCAAACAATTCCATTTCTTTTAGTCCAGATACTTTCTTTGATCCATCGCTATACTTTATTTTGCATTTGATAAGCTTTGCAATCGCATCTTTATCTACCTTCCAAGTATAAGACACTTTATCTCCATTTGATAATTTTTCATTCTTACCTTCAATATTAGCATTTGTATATTCCATGATGATATCTATCGGTGTCATACCTCCTGTTTGCGCCATTCCCCTTTTATAAGAAATTTTATTTTCAAAGTCCTCTTTCATACTATTCCAATCAATTTCAGTATAAGCCACACCGCCTCCATCATATCCTCCATATGTAACTTTCAGATAATCATTCAAATTAACCGTTGGTTTATGCAGAGCAATTACAATTAACAATACTAAAACTAGCGCCACACATGCTCCAATGATTCCCCATGTCTTTTTTGAAATTTTCTTAAGTTTATCTGTTATAGTCTGATTTTCTGCTACTCTTTTTAATTGTCCTACACAGCCATCAGCTGTATTTTTGCCTTTTTGCAACCGCTCTTCTGCCATTTTCTTCCCGTTTTCCCAGTCAAATCCACCTGGCGGGACTTGTCTCTGTGGCATCCTTACCTGTTTTGGTGGTGTTCCTACTTGATTATGCTGTACGTCTCCTGAATTCTGCTGTATTCCAGGCTGGTTAACACTACTGCTTCTCGTTTCTGATTGCTCCGTTAATTTATTTCCACAATTCCAGCAAAATTTTGAACCATCTTCATTATTAGATCCACACACTCTACATCTCATAGTCCATTCCTCTGTAACCAACTTTCTTTAAAAATAAATATTGATTTTTCTTTCGTTTAATTTTTCCACTTGGATACTGCCATATCTCCCATTGTCTGCAAATCATGTACCAGTGCGCCCACTTCATTCATTATACGGTCAGTATCACTTGTCGGCTCGCTGACAATAGCGTAAAAAACTGCGTTTCCTTGCAATGAAAGAGCACCCTCACCAATGTTAATCGGAGATGGACTACATTCAGACGCATAAATAGTTAATTTAAAACTTTTTCTAATTCCACTAACAATAAGAACAATTCCTAGTATCATTATCAAAAAAGAATAAAATCTTCCACTGCCAATATAGGACGAGCTAATTCCCCATGCATAAAAGCCTAAAATAGTCAGAATTACACCCACAATAATCTGTGTAATTTTCATATTTACTCCATAATAACAGTCAACACCGGTGACTTTATCCAACGAAATTTCTTTTGAAATACGGCTTCTGAAAAAGGTACCTCCTTCTGCCTGAAAAATCATACGCCTCGTTGTCACGCTTAAATATCCCTCACATCTTGGCTGTTTTACACTACTACAATGATACTGCCTTACCAACTGCTCATTTTCTGATAAAACAATCCCTGACAATGAAGAATCCTCTCCATAATTATTGTTTACGTATCCCATTCTGTCATTTTGATATTGATTCTGTACCGGATCATTCTTCTGACCATTATTAAAATCATTCATTCCATTATTGGCATACTGTACTTTTACCTTACTTCCACAGACCGGACATCTTTCCACACCATCCGGTAATGAATTACCACACTCATTACAATACATAACTTTTATTCCTCCTTCGTATTATTGATATAAATTAAATTTAAAGCGGAAAGGTTCTCCGCTTGGTGCACTTACAATTGCTTCTCCGACCGGAAGATTATTAATATCATCATCTTCTACGACGTACCCTTCTCTCAACTGCTCAGCAATTTCTCGGTTTTGAACTTTTGACATATAAGACTGTTGCTTGATATTCCGTCCAAATAAATTTTTTATATATTCCCTTGAACCAACATCATTTACCCGAAATGCAAAAGTTGTTCCAAATCCTGACAGAATACTTCGTCCTGTATATTCACCATAAGCTGCCATTACCTGATCAATATTCTGAATACCCACAAAAAATTTTGCTCCTAGACTACGTCCAAAATTTACACCATCATCTATATGCTCCAGATGCGGCACCAGTCTAAACTCATCAATAAAAAAGTAAACATTTCCCTCATTTGAGGTTCGACACAACGCCTCTTTAATCGCCAGATCAATTAACAGCCGATAAATAGGCATCAACATTCCACCGATTCCAAGGTCATATTCAACAAATATAACTCGTCCACCTTTTCTTCTCACCAGTTTTCTCATTGACAATCCGCCTTTTTTCTGGAAATTACCGATAAAAATCTCGCGCATCATCTGCTGTAACTCAGCCATAACTCCCAGTGTTTGTCCTGATTTTTCATCATAAATATACGACTGCATAGCCTTTAAATCTGAATGTTGATTTAATATATCAACCATAATATGTGGTGTAATACTATTCAGATACGAACGTAATGATTTATTATTTCTTTTATCTGCAAATTTATCATTCCGCACCAGATGTAGCATCAATGCTGCGAACAAATCTTTGGCTGCATTCGGGAAAAATGGTTGTGTTGTATGTTCCAGTTTCTCAGCAAAAAGTCCTTTGGCAATCTCCAGTATATTTTCCTCTACACGATCATCAATTGTTACTTCTTCAAAAATATTCCAGTAATCCGCTTCACTGCCTCCGGTTGCTCTCGCATCGTTACTTATTACTACATCACCTGGTCTGTAAAATTCTTTATAAAAGTCACCTTTTGTATCAAAAATAATCATGACATCCTCATTCGTCAGATTCGACCTGGTATTCCGAATAATGTGATTAAATGCATTTGATTTTCCTGTACCGATTCCTCCTAATAACAACATATGTCGTGACAAAATATGTTCTCCAATCGGAATCATCATAGGTTGTCCCATATGATTTTTTCCCGGTATTGCATACCGGGATGCACTTTCCTGATATGTACAATAATCCACTAAGCTGTCACCTATAATTACATTTTGTGCATTTGTATTTATTGCCATCTGTATTTTCTCCTATTCTGTTAATATGAATAATTTTCGTCTTCTTCATTACCCCCACTTTCATAGGATGTACTATCATCTTCCCCACTTGACAAATCTTCAGCTTTATCTTCTTCCTCTGAGTTGTCTTCGGTTTCTCCAGAATTTTCTTCACTTGACAAATCTTTGGCTTCATCTTCTTCCTCTGATTCATCCTCGATTTTTCCAGAACTTTCTTCACCTGACAAATCTTCGGCTTTATCTTCTTCCTCTGAATTGTCTTCGATTCCTCCAGAACTTTTTTCACTTGACAAATCTTCAGCTTTATCTTCTTCCTCTGATTCATCCTCGGTTTCTTCAGAACTTTCTTCACCCGACAGATCTTCAGCTTTATCCTCTTTCTCTGATTCATCCTCGGTTTCTTCAGTGCCTTCTCCACTTGACAAATCTTCGGCTTCATCTTCTTCCTCTGATTCATCCTCGGTTTCTTCAGAACTTTCTTCACCTGACAGATTTTCGGCTTTATCTTCTTTCTCTGATTCATCCTCGGTTTCTTCAGTGCCTTCTTCACTTGACAGATCTTCATCTTTGTCCTCTGTCTCTGAGTTGTCTTCGGTTTCTCCAGAACTTTCTTCACTTGATAAATCTGCCGCATTATCCTGCAATTCTGATTCGGTTTCTGTTACTGCTTTATCTTCTGCATTCTGTTCTTCTCCCGCTTCCGCTTTATCACTCAACAACTCTGCTTCATCTTCACTTTCTGACTCGTTCCACCTCTCCTCTTCTAACTCATCCTCACTCAGAGTTTCTGTTTTATAGAGGCATCTGCGATCTTCGTAGTCTTTTTCATCTTCCCGATTCTCTAATTTATCCTTTTTCTCTGATTTATTTTCTTCTTCAACTTCTTCTTTCCTTTGATTTTCTACGTCTCTTTTATGCTCTGGATTTTCTTTCTCTATTTCTTCTTTTTTATACCGCTTTTCCGTACTCTCCTTGTCCCCTGACTTTTCCTGGAATCCTTCATCTTCCTGTTTCTGAGCATTCCTGTACTCCTCTACTGCCGTAAGATATTTCTCACTCATTTCTTCGGTCATTCGCATAACGTCTTCATTGGATAAAGATGGATCATTTTTTAAATGCTCATAATATTTATTCACCTGATCCCGTAATGTTTTATCGTACTCTTCCACACTTACTCGATCTGGATTAAATATTGAACGATTCTCCGGATTTTGTGCTTCATATTTTTCTGTTCTATTTTCTTTTTCTCCCCTGTCTTCGCTCTTTTCTTTCTGTTGAACAGCATTTTTGTATTCTTCTACCGCAGAAAAATATTTTTCACTCATATCTCCGGTCATTCGCATAACATCTTCATTAGATAAAGATGGATTATTTTTTAGATGCTCATAATATCGATTTACTGCTTCTCTTGATATTGCATCATACTCATCTACAGTTATCGGATCCAGATTAACTGTAGAATTATTCTCCCGATACCGTTCTTCATATGCATCCATCATTTCTTTATACATCTGGTTCAAAGCATCTGGATTATTATTCCATAGTCGCTCCAACGCATTCTCATACGAATTATCCTCAACTGACTTTTCATACATTGCACGTCCAGGCTCTGTCCCATAATATTTTTCAATTTCATCAAAAGCTTCTCTGGTCTTTTCACTCCCATATTTCCATGCATCACGCTCTCGAGGTTGCACCAGATACTCATCACCTCTTCTAAAATATTTCACATTTCTATCATTTATGGCCCACTCTTTTACTTGTTTCATATCTTTATGAAATCCCGGATGCTTTATTGCATAACCCTGATATGCATGATATCCTTCATGTGCAATGGTATCAAATAGCTGCATATTAGCGTCAAGCTGTGTAGGATGATTTATATCTACCGGTCCTACGAGTGTTCCATACTCTACCAAATCACGATTAATATATATAACATTCTTGTCTGGGTCATATCCACCATAGGCTCCTCTCGCTTCTTTCGAAGAAATCGGTAAAACCTTAACTGCTGGACGCCCCTGTTCGGCTGCAAAATGATTTTCTAGTTGTTGTAAACATTTCCATTTACTACCTGTATCTAACTGATTCCACTTATTATATGAAAAATTACTATACAGTTCGCGCCGGTTTACCAATCGATTTATCTTAAATTTGGTAAATCCCAACATTCATATCACTTCCTTCTTTATCGACGCGCAAATCTTGTAAATATTTCATACCCATGTAGCGGATCTTTAGAAGTTATATACAGTAAATCCACTGCTTCTAAAATATCCAATCCTATTCCTTGCATAGCCATCTCTAAAGAAATTCTGCTATATTCAATTTCTGGTATTTGTTCATCTTTTGCCCACTTACGAATCACATTTTTTAAATCTTCCGGATATTCATTTAAAATTTTCCAGCTCCATTTTTCAGCTAGAACGGGTTGCATATGCATTTTTTTGCTGATTATAGTACCTAAATCTTTATCAATGTCTTTTATAAACTCGCTCATATATTTCTCCTCTCTACTGCATAATAAAATTTCATATGTAACAATATTTTTTATATAAATAATATATTTCTACACAATAATATCGACAATATACCTTTTATGTAATATAATGTCATACTCTATCTTCCCCTTTCAATATGTGCTCCTAATTGTGCTCGTGCACTTTCACTGCCTTTTGTTCCGTTTTCTTGACCTTCGATTGATAAATGTACTAAACTGAACAAGTGACCTGCACATATGTGCGCACATTATTTACTTTTACTAATACAAGAGGGGATAAATCATGTCAAAATTCAGTGAGAAATGTAAAGAGTTGCTTATAGAAAACGGTTACAACGTATACCGCCTTTCTCAGGCAGCATCTCTGGAACGTACCACACTTCAGAGAATGGTTACTGGTAAAAGATTGCCCGGACCTGAATTTGTCGAACATTTCTGTCAGGCGCTTCGGATTTCACTGCCTGAAAAGAAAGAAATAATGGAATTATATAAAATGGAAGCCATCGGTGAAACTGCTTACCGGAACCAAACCACAATCCTTCACCTTTTTGAAAAACTATCTGCTTTGGAAAAAAATGAAGGATTTAACAAAAGATCAATCGTTGATTATGGCGAAATGAAACTGATTTCACCTATCTCAAATGATAAATACGAAACCGAACTATTATTGCAATATGTTCTCAGGAAGACTATACAGGAACAAGAGTCTCCTGAACTTTACACTAATCTTCCAGGTACAGATACATTGCTTCCACATTATCTGAAGCTTCTGATCCCGCAATACGGTAAGACTATTCTGATAAAGCATCTGATCCATTTCCAGACGAAGGCATCCTATGCTTATGAAAATCTGGAGACACTGCACCAGATTATTCCGTTGTGTTTTTCGGCCGGCATCAATTACATGCCTTTTTATTATTATAGTAAGCTTTCCCGAAACGATCAGCCGAACCTTATATATCCATTCTATATTATTACGGAAAAATATGTACTGCAATTGGCATCCGATCTTTCAAAAGGAATCCTTCATTCGGATCCCGCGATTTTACAGGAATATACAAAAGAATTTCAGAATTGTCTGGAGCATTCGTCCCCACTATTACAGCAAAGTAAAAATCTTGATGAAGCGCTCCAACTTTATATGACTTCATTTGATACAATTCAAGACATAACCAGTCTGGACGCCACTCCTTGTGACAGTGATTTCATGGATAATGAATATTTTTTTGATCGGGTAAAAGAACATTCTCCGGAATATGCTCCATTTATGAACGCATACAAATCTTTTTTAAATGTTATAAATCAAGCCAATCGGAATGACTTTTTTACCATCAATGGTTTTCAGAAGTATTGTGAATACGGGATCTCGTCAGGTACCAGTAGTATTGTCATTCCCAAATTTTCACCTGAAGAGAGAATCACCTCTCTTAAATATTTTCTGGAACACTTTTCAAACGAGAATCATCACATGCTGAATTCTACTTTCAGTTATCCGGATTCTTTATATATTGAATTACGCAATAATCATTCATTGTTCCTTATCAACCTTGCAGATAAAGCGAATATTTCTTTTATCATCATTCAGGAAAGTAGTATCTGCAATGCATTTTCTGAATTTTTCCAATTATTGGCCGATTCGGAATACATAACTCCAGAGAACCAGACACGCACACTTATTCAGAAATACATCCGGCAATTGAAACAACTGACATATGGTATTACTCCCTAGAATTTTTTCATTTCTTCTTGTGGCTTTTTTATTTTCTCTCTGATCTGCAAAACCTAGCACTGGCAGTTTCTTTCGAACACATGACGATATAAATTAAGGAGGTGTACATCCAAAACATACACCTCCTTATCTATTTACTCCGAATTCCTGCATACTCCGTATACTTCTCAAATGCCGACGGTATCGAATATTCTTTTTTTATCTGCTCCGGATGAATGAACAGAAAACCTTCCTCATTCGTCTTCTCCAGTTCATCTACGGTCACTTCATAACCTGTCATATGCCATTCAATATGACTGAAGATATGTTTCGCCTCCGGAAGTTCCTGTATGCGGACCGGCATCAGACCAATCTTCTTGCTGTATTCCGTAACTTCAGCCATTGAAAATTTTCCTTCCAGATTCGGGAATTCATATAATCCGGCCAGCAATCCTTTTGCCGGACGTTTTCGGATTGCAATCTGTTTACCGTCTTTGAAGATCAGTACAGTTCTTTCTTCGATCTTTCTGGCCTTTGCTTTCTTCTTTACCGGTATCTCCGCTGTCAGATTCTCTGCATGTGCAATACAATACTCTTTTACCGGACATTGTTCACATTTCGGTCCCCCGTTCGGAACACACACAATTGCCCCCAGTTCAATCAGTCCTTGGTTAAAATCGCTGGCGGCATCTGTAGGTATCACCTGTTCCAGTGCACTTTCTATCTTTTTGCGGACGCTTTGTTTCATGATATCTTCATAGCTACCCGTAATTCTGGAAATCACCCTGAGCACATTGCCATCCACTGCCGGTTTCGGGATTCCATAGGCAAATGCACTGATCGCCCCCGCCGTGTAATTGCCAATTCCCTTCAATTGCAATATTTCTTCATAAGTATCCGGAAACCTTCCCGCATGATCAACCATGATCTGCTGTGCCGCTTTCTGCATATTTCGTACACGATTATAATATCCTAATCCTTCCCACAGTTTCAGCAGTTTGTCTTCTTCTGCTTCTGCAAGATCTTTCACTGTCGGAAGTGCTTTTAAGAACCGGTCATAATATCCTTTTACTGCTTCTACCCGTGTCTGCTGCAGCATGATCTCGGATACCCATACCCTGTATGCATCCGGATTATGGCGCCACGGCAGATCCCGTTTATTCTCCCGATACCAGTTCACCAACGGCTTTACAATATTTCTAAGCTCTGCCTCTGAGGACATCTTCGTTTCCTGCAGTTCTCTGTCTTTTTTTGATTTTGCTTCTTCGACTTTTACTTCTGTTTTTTTCACTACTTTATGTTCCATCTGTTTCTCCATTGTCCATTTGGGAAACAAGTGCCTTTGCTGTTGTTTCCTCACTTATTTTATTTTCGAACATATGGTTTATTATAACTTATCTCTCTATACAACGTCAAAGCCCTTTTCCTGGAAATGTCGTCTTGGGGAAGACACTTTCAGGAAAAGGGCTCTTAGAAGGGAATGTGGCTGATCCTTGCCACTAACAATATTATCGTTTGAATTTATTATATCCCCGTTTTCTTTAAATTACCAATTGGTTATTCTCATGTACTTATAGGCATTTTCTATATGTCATATTCTATTGAATCCTTTCATTTTTTCTATTATTATAGGTATTTTCTATTTCATTTTATCCTTATAGAAAATACCAATTGGAAAATTCATTTAGAAAAGCCTATACTATTCATAGAAAATAAATATGAATATTTAGGAGGTATTCGGTATGTCAATTACAGCGGAAACAGCGAAAGCTCATGCTAACGATCCTGCCGTATTATGTTGTAGAGCAGAAGGCGGAATTACAATTGAACCAGCAAACTTAGAGGATCCGGCAATCTTCGATGAATTAGTAGATTCAGGTCTTTTAAATCTTGATGGATGTCTGAAGATCGGACAGGTTCTGGGAGCAAAATTAACAAAGACAAGTGATTCTCTCTGTCCACTGACAGCAGACAATGTAGAAGGATTCAAGACTGATGATGAATTAGCAGCAGAAGAGGCTCCTGCCAAAGAGGAAGCTCCTGCTGAGGCTGCACCTCCTGCAAGCGTTCAGGGTGCTGTTACTACAATTAAGCATGGTAAAGTAGTCATCTCTATCAAAGAAGGAAAAGATATTTATCTGGAACTTCCTATCTAGTTTGAAGAGAACATACAAAATTTTCTTATAAGGACAAAATGGCAGATATCCCCCAAATGATATCTGCCATTTTTATTCTTAATACTACATATTCTATTTTTCTGCTTCTGCTGCTTCTTCAGCATCTTCCGTCCAGTTCATTCTTCCATAACGCAATGTCACCGCATGGATCTCTTTCTGTAATTTCACAGATAACTGGTTCTTGCGGATTCTCCACTTCCAGTTTGTTCCGACAGTTGACGGTGTATTCATACGGCACTTGTTATCAAGGCCCAGATAATCTTGCATCGGGATCACGCACCATTTTGCTGCGCTTCTCATGATCAGACTGATCAGAGGCTTATTCAGTTCCGCCTCCGGTGTATAGGTATCACAGAGATATTCGCGGGTCAGCTTCTGCTCATCCTTACTGATGCTTCCCCACCAGCCGGCAAGTGTCTCATTGTCGTGAGTTCCTGTGTAAGCAACACTGTTCACCGGATAATTGTGCGGTAGATAGTCGTTCGCAGATCCGGAATCTCTCGAATCAAATGCAAATTCCAGCACCTTCATGCCTGGGAATCCGCTGTCTCTTACCAGATCACGTACGCTGTCCGTAACATATCCAAGGTCTTCTGCGATAACTGGTTTTTCACCCAGTGCTTCTCGTACTTTCCAGAACAGATCCATGCCAGGCCCCTTTTCCCAGTGTCCGTCTACTGCCGTCTCTGCCCCGTATGGAATAGAGAAATACTCATCGAATCCACG
>ENA-OPXI01001795-OPXI01001795.1-human-gut-metagenome-genome-assembly--contig:-NODE-1795-length-10568-cov-2.833730_pt1 | contig 10568 bp, 9 predicted proteins | sample MGYA00241520_ERZ502032 | MGnify/ENA primary metagenome ERZ502032 (study PRJEB25962, sample SAMEA2042106) | human gut metagenome | biome: human gut; feature: human-associated habitat; material: faeces...
TAAGGAATTATCAAATAACATAGAGATGATGAATAGTATAAAAGAATACTATAATAAAGATGGAAAAATTTATGGCGAGTGTGGTGGGTTTATGTACCTTAGCTCTGGAATAAAATTACTAGATGACAAATATTTTTCTATGTGTGATATTATAAAATGTAGTATAGAAATGAAAGATAGACTAGATATTTCTAGATTTGGTTATATATCTCTTCATGAAGATGAGAGTTTTGTAGGAAGAGGACACGAATTTCACTATTCAAAAATATATAATATAGAAAAGGATAGTTTAGAGAAATTGGAGGAACTGATCTTGAACGAATTCTCAAAGAAGTCCGGTGTAACGAATGAGGCTGTCAATGAACTTATGGACAAGTTCAAGCTTTTGCTTACCATGAAAGAGGACGAGGCGGAACGTTTCCATACCTTATTATACCAAGTCAGTTCCGTATACCGCTCCATTTTGAGAGAGATTCGCTTGAGGATCAATTTACTTCCGCCTTCAGCTTCGATGGCCGGTCTTTATACTATGGTAGATAACACCCGGGGAGTATGGAAAGCCCCTGCGAATATTTCCATCAATAACGTAGTCACACCCGCACTCTCGATCACAAATGCCGAGCAAGAAGATCTGAACGTACCGATGAACGGAAAAGCCGTAAACGCAATCCGTAGCTTTCCCGGTGAAGGAATCAAGGTTTGGGGTGCCCGCACGATGGATGGTAACTCGTTAGACTGGCGTTATATTAACGTAAGGCGTACGATGATCTTCCTAGAGGAATCGATCAAGAACGCCGCCCGTGCCTATGTATTCGAACCGAATGTAGCAAATACATGGGTAAATATGCGTAGTATGATAGACGGATTCTTACGGGGCGTATGGAAACGAGGTGGATTAGCAGGAACTTCCCCCGAAGACGCATATAGCATTCATATCGGATTGGGAGACACGATGACTCCCGAGGATATTCTGGAAGGTATCCTCAGGATATCCGTATTCGTGGCTATTACCAGACCTGCGGAATTTATCGAGATCACATTCCAACAACAAATGCAAAAAAGCTGATAATTTAAGAATTAAAACCTATTAAAGAAATACGAATATGGCAGGAGAAGCACAAGATAATGTATGGCCGTTACCCAGTTTTTATTTTAAGGTAGAATTAGGTAGCCTCGGGGAAATCGCTTTTAAAGAGGTATCTGGTCTGGATATGGAAGCCCAAGTAATTGAGTACCGACATGGTAATAGCCCGGTTTTCTCAAATATCAAGATGCCGGGACTGAAGAAGACGAGCAATGTCAGTCTAAAGAAAGGGGTTTTCAAAGCGGATAACAAATTATTCGATTGGTTTAACAAGATAAAAATGAACACAATACAGCGAGAAGATGTAACAATCAGCTTACTGGATGAAGCAGGAAGCCCTACGATGGTTTGGAAATTATCGAACGCATGGCCGACTAAGGTTACCGGTGTCAGCTTAAAATCCGATGGAAACGAGGCCGCCATCGAAACCTTAGATTTAGCGCATGAAGGATTGACCATAGAAAACGCTTAATGCTAAGGTTTGATCATATTGTCCCTCCTCCGGTAGCGTTTTATTTCAACGTGACTTTCGAAGGATTGATCGAGACCTCTTTCCAAGAGGTCTCGGGACTACAACTTGAAATGGAGACGGAAACGATTAAAGAAGGGGGAGAAAACAGTTTCAGCTATCAGGTGCCTACCCGACGAAAGCACGGTAACCTTGTGTTGAAACGTTCTTTAATGCCTTTGCCTCATGTGCTAGAGACATATGTGGTTAAAGTATTGGAAAATAATGGAAGTGCCCAGATCGTTCCCGTCAATTTAACTATATCATTGCTGGATGCCGGGCATTTTCCCCTAAATAATTGGTCTGTGCTCAATGCTTACCCTGTAAAATGGGACATTAGCGCATTGAATTCCCAAAAGAATGAGTTGGTGATTGAAACATTGGAGATGGCTTATACTAATTTGATCCGTATGTCGATAAGAGATACAGAAGATACGAAAAAAGAACAATTTAAGCAATGGCTATAACTATAAAAGAAATCCAAGTGTCCGCAAAAGTGACACAACAGAAAAAGGAACCCGACCTCCCTCTCTCCCGTGATTTGATACAACAAATCAAAGAGGAGATAATTCGTGAGGCCAAGAAAGATTTGTCTAACCTTTTTTCTTGTAGAAAGGAGCGATAAAACATGAACCAAAAGTTGATCATCGAGGCATATAAATCAATTGAATACAAAGGTGGCGAGAAATTGGGTAATATCACCGTCCAAATCAATCCGGATAGCTATAAGTTAAGCAAATCTACCTCCTATAAGAAAGACGAAAGCATAAAAGAGGATAAGCAACTACCGGAGTATAAACACACCAACCCCTCCACTCTCTCTTTTGATATACACTTCGATGGTACCGGTATTATCCCGACGGGGAAAAAAACCGTGACAGAAAGGATCAAGGATTTGGAGAATATCATTTTTCTACCTAGCGCGGAGATCGATCCACCCAGCCCTTGCTTCCTTAAAGTAATTTGGGGGAGTCTCATTTTCAAGGGGAGATTAACCAGCCTAAATTGGGATTACACCTTATTCTCGCCCAATGGCAATCCTTTACGAGCTAAAGGCTCCTTGTCACTAACAGAGGCGATTAGTAGTAGAGAGACACAAGCAAAAAAGAAAAATCAAAAAGCTGAGGGTAAATTCGTTACTTTTAAACAAGGAGACAGTCTAATCGGGTTATGCGCAAAAGAATATAAAAATTCTGGTTACGCTCCAATGATTGCCTCCATTAATAACCTAATCAGCTTTAGAGATATAAAACCCGGAACTCAATTATGGTTCCCTAAAATATAATGAATATGGATAATTCATTTATAATCAAACTATTCCTAAATGGTAAAGATGTAACGGAGCAATACTCCGTAATCAATGCAAAAATATACAGAGCATGTAATAAGATCGATAAAGCAACGATCTCCATCAGCGCTGATATTATCGACAACAGCCAATTTGAAATACCAGACAACAAAATATTCAATCCGGGTACGGAGCTTAAGTTTCAAGCGGGTCCAACAGATAAGGTCAGCACCTTATTTGAGGGGTGCGTTACAACCCATCAGTTAAAAATCAATAGCGAACAACAAACTCTATTTGTTTTAGAATGTAGGGGGTTCGCATATCCTGCAACCTTTGGACGTAAAAATAATGTATATGAAAATAGTAAAGATGATGCCGTTATCAAGAAGATTCTGGGACAATACGGGCTTTCTGCCAAAGTAGATAGTACCGGTATAGAAATTCCACAACTGGTACAATATTATTGTACAGATTGGGATTTTGTACTCACACGAGCACAAAATAACGGATTAGTCGTTATCACTGACGGTAAACAAGTCAAGGTATGTAAACCGAATGTATCTGCCTCCCCGGTCTTAACCATCACCTATGGAGATAATTTAATCGCTTTCGATGGTTCTATATCCGCTTCCGAGCAATACACAGATACAAAAGCCTGCGCTTGGGACGTGAGCCGTCAACAAATTATCAAAGCCACCGCCAGCAAACCTTCTCTCAATGCCCAAGGCGATATCGCCGCAAAGGATCTATCCGGTCTGGCAAATGAAGTGATGCTTTATCAAACCAACGCTCCCATCGGCGACGCTTCTTTACATGCTTGGGCCGATGCGCAAGCTTTATGGAGCGGTCTGGCACGTTTTCAAGGCTCCATCACAATTTACGGGAATGCGTCTATTATTCCGGGCTGTATTATCAAATTAGAAGGATTAAGCAAACATTATAGTGGAAACGCATTTGTTCAATCAGTAGAACATACACTACAAGGAGGCGAATGGAAGACACAAGTCTATATGGGTTTCAATCCGGTAGTCATTACCGAAGAGCCCGATGTAGTGGCTCCCGCAGCTAGTGGTTTCTTGCCCGGCATACGAGGATTACAAATAGGGATCGTTAAAAAGATCGGAGATAATAAAGATTTCGAGAATTTTATATTAGTCGATATACCCTTGTTACAATGTGAGAAGACGGAGATATGGGCTCGGCCGGTCAGTCCGTACGCAAGCAATGGGGTCGGCATGTTATTTCTACCGGAAGTCGATGATGAGGTAGTCCTGCAATTCATCAATGAGGACCCCTGCCACCCTGTGATTATCGGAAGTTTGTACAGTCGCAAACGAAAAACGCCGGTTTCTTTAGATCCAAAAAATAATTTAAAGACAATTGTTACAAAAAACCAGTTGAAAATTACTTTGGACGATGATAAAAAGATTATCACAATAGGGACTCCCGGAGAGAACACGCTCATATTGGATGATGACAAAAAGCAAATTCTGTTATCCGATGCTAATAAGAACAAGGTCTGTATGGATAAAAACGGAATTATGGTAGAATCCGGCAAAGATCTCATATTTAAGGCAAGAGGGAATGTCAAGACAGAAGGAATGGGTATCGAATCCAAGTCTAAGCAAGATACCAAGATAAATGGCTTGAATATCGAGGTTTCCGCACAAATGGGAGTTAAAGTAAAAGGGTCTGCCACCGCCGAAATATCCGCATCCGGCCAAACTGTTGTAAAAGGAGGCGTTGTAATGATTAATTAAATCGAATGATTTATGCAGAACAAAAATAGTTTTTTAGGTAAAGGATGGGCATTCCCCCCAGAATTTAGCCATAATGATAATCCCACCCGCATGTCTAATTATGAAGAAGACATCCGGCAAAGCTTGATCATCCTTCTCTCCACTCGCACAGGGGAACGAATACATCGTCCGGATTACGGTACGGAACTATATCGTTATCAGTTTGAACAATTAGATCTTACCATGGAGACCATGATTAAAAGCGCTATTGAGAAAGCTGTTCTCTTATACGAGCCTAGAGTCTCGCTTGATCGCATAGAAATTAATAAGGCTTCGATTCAAGATGGCATTCTGATTATCGAACTTTATTATACGATACGTATGAATAATGTCCAACAAGAATTGACCTATCCTATCTATTTTGATTCTAACCGATGAATAAACAATGGAATAAAGATGGATTGACAAGAAAAAAATTGGAGAATGATTTCCGGATACATGAGCCTTTTCAAGTACTCGAGAAAAATCTCTCCAATTTATTGGCTCGTGCCTTTTCGAAATCATCCTTTTTATATCATTACCAATCCTTAGCCATACTCAATGAGATCAAGCAAACAGATACAATCGGGATCGAACAGAGTTTCATTTTGTGGCAAAATGAGAACTCACCGGAAAGTAACAGAGAAATCACCTATCTAAGAAACGCTCTATACCATAAGTTCTCTGATTGGTATCAAAGATTGAATCATCGGATCTTTAGAGATTCCATGTCCGATTTATTTCTGGATATGGAGAAATATAACCAGAGACTTCAGCTAATAACCCTATCCAATCCTAAAACGGTTCGTAGAAGTCTCTACCTATTATTACGTATCCTCCGTAATTTACAAAACAAACGGGAGATTTACATCCAAGAAATCGCTAAAAGCGGAGAGACCGATCCCTCATTAGCTGTTTTAATCGCTTTCTTGAAAAACTATCAATATCTGGTAGATCAGTTCAATAAACGCTGGGAAGCTTATCCGTTATTTTATGTCAACCAAATATTGAAGGAATCTCCCCAAAAAGCGATTATTCCTTCCGCTTGGTTTATCGCCGTGAAGAATAATACCGCACGGCAAGCCCAGTTACCCAAAGGTACAGGTATTATAACACAGGTTCCATTTCCTGCGCAAGATATCCAATTTTGTTATCGTACGGACGAAGATTATTCGGTCAATGACATGAAAATAACGAGTATACATTCGTTACTATTGGAAAAAGATCCGAAAAAATATCCAGCGAGCCGATTAGGCTTCGTTACGTCCATCTGGCAAAAACAGTTGAATGACAGGATCGGAAACGTTCCTTCTAAGAAGCCCAATCTGGACTCAGAGCTAATCTTTGAGAACCAATCCTCTATACAAGCCGGACTGATGATCGAATCTCCCATGTTATTACTTCGGGAAGGACATCGGGATATACATATCACATTCGGATTAGAAGAAGACTCCATATCATATTTCAAAGAATTAATCGCTACCACGGAACAATCTTCCCACGAAACCGGGCGTGTATTAAACGACGCTTTCCTATTGGAGTTAAGCACAGAGAAAGGTTGGGCCCCGATATACGCCTACACCTTGACATTCATCAACGAAAACTCCTTTTATCTGAAATTCGTCCTTAATGAGAAATTCGACCCTACAACACCTTGCTCTGAAGCTCATGGTTGCCAAACACGGAACCCAGCGCTCCGTATATTGATGAACACGGATGCTTGGTTATTCCCCTACTCTTGGGTACACCGTATTTTTATTACTAGCTTAAAGATAAAGGTACATGTATCCGGCATGTCATCCTTGAAAATCTATAATCCTCTGGGAGAAGTAGACGCAAGCGTACATTTCCCTTTATTCGGGTTAGAAGCTCAAAAAGGCTCATGGTTCGCATTCGGTAATTATGAGATAGCGATCCAGCCTATCCAATCCATGGGTATTACTTTGCAATGGGCGGATCTACCTTATTCGGAAGGAGGTTTCTATGATTTGTATCAAGCATATAAGACACCTATCGATAATACCACCTTCAAAATTGAATGGGAAAAACTAACAGACCAGAAATGGGTAAAATTACCGGGAAGTACATCTTGTCTTTTCAATACGAAAAACAAGCATACTTCCCCTAGGGGAAAGCTCTCGGAGTACAGCGAGATCGTTTACGACAAACCGTTCAAAAACATTACGGTCTCCACGGAAGAAGAGCAATATCAATATACGAAAACCCAGCAAGGCTTCTTCAGGATTAGACTCACAGATCCGAACGGCGGATTTGGGCAGACGGAGTACCGGATGCTCTTTGCGGATATCATGATAAGAAACAGCCATACCCGTAAACAGACCCCGGTGCCCAAACCTCCTTACAACCCTATGATTGAAAGTATAGGTATCGGTTATAGCGCCGAGGAAGAATACTTTTTCAATGGCGATACCCCAAGAGATAGATGCCGTATCTATCATATCCATCCATTGAGGCAAAAGGAATTACATGAAATCGATCTACGTCATCCGTTCCCAATGGTGGAAGTTCCCACAGAAGATGGGATTATTCTATTCGGTATTGGTAACTCGATCGGTAACGACCAGATCCGTTTATTCTTCGAGATGGCTGCCTTGAAACGGGAAATCGGAAAAGAATATCTTCCTTGCGTACAATGGTCTTTCTTCAACGGCAAGCAATGGGAGTTTATCAAACCGGGTAATTTACTTTCCGATACAACCGGGAATCTGTTGAATACAGGTTTGGTAGACATCCTGCTTCCCTCACCTATTAGCGAGGAAATGCTAGACATAAATGGAGATTTCTGGCTTTCGGCAAAAGTATCTTGCCACACGCAAAATTGTTCATCCATACGAAATGTCTATCTAAACCCAGTGAAAGCCCGGTTAGAAATCCCCGAAGAAATGGAAGCCCTGATCAGTGAGGAACTCGAAAGCTTCACGGGACTCGTTTCTTTCGAGAAAAGTATGCCGGGACTTACGGATATTTACCAGATCATACCCGCTAAAGGAGGACGTTCGCCGGAAACGCCAGAGGATATGCGGCTCCGGATCACCCAAGAGGTGTCCCATCGGAACCGGGCTGTATTGCCTAGGGATTACGAGCAAATAACATTGGCTCAGTTCCCCGAAGTCGAAAAAGTACTTTGCTTGCCCGGAATAGACAGTAAAGCTCAAAACAGGAGCCCGATCGTAACATTGGTCGTGATGCAAAAGGAGAAAGATAAAAAGATCTTGCCTTTATGCGAACATAGGCTACTCATGCGAATCGAAGATTATATAGGTGACAAGACAAGTCCGTTCATTACCGTTGACGCTATCACTCCGGTCTACGAGGAAGTAACCGTTTGCTGTAACCTCCGGATAAAACCCGGATATCCCGTAGGAGATATACTCCGCCAGACAGAGGCACGCATTAATAATTGTATCGCGCCTTGGCGAGATAAGGAAGAGATCCCGGTATTTGGGCTTTCGTTCTCATCGACAGATCTTTATAACTCCATACGAGAGTGTGAAGCCATCGTGGACATTGATATATTAAGCGTAGCGCATGTCGTATATACGGCAAAAGACCAACAAAAGAGCTATTATCTAAACCGCTACCCGGAAGAGGCAAGGCAAAATTTCAACGTTAGCCCTTCCCAACCTTGGTGCATATTAGTTCCTTCTGATAGGCATTTGCTATATATTGACCAAAAAGACGAACTACTGGAACAACTCGGACTCGGATATTTAGGAGTTGGAAGTAATTTTATTATTAACAAATAAAACAAACCGGATATGCCTCGTACAAACAGAAATACACTAAAAGAATACTTTAAGCGCGGAAGTATGCCCAACCAAAAGCATTTCTACGAATTAATCGATTCCATGGTCAATATTTCCGACGACGGGATCGATAAAAATCCGGATGATGGCTTACGGTTAGCTCCTTCCAAGGAAAACAGTCCCGTCATCAGCTTATTCACGAACATACAAGACAATATTCCAGAGTGGAAAATATACCTAGGTAACAATAGCCAACTCCATATCATACGTCAAGGGCAAGATGAACCGATACTATCGCTTCATCCAAACGGTCGCATCGAGATGAACCAACCCGGTATGGATATACGTATCAACGGCAGTCTTTCCGCAACCCGCTTCGACGGTGCGATACGGGGTAAATTTCCCGCAGATGGCGAATGGCATACCCTGCAAATACCAACGGAAGGATGTCGTGCCTACCGCATCATGGCTGGATGCGGTAAGTTAAAAAGCGGACAATACGCATTAGTGGAAGCCACGGCTATCCATTGTTACGGAAAACATCGAAAAATCCGTACGAATCAATCCTGGTTCGGTTCCTTTTTTAACAAGATCAAATTCCGTTGGTACGGCCCCGGACAAAAATGCAAGTTGCAAATACGTAGCGGACGGGATTATGGAGACAACATCTTTGTTTGTTTCCAGATAACCGATTTATGGAAAGATTACCGGATGGACGCCTCCGACCGGAGAAACACCTTTAATCAAGAATAGCCATGGATGATCTGCCCAACCTGCAAGAGCTAAAAAAGGAGGAATCCATATTCGATAGCCTCCAAAAGAATGCCTTGGAAACAATCCGGGAGCTTTCAGGGCAACTGTGGACAGACCATGCCCCACACGACCCGGGAATCACGACTCTGGACATCTTAAATTACGCCTTAAGCGAATTGGATTACCAAATGAGTTTCCCATTAGAACAATATCTCACCGGATCGGATAATCGTTTCAATCCGGAGGATTACGGCTTGTTCAGTCCTGAACGGGTTTCCGGGATGGCCCCTGTGACACCCAAAGATTACCGAGACCATTTTTTAGATCAATTAGATAACACTGACTTCTTAGTTAACTTATCGGACATACAAATCCATCCCTATAGATCCAATGATCAGATCTGTCACGGATGGTTCGACATATTTATAGAACTCTCGTCCTTTATCTCAGAAGATCAACACAAACAGGAAGAAAAGAAAATCAAGGAAAAGATTAAGAAACTATATCACACAAACCGGAATTTAGGTGAACACCTACACGCAATCCATTTCGTAAGAAGGAAACCTTTATTACTCATTGGAAATATCGATATAGACGGTAGCATCTCTCCGGAAAAAACCTTGATCGCCATTTATACGGAGGCGATTCAATTATTCGCACCGGGAAGTCATTATACAGGTAGCGCACTTCCCATATACAAGCTTTTCAAAGGGATCAAGCAGATACAAGGGGTTCTATCGATACACTCTTTGGAATTTCAAGGTTTTGAAGAGGGTGAATACGCCTATACATTGGCATTATCTTCCCCTGAGCAAATCAAGATACGACTTTACCAAAACCAACAAGCGGTAGAGATTAATGCCACAAAAGTATTGAATCGTTTGCATTCGCGGAATAATATCAACCATGCAATACGAGAACAGAAAAAACAAGCCAAATCGATCCTCATGGACAGTCGCCATATCCATCTGAATGATTATAGCGTCACAAATGATTTCCCGATTTGCTACAAGGACTCGTTTACCGATTCATTCAAGGCATATCTTTCGATATTCGACCATCTCTTTTCGGAGGGACATGAAGAAATGAATCACCTAAAAGATTGGATGGCCTTAAATATGGAAACACCCGGTTCCGCTTCTATGGAACAAAACAAAGATCTGCTATTGGATACGTTGGATAAAATCTACGGAGAAAATAGCAACCTGCCTTTTCTCCGCTACTCCCATAAAGAGATAAACCGTCAACGAAGAGTCCGGTTCCTGCGACAACTACCGGAACTTATCCGGGACCGGTATCTGGGCTGTAATCTATTCGACGCAGACTCCCTTTCCGGATTGGAAAGATATCTCTATTCCATACTCGGATGGGAAGATGCGGAAGAGCAAAT
>ENA-OPXI01001815-OPXI01001815.1-human-gut-metagenome-genome-assembly--contig:-NODE-1815-length-10439-cov-3.048729_pt1 | contig 10439 bp, 10 predicted proteins | sample MGYA00241520_ERZ502032 | MGnify/ENA primary metagenome ERZ502032 (study PRJEB25962, sample SAMEA2042106) | human gut metagenome | biome: human gut; feature: human-associated habitat; material: faeces...
ATCGGTTACTTTTTATCTTGAACCGCGAGTATCGGGCGGTCGGCGCGGTCGTCACGACGGTCGTCGTCGCCGTAGCGGCGGGCCTGAGGACGCTCGACACGCTCGTCGTCACGATCCTCGTCACGACCGTAGCGGTCATCACGCTCATCCACATCGTCGCGGGAGAAGTCGTCTCGGCTGCGAAGGTCGGGATGACGGCGGTCCTCCTTCCTGTCGCGGCCCGTTGCGCCGTGCAGAAGTTCGGAGAATTCCTTCCAGAGACGGTCGAGATCGTCCATCCCGTCGTTGTCATCGCGTCGATCGCCGCGGCGGCGGTCGTCGCGGCGGTTGTCGTCACGTCGGTCATCGTCCTCGTCGGGACGACGGGGCGGCTCTTCGTCGGCGGAACGATCGTCCCTGCGCGGCTCCTCGTCGGAGGAGCGGCCCCAGCGGGGGTCATTGAGCGGCATATGCGTTGCTCCAGTCAGCAATGTTTGTCTTTGAATGGCGTGTCGGCGGGTCTGCGCAGGACTCTGCTGAAGACTCCCGAACTGAATCTTTCATTTTAATGACTTTTGTTGCATGCCCGACTCGCGGGGAAGCTTCTTTACAACTACCGGCCTCGCACACAGCAATCCGAAAGCGCCTTTTCATCAGTAAGATAGGCGTTTCCAATCGGCAACCGGCAGGAACACCTCAAGCAGTCGCGCGCACGGAACACGTCCGAAGGATCACCAAAAGCGGCATCTCCTCCGCATGCCCAGTGGCAGAGGGTAAACGCTTAGCGACGTTTTAAGGCGTCTCCATTATGATTTGCAGGCGAGCGCGAAGCTTTCCCTTCCCGCGCAGCAAGGAAATAAGCGGCTCAAGACCGCCCCCTTACTCCAAAACAACCAAAGGACTTGTATCATGACCCCCGAAAAAACGACCGAACAGGCCGTCAATGAAAAGGTCGGCATCGGCGCGTATCTCTCGCTCGCATTTGCCGTCGTCTTCTTCTCCGGCCTCTGCGCCTCCTCTCAGTGGTGGGGCGTCTTCGACTTCACGACCGTCAACGGCGGCTTCGGCCGACTCGTAAGCGGCGTCACCGAACAGGGCGACGCCATCAAGACGGCCATGGCCAACTTCCGAGGCAAGGGCGGCTCCGGCGCCATCGACGGCTTCATGTTCGCTCTTTCCCTCGTTCCGACGGTGATGTTCGCCCTTGCGATGATCACCGTCTTCGAGCACTACGGCGCCCTCAAGGCCGCCCGCAAGATCCTCACCCCGGTTCTGCGGCCGCTCATCGGCATCCCCGGTTCCGCCGCTCTCGCCCTCATCGCCTCGATGCAGTCGACCGACGGTGGTGCCGCCCTCCCCCGCCAGCTCAAGGACGCCGGCGAGCTCACGGAATCCGAGACCAACACGTTCGCCGCGTTCCAGATGACGGCCGACGCACCGATCACGAACTTCTTCTCCTCCGGCGCCGTACTCTTCACGCTCGTCGCTGCCGACGGCACGCTCGCCGTTCCGGTCAGCCTGGGCCTGTGCCTCGGCGTCATCCTGCTCGGCAAGGTTCTCTCCGCCAACATGATGCGCCTCCTCCAGATCCGCGCCTCCCGCAAGTAACCACGAACGTTAAAAACAGAAGAAGGAACAAAAATGTCCGGACATGAATCTGCTAATCCGATGGTCACCGACGTGTTCGTGAAGGGCGCCGTCCAAGGCTGGAACATCGCCGTCACCTCCACGATTCCGAACGTCCTGATGGCGTTCGTGATCATCAAGGTCCTCAACCACTCGGGCCTCCTCACGATCTTCGGCGAACTGTTCGCCCCGATCATGGCCATCTTCGGCCTCCCCGGCGAAGCCGCCGCCGTTCTCCTCGGCGGTTGGATGTCCATGGGCGGCGGCGTGGGTGTTGCCGTCTCGCTCTTTGACCAGGGGCTTCTCACCGGCGAGCACGTCGCCATCGTCGCCCCGTCGATCTACCTCATGGGCAGCCAGGTCCAGTACATGGGCCGCTGCCTCGGCGTGATCGGCATCAAGGGCTCGAACCTCTTCAAGATCATGGCTCTCCCGATCGTCACGGCCTTCGTCTCGCTCTTCGTGATGAAGCTGATCGTTCTCGCGAGCTAAGCTCTCCCGGAGCCCGCTCCAACAAGGCCGCTTCCGCGCCACAAGGCGCAGGAGCGGCCTTTTTCCTTGTACGTTCTGAACAGCCTGTGCCTCCGCGCACCCGTGCTATCCTGATTCGGACAACACTCTGGAAGGAGGGCCCATGAAGAACATCCTCGTGATCGGCGCGGCAGGCCAGATCGGCTCCGAGCTCGTCCCCGAACTCAGGCGCCGCGGCTACATGACCGTGGCCGCAGGCAGCGGTCGCACGCCGCTGACCGCCGCGCTCTCCGAAGGCGGTCCGACGGCCGTCGTCAACCTTCTCGACGCGGACGGCCTGCGCAGGACCGTCGAACACTACGCCATCGACACGATCTTCAATATGGCGGCCATTCTCTCGGCCGTGGGCGAGTCGAAGCCCATGACGGCATGGGACATCGGCGTCAATGGCGTGATCGGTCTTCTCGAGCTCGCACGCGACAAGAACCTCTCCGTCTTCACACCGAGCTCCATCGGGGTCTTCGGTCCCGAAACGCCCCATGATCCGACGCCTCAGGACACGGTCTGCAGGCCGAGGACGATGTACGGCATCACGAAGGTGGCAGGCGAGCTGCTCTCCGACTACTACAGGGCGAAGTACGGCGTCGACGCCCGAAGCGTCAGGTATCCGGGCCTCATCTCCCACGTGACGCCGCCCGGCGGCGGCACGACCGACTATGCGGTCGACATCTACTGGAAGGCAGTCGAGCACGGCCGCTACGCCTCTCCGCTCGCCGAAGGGACGAGGCTGCCGATGATGTTCATGGCCGATGCGCTGCGCGCCGCCATCGAGCTGATGGAGGCCGATGCCTCAAGACTCCGGCACTTCAACAGCTTCAACGTGGGCGCGATGAGCTTTGCGCCCGAGGACGTGGCGGCGAGCATCAGAAGGCGGATGCCCGGGTTCGAGCTCACCTACGAGGTGAATCCCCTGCTGCAGGGCATCGCCGAGAGCTGGCCTGACGCACTTGACGACACGACGGCGCGCGAGGAATGGGACTGGAAACCCGAGTACGACCTCGACGCAATGACGGACGTCATGCTCGAGGCGATCTCCGAAAGGCTCGGCGGAAAGTCAGGGCACAGCTCTCAGGCCTGATGAACAGAAAGCCTGCATTCATCGCGAATGCAGGCTTTCTTGCATGAAGGCGCAGAAGGGCGTCAGCGGCTATCTCTTCTTCTTGCGAACGAGGAAGTCCTCGATGTTGTCGTCCGCCAGGGCGACAAGGTCGTGTGCGACCTCTTCCTCCCAGGGTTCGGGCGCGCGCGGTTCGTTCGGATTGTCAACGCGCCACTGGTGCGCGAACTCGCCGATCGCCTGACGCAGAAGATCGAGCCCCTCACCCGTAAGGGCGGAAACGAAGACCGCCTTAGGCCGGCCGTCGGGATGACGCACGATCTCGGGTTCGAGAGCCGTATTGTCGATTTTGTTGTAGACGAGGATCGCGGGGACGTCGTCCGCCTTGATCTCCTCGAGCACCGCGTTAACCTCGCTGATCTGGTCCTCTCGGACCGACGAGGAGGCGTCGACCACGTGAAGCAGAAGATCCGCATGGACCGTTTCGTCAAGGGTGGACTTGAAGGCCTCGACGAGCTGATGCGGAAGGCCCCTGATGAAGCCCACAGTGTCGCTCGCGACGACCGTCTCCTCGTCGCTGATCCAACAGCGGCGGGCGGTGGTGTCGAGCGTTGCGAACAGCTGGTCGGCCGCGTAGCTCTTGGCGCGCGTGAGGCGGTTGAAGAGCGTCGACTTACCTGCGTTCGTGTAGCCCACGAGCGAAACGGAGAGCGTGTCGGAGCGGGAGCGCGAGCGGCGCTGCGTGTCACGCTGACGCGCGAGACGCTTGAGCTGGTCGCGAAGCTGCTTCATGCGCACGCCGATCATTCGGCGGTCAAGCTCGATCTGCTTTTCGCCGGGGCCGCCGGTCTTGCCGAGGCCGCCGCGCTGGCGCTCCAGATGAGTCCAGCCGCGCACGAGGCGCGTGGAGAGATGCTCGAGCTGGGCGAGTTCGACCTGCAGGCGGCCTTCGCGGGACTTCGCGCGGGCGCGGAAGATGTCGAGAATCAGCTGGGTGCGGTCAAGAACGGGAAGCTCGATGGCGCGCTCGATGTTTCGCTGCTGGGCCGCCGAGAGGGGGACGTCGAAGACGACGACGTCGGCATGCAGCTCATGAGCGAGCTCTCCGAGCTCGTCAACCTTGCCCGAGCCGATGAAGAAGGCGGGATCGGGCTTGTCGCGCTTGGCATCAAGAAGTCCGACGGGTTCGAGTCCGTCGGACTTGACGAGAAGCGCAAGCTCTTCGGCCGAGTCCTGGTAGACTACGCGGCCGACGACGACGCATACGAGAAAGGCGCGCGTGGCCTTCACCGCGCGCGTCTCATCGATCTGGAACGTGCTTATCTCAGTTCTCCGGCACGGAGGGCATGTTCACGGCACGCGTCGGAACAACGGTGCTGATCGCATGCTTGTAGACCATCTGGGTGACCGTGTTGCGCAGAAGCACGACGTACTGGTCAAAGGATTCGATCTGGCCCTGAAGCTTGATGCCGTTGACGAGATAAATGGAAACGGGGATGCGATCCTTGCGAAGGATGTTCAGGAACGGATCCTGAAGAAGCTGACCTTTCTGAGTCATTTTGTTGTTCTCCGACCGTCTGGGCCTGTTCCTTGCGGCAGCCCATCAGTCTTTGTTGTTATTCGATGCGGGTGGATCTGAACCGGTTCCGGCAACCGCCCGCGCACGGCCGCACGTACTGCGGCACTCCCTTCTATCTTATCACCTGACGATTGTAAATATCGTCCGCAAAGAGAAAAAGAAACCGAAAACCGCGTTTTCACGGGCATCAGAAAAGACGGCGGCGAAAAAAACGCTCCCGCCAGATTCGAGGGGAGCGTTTTCGTGCACGCGGGGGCGACGGCCGCCCCCGGATCCCGAGAGGATCAGCGCTTGTTGTCGTCCTTGACGAAGGGGTTTTCCTTCGTGCGGAACTCGATGCGAAGCGGCGTGCCGGCGAGGTCGAACTTCTCGCGGAAGAAGCCTTCGAGATAGCGGCGGTAGCTTTCGCCGATGTCCTCGAGGGCGTTGCCGTGAATCACGATGACCGGCGGATTCGAGCCGCCCTGGTGCGCGAAGCGGGGCTTCGGACGGCCGCCGCGGGCGCGCGGGGGCTGCTGGCGCTCGACGGCCTCGAAGAGGGCTCGCGTGAGCTTGGGCGTCGGAATCTTGCGGTAGGCCGCGGCGTGGGCCTCGTCAACTGCCTTCATGAGGTGATTGAGGCCGTTTCGCTTGAGGGCCGAGATGCGGATCATGCGGGCCCAGCGCAGGAAGTGCAGCTTGCGCTCGAGCTCGAGGTTGAACATCTCGCGGTCGTAGTCGGACATGAGGTCCCACTTGTTGACGGCGACGACGAGGGCGCGGCCTGAGTCGAGTACGTAGCCCGCAATGTGGGCGTCATGATCGGCGATGCCGTTCTTGGCGTCGACGACGAGAATGACGACGTTGGCGTCCTCGATGGCCTGCAGGGTCTTGACGACGGAGAACTTCTCGATGGCCTCGAACACCTTGCCCTTCTTGCGAAGGCCGGCCGTGTCGACGAGCTCGTAGGGACGGCCGTTGTATTCGAAGTCGACGCGGATGGCGTCGCGGGTGGTGCCCGGCATGTCGAAGGCGATGAGGCGCTCTTCGCCGATCAGGGCGTTGATGAGCGTGGACTTGCCGGCGTTCGGACGGCCGGCGAGCGTCACCTTGAGGCGTTTGGGCGCATCGGGGTCGTCATCCTCCTCATCCTCGGGCTCCTCCTCGAAGCCCTCGAGGGCGAGGTCCATGACGGCGTTGACGCCCTGACCGTGGGCGGCCGAGATGAGCCACGGCTCACCGAAGCCGAGCTCGTAGAACTCGGCGGCGGCGACAGCGGAAAGGCCTTCGGCCTTGTTGACGACGAGGATCACCTTGCGGCCGGACTGGCGCAGGCGAACAGCGATGCGCTGGTCGTGCGGAGTGAGGCCGGAACGGGCGTCGCAGACGAAGATGACGACGTCGGCCTCGTCGATCGCAAGCTCGGCCTGGCTGGCCATGGCCTTGACGATGCCTTCGGACTTGACGGGCTCGAAGCCGCCCGTGTCGACGACGATGTAGGGCATGCGGCCGACACGGCCCTGACCGTACTGACGGTCGCGGGTAGTACCAGCCTCCTCGTTCACGATCGCCTGACGGGTACCCGTCAACCGGTTGAAAAGGGTGGACTTACCTACATTGGGTCTCCCCACTATCGCTACTATATTTCCCATAAATTCTCCTTTCGTATGCTATTATTAGTCCAGCTGATAACCGAAGTTCTTCAATATGTTGTCACGGTTACGCCAGTCTTTTTCCACTTTGACAAACATTTCCAAAAACACCTTTTTTCCGAAGAAACGTTCGATATCCTTCCGGGCCATAGCACCTACTTTCTTCAATGCTTGCCCTTGATGCCCGATGATAATCCCTTTCTGGGTATCACGCTCCACGATGATCAGCGCCTTGATATGGATCAGCTCATCATCCTCCTTGAACAACTCGACGACCACTTCTACCGCGTAAGGTATTTCCTTCTGATAATATAACAAGATTTTCTCACGAATGATCTCTGTCACGAAGAAACGGGCCGGTTTATCGGTCAAGGCGTCTTTCTCGAAATAAGGCGGGGAATCAGGCATCAACTCCTCCACCCGACGCTTCACGTAATCTATATTGAAATTCGAAAGCGCGGAGATCGGGATGATCTCGGCCTTCGGAAGCAATTCCTTCCACTGGGCCACGAGCTTCTCCAGCTCCGGCTGATTGGTCTGGTCGATCTTATTGATCAACAAGAGAACCGGACACTCTATGCTCTGTACCCGTGCTAGGAACTCGTTATTTTTATCAATCGTCTCGACGACATCCGTCACGTACAACAGCACGTCGGCGTCGCCTAAGGCGGATTGAGAGAAATTAAGCATGGATTCCTGCAACTTATAATTCGGCCGCAAGACTCCCGGCGTGTCAGAATACACGATTTGCATATCGTCGGTATTCACGATACCCATAATACGATGCCTTGTCGTTTGCGCCTTCGAGGTGATAATAGAGATCCGCTCCCCGACCAAACGATTCATCAACGTAGACTTACCTACGTTTGGGTTTCCAACGATATTGACAAAACCCGATTTATGCTTTTTTTCCATCATACCCCCATTTCAGATAAACCGCTCCCCACGTAAAGCCCGCTCCAAAAGCGGCAAGGATCAGGTTATCTCCTTTTTTCAATTGATTCTCCCATTCCCATAGACAAATAGGAATCGTACCAGCGCTTGTGTTGCCATATTTCTGGATATTGATCATCACCTTATCCATATCTACGCCCAAGCGTTTCGCCGTAGCGTCGATAATCCGCAGGTTCGCTTGATGAGGAACGATCCACGCGATATCATCATGCGTCAAGCCATTCTTCTCCGCGATCTCAGCGGCCACGTCCGCCATATAAGAAACCGCGTACTTGAACACCACACGTCCATCTTGATAAACGAAATGCTCACGGTTGTCCACCGTCTCGTGAGAAGGAGGATAAGCCGAGCCGCCCGATTTCATGATCAGATGCGGATAGCCTACGCCGTCTGTCCGTAAAATTGTATCCAAGATACCAAACTCCTCGGTAGTTGGCTCCAACAAGACCGCTCCGCAAGCATCCCCGAACAAAGGACAAGTAGAACGATCTTGATAATCTGTAATAGATGTCATCTTATCACCCGATACGACAACCACCTTCTTATAACGCCCCGAGCGAATATAATTAGCGCCCGTCTCCAAAGCATACAAGAAGCCTGCGCACGCACCTTGCATATCAAAAGTCATCGCGTTCTTACAACCTGTATGATAAGCGATGATAGAAGAAGTTGTCGGGAAATGATGATCCGGGGTAGTCGTAGCTGTCAAGACAACCTCTACTTCTTCCGGATTCAGGTTCGTTTTCTCGAGCAATTGCTTCACGGCCCGTATACCCATGTAAGAGAGTCCTACGCCCTCCCCTTTCAATATCCTGCGCTCCTTAATACCCACACGAGTCATGATCCACTCATCCGTCGTATCGACCATCTTGGAAATATCCTCATTCGTCAATACATCTTCAGGAACGTATCCACCCACTCCTGTGATAACCGCATTTATCTTATCCATAACTTTAAAAATAAAAGGACTACTTATCCCAATTAAAAAAAAGCCCTAAAAAAACTTTTAGGGCTATTTCTTTTGTTCATCAAACCATATAAGTTGACAAACTTACACAGCAGCTTCTTTTTCAATCGCTAATTTACCTCTGTAATAACCGCACTCACCACATACAGTGTGATAGATGTGCCATGCGCCACAGTTCGGGCAAATTGCCATTGTTGGAGCTACAGCCTTGTCATGAGTTCTTCTCTTGGCTGTTCTTGTCTTACCTTGTCTTCTTTTAGGATGTGCCATTGTTTTATTTATTTAATTGTTATCATTCTCTAGCAAACCTTTCAGAGCATCCCAACGAGGATCGGCAGGACTAGCGTTTCCGTCATCTTCCAACGCCAAATCATCACCTCCCATGTCATCCTCAAAATCGTCTTCGGTCTCATCCGAACTTCTGGCGGTATGTTTCTTCAATTTAGACGACATTGCCTTATTACATTTACCCGGCGCATGTACATGCTTCATGGGAACCGCCAAAGCGATAAACTCATACAGGAACCACGCCAAATTAATAGCGCCCTCCTCTTCCGGTATCACGACAACCTCATCACTCTCCTCGGCATATTCCTTGCCGAATTTTACCACCAGACGATTGTGGGTATCAATAGGAATTTCCATATCGTCCAAGCATCTATCGCATGGAACAACAACAACCCCTTCTATCTGAAAGTTCATCTCAAACATCATTGACGACCGTTTTACGGTAAGATGAACCTTCACTTTGCCCTTCTGGACCTCGGTTCCGTCAATGTCCACAAAAAACTTGTTCTCCAAAAGATACTCGAATTCGTGTACTCCCGGAGAGAGATTTTTCAAATCTACATTATATAATTTAAATTTCCCCAAAGCCTTTTAGTGTAAAAACCTTGCAAAGGTACGAAAAAACTAAATACAAAAACAATACCTTTATGCTTATTTTTTCCTATAATACGATTTAACCCTTATATTTCTTCAATTTTATACGAAAAGTCGTCCCTTTCCCCAACTCCGAACTCTTCACGAAAATCTTTCCTCCTTGGAAGGACTCGATAATACGCTTAACCAAGGACAAGCCTAGTCCCCAGCCACGTTTCTTGGTCGTATACCCCGGATTGAAAACCGTCTTGAATTTTGATTTTGGGATACCTTTTCCGGTATCAGACAAATCGATCAGCACGAACTTCTCTCTTTCCTCTACTTTTAGCGAAATCTCACCCTGCCCCTCCATGGCGTCCACCGCATTTTTCGTCAGGTTCTCGATTACCCAAGCGAACAGGGAATCATTCATTAAGACCAATATCGGCCGCTCCGGCAAATACGTATTAATTTTCACCTTCGAGGAAATACGGGTCTCCATATATCCCAAAGCCGCACGGATGGATTCCACGATATTTGTCGGAACCGGATCTGGATCTGAACCGATTTTAGAGAAACGCTCCGCTATCGTTTGTAAGCGTTTCACATCCTTATCCATCTCTGTCAATAGAGAAGGATCTATATCTTTCGTTCGCAAATATTCAACCCAAGCGATTAGCGAGGATATAGGCGTTCCTAATTGGTGAGCCGTCTCTTTCGATAACCCCACCCACACTTTATTCTGTTCTGCCTTCTTTGTACTAGCCAAGGCTAAAAAAGCGATTAATATAAAAACAAATACAACTGATAATTGCGCATAGGGATAAACAAGCAGTCGCTTTAAGATAATCGAATCATCGTAATATAAATATTGGTAAGTACCATCCTCCATGTCAATTACGATCGGAGGATTTTTGGTTCTCAGTTCCTTAACCTTATTCGTCATGAACTGCGCTACATTCTTTTCCGGAATCTCTATATTATTGTAAGAAACCACGCTATCCGTCTCGCTGCATAATATAACAGGAATAGAAGTATTCCCTTGGATGATTTTTAGGATAAGATTCATATTAAGGCTTGGATTCTCACTGGTCATGACCCGGGTTGCCTCACTCCAAACCTCGATCTTCTGACGCTCTTCTCGGGCCAGATCTTTAATCAAGAGATCCGAGACTACCACAGAAGCCATAGCGATCAATACAGCGGCAAAAATAAAGCCTAATTTCCATCTTTGACGAGAATCATATATGCTGC
>ENA-OPXI01001820-OPXI01001820.1-human-gut-metagenome-genome-assembly--contig:-NODE-1820-length-10429-cov-2.365626_pt1 | contig 10429 bp, 9 predicted proteins | sample MGYA00241520_ERZ502032 | MGnify/ENA primary metagenome ERZ502032 (study PRJEB25962, sample SAMEA2042106) | human gut metagenome | biome: human gut; feature: human-associated habitat; material: faeces...
CGCAGAACCGCCGGCAGAATCTCCCTCTACGATGTAGATCTCGCAGTTCTCCGGATTCTTATCCGAACAGTCTGCAAGCTTTCCAGGAAGTGCCATATTATCCAGTGCTGATTTTCTACGTGTCAGGTCTCTTGCCTTTCTTGCAGCCTCTCTCGCGCGCTGGGACATCACAGATTTCTCTACGATGATCTTACCAACGGCCGGATTCTGCTCAAGGAAGATCTCAAGCTGCTTGCTGACTACATTGTCAACCGCACCTCTTGCCTCGCTGTTACCAAGTTTCTGCTTGGTCTGGCCTTCAAACTGTGGATCCTCGATCTTGACGCTGATGATCGCGGTCAGGCCCTCACGGATATCTTCACCGCTTAAGTTCGGCTCATTGTCACGCAGAAGCTTGTTCTTTCTTGCATAATCATTAAATGTCTTTGTGATCGCATTACGGAATCCGACAACGTGTGTTCCACCTTCCGGAGTCGTAATGTTATTGACAAATCCATACGTATTGTCACTGTAAGAATCGTTGTGCTGCATAGCCACTTCGACAGACACATTATTTACCATACCTTCACAGTAAATGATCTGCTCATAAAGCGGTGTCGCACTGCGGTTCAGGTAAGTAACGAATTCTTTGATTCCGCCTTCGTAGTGGAATGTTCTTTCTTTCGGCTCTTCCTCACGGTCGTCTTTCAATACGATTTTCAGTCCTTTTGTCAGGAATGCCATCTCGCGGAATCTCTGTTTCAGAACATTAAAATCAAAGATCGTTGTCTCAAAAATGGTATCATCCGGCAGGAATGTTACTTTTGTACCGGTCTTTTCTTCTTCACAGTCACCGATCACGGTCAGTTTCTCCATAACTTTTCCGCGCTCGTAACGCTGCTGGTATACTTTACCCTCGTGGTAGATCTCAACTTCCAGCCAGTTGGAAAGCGCATTTACAACAGACGCTCCAACACCGTGAAGTCCACCGGATACCTTGTATCCTCCACCACCAAATTTACCTCCTGCATGCAGCACGGTAAATACAACTTCTACCGCAGGAAGTCCTGCTTTGTGGTTGATACCAACCGGAATTCCACGTCCATTATCGATAACGGTCACCGAATTGTCTTTATTGATTGTTACATAAATCGTATCACAGAAGCCCGCCAAAGCTTCGTCTACGGCATTATCGACAATCTCGTATACAAGATGATGCAAGCCTCTGGCTGATGTACTTCCAATGTACATACCAGGACGTTTGCGGACTGCCTCAAGACCTTCCAATATCTGAATTTCATCTGCGCCGTATTCATGCTGTACTTTTTCTGTACCCATTCTCAGTCCTCCTAGTTTTCTTTCGTTACCTGCCCGTTCTGGACATGGAACACTTTGTTTATTGAAAAGCGGTGATTTACAAAATCCTCAACACCCGTACAGGTAATCAAAGTCTGTATATCATGTATGCTGTCTAACAAATAGTTTTGCCTGTGTTTATCAAGTTCAGACAATACATCGTCAAGTAAAAGTATCGGGGTGTCATGTGTTGCCAGTTTGACCAGCTCGATCTCCGACAGTTTCAAAGACAGGGCAGCCGTTCTCTGCTGTCCCTGGGAACCATATTTGCGGATGTCCATATCACCGATCAGAAAGCCGATGTCGTCCCTGTGCGGCCCCACCGTTGTACTCTTCATCCGCAGATCTCTCTCCCGGTACCGGTTCAGTGCCTGTTCAAATGGCAGATCTCCCGTACTTGGCTCGTATATGATCTTCAGGCTTTCTTTACCGCCGGTCAGTCTCTGGTGAATCTTTGCAATGATCCCATTGATCTGTTCGACAAATTCTTTTCTTCTGGCAATCAGCCTTTCCCCATATTGTACCATCTGCAGCTCCCATATTTCCAGTGTATCCGAAAGATCTTTCTTTCCGCCGAAACTGAGCTCTTTCAGCAGATGGTTTCGCTGATTCACGATCCGGTTGTAATTCGACAGATTATTCAGGTACACCTTATCAAGCTGCGAAAGCTCCAGATCTATGAATCTTCTTCTCTCTGCCGGCCCGTTCTTGATAATGTTCAGATCTTCCGGCGAGAAAAATACAAGATTCACAATTCCGAAAAGTTCGCTTGCTTTCCGGATCGGCATCTTATTGATGGCAATCCCTTTCGGACTGTTCTTCTTCAGGTGCATATCGATCTGATAACTGATTCCGTTCTTTTCCACCACGGTTTCGATGTGTGATTCATCCTCGCCGAAACGGATCATATCCCTGTCCTTCGACCCGCGGTGGGACTTGGTCGTTCCGGACAGATACACAGCCTCCAGAATATTCGTCTTCCCCTGGGCATTGTTCCCGTAAAAAATATTCGTAGAACCATCAAACTCCACATTCAGAAGATCATAATTTCTAAAATTCTTTAATTTCAGGGAATTAACCTTCAATTCTGATCTCTTCTCCGTCAAATAATACAACATCTCCGCCATATAACTTACGTCCGCGGCGTGTATCTGTCTCGCCATTTACCATGACAAGACCTTCCTGGATCACTTCTTTGGCTTCTACTCCGGATTCCACCATTCCTGTAGCTTTCAAAGCCTGTCCAAGCTTGATATATTCATCTCGTAATCTAATTGTCTCCATATGTCTCGCATTCCTCTCCCGGGATTCTCCCATATCTTATAAGCATAACTTATAAATAAATTTTATCAGATCAGCCAGGCTATATCCGATCCATCTATTAAAAAGCGTTCTGCTGTATGCATTTTGTTGTATTTTTATGCGCATTTTTTCTGTTTTTCAGTTGCTTTTTATTATACTTATCGCTAAATCTTTTTGCAAGTATTCCTGCGTTTTTTGTTTTATCTTTTAATCTTCTTCCAGATATTCCATTCCCGTTTATGCTGCAGCATTAAAGTTAACAGGAAGGATCAGGTAGATATAGCTTTCTCCATCATCTTTGATGAAGCAAGGTGCTTTCGCATTCATCAGATAAATTGTTACTTCTTCGTCGTCGATAACACGAAGTGCATCGATCAGGAATTTCGGATTGAATCCGATCAGCAGATCTTTTCCCTCTTTTGTGATCATAATCTCTTCATTCATGGATCCGATCTGGGATTTGATCTTTAATTCCATAAGTTCGTCACCGATATTGATGATGATTGGTTTCTTGTCTCCTTCTTTTACCAGAAGTGTTGCTCGGTCGATACAGTTGAGCAGCTCTTTTTTATTAATTCTGACTTTTGTCTCATAATCATTTGACAACATCTGATCGATTCTGAAATATTCACCTTCGATCAGACGTGATACAACGATCGTGTTATCAAATTCGAACACGATATGATTCTTTGTATATGAAATCGATACCACATTTTCAGCCTCACCCGAAAGGATCTTACTGATCTCGATCAGTGTCTTTCCAGGTACAACAAGCTTTCTGTCAGCTACGCTTTTTTTCAATGGCACTTTTCGAATGGAAATTCTGTGTCCGTCCAGCGAAACAACTTTCAGAATATTATCACTGATGTCGAACAATTCTCCAGTCATAAGTTTATTACTTTCACTGTCAGAAATAGAGAAAATTGTCTGACGGATGACTTCTTTCAATGTGAATTGAGAGACTTCTATAGAATCTTCTTTCTCAATAATTGGTAAGTAAGCAAATTCATCGCCAGGTTTACCGGCAATATCAAATTTTGCTTTTTCACATGTGATGACTGTCTGAAGATTATCTAAAGTTTCGATCGTTACTTCATTATCCGGAAGTTTTCTAACGATCTCTGAAAAAATCTTTGCATCGATAGCGATCATTCCGCGATCAATAATGTCTCCGGAAATTTCTGTCTGGATACCAAGTTCCATATCATTCGCTGTTAATTTGATAATATCTGTTGTTGCATCAATAAGAATACATTCAAGGATTGGCATTGTTGTTTTAGAAGGAACTGCTTTGGAAACAATACTGACACCTTTGACTAGATTGGATTTACTGCAGGTAATTTTCATATGTGTATAACTCCTTTCGCACGTGTGTGATAGATAAATAAATAAAATAGTTTCCGCCTCAGCCGTATTAGGGGATGTGGAAAAGAGGAAAAGTGCCTCTAGCCCAGTGTTTGCAAGGAATTTTGGCTTTGAAAACTTTGTGGAATTCGACTGGATTTTATGTGGAACGACTGTTGAAAACTTTTTCGTTTCTAAAGACAGGTGTAAAATTCCTGGGTTTTTCCCAAGGCTGTCCCATAGTTATCCACATGTCAGACGCAGATTTTCCACATAGTTATTCACAGGCCAAAATGGCAAAATAAGGCTAAGCCGGATTGATTTTCTTCTTTATAATATTAATAGTGTTAGAAAGAGTCTCGTCCGCCTTTAATTCGTTCTCGATTTTCTCAATCCCATGCTTGATGGTAGAGTGATCCTTGCCCCCAAGAATGACACCGACTGCTTTTAATGAAGTTTCTGTCATATTTCGGATCAGATACATGGCAATCTGGCGCGGAAATACGATCTCGGCGTTACGTTTATTCCCTTTCAGATCAGGAATAGATACACCAAAATGTTCGGAAACGATGTCCAAAATCAGTTCAGGCGTAACTTCTCTGCGATTATCCGAAGAAATGATATCTTTTAAGGCCTCTGCTGCAAGGGCAATATCGATAGAACCGGTGTTGTTCAGTTTATAAAGAGCAATCAGTTTATTAAGAGACCCTTCAAGTTCTCGGATATTTGTCTTGACGTTCGTCGCGATATATTCGAGTACATCATTCGGAATATTGTACTTTTCCAGATGATCCAGCTCGATCTTCTTCTGTAAAATCGCCATACGGGTTTCATAATTAGGTGATGAAATATCAGCAATCAGACCCCACTCAAAGCGCGTACGAAGTCTGGCCTCCAAAGTTTCAATATCTTTCGGCGGCTTATCAGACGATATGATGATCTGCTTTCCGGATGTATGCAGATGGTTAAATGTGTGGAAGAATTCTTCCTGTGTACTTTCTTTTCCGATAATGAATTGGATATCATCGATCAAAAGTACGTCATTATTACGGTATTTATCGCGGAATTTCGACATTGCGGACTCGTTTCCGGCGGTTTTTCCGTTTTTGAGAGCTTCGATCAGCTCATTGGTAAATGTCTCGCTGGTTACATAGAGGACTTTTTTCTTTGGATTCTTGTCCAGAATAAAATGTGCAATTGAGTGCATCAAATGAGTCTTTCCAAGTCCAACACCTCCATATAAGAAGAGGGGATTGTATACTTCTCCCGGAGATTCGGCTACAGCAAGGGAAGCTGCATGGGCGAAATTATTGTTACCGCCGACAACGAAAGTATCAAAAGTATACTTCGGATTAAGCCCGGCTTTTTCCGCAGCACTTTTGCTTTTTTTCTTCTGATTTGCTTCAATGGCCATATTCTGAATCTCGTTCAGTCTGTCATCATCCTCGGAAATGAAGACAACTTCATATTCAGTTCCAGTAATCTCCGCAATACATACTTTTAATGGAAGCTGATATTTTTTTTCAATATATTCTACACTCGCATTCATATTTACTAATATAAATACGGTATTGTCTACGACATCGTAAACTTTCAATGGTTGGATCCACGTATTGAACGATACATTGGACAACTCATGTTCGACCCTGAGATGTTCGATAATTTCAGGCCATTTTTCCTTTACTGTATTCATCATATTTACTCCTAATCTGTCTGATTCGCGGATTTTCACCTATAAACCCACTCTTCTACATTGTACATCAAAAAGTTGCTTTAGGCAATCTTTTATCGCTATGCTTTGGCAACTGGCAGTTTCTCTTGATGTAGATTTGAAATATGTGGAAAACTCAATCCCAATTATCAACACTTGTAAAATGCGCATGAAATGGGGAAAAAATCTAAAAAAATATATGATTTCCACACGTTATCCACAAAAATCCACAAAGTTTTCCACAAAATGTGGATAAATATATTTTTAAAATTTGAGGAATAGCTTGACGTAGAGCGGTTTTTTTTATATAATCAAGGCTGATGTCTTATGAAAATTAGGGGGCAAGCCCCTTGGAATAAAATAAGGAGGTGGATATCCATGAAGATGACATTCCAGCCAAAGAAGAGACAGAGAGCTAAAGTACATGGCTTCAGATCTAGAATGAGCACAGCAGGTGGAAGAAAAGTACTTGCTGCAAGAAGAGCAAAAGGAAGAAAGAAATTATCAGCGTAGGCCGCATATATGTGGCCTTTTCTTCTACTCAGAAAAATTAGGAGAATAAGACAATGAAGTATTCCGAATCACTGAAAAAGAACAAAGATTTCCAATATATATATAGAAAAGGGAAATCTTACGCCAACAAATATCTGGTCATGTATGTACTGGAAAATGGGACAAGTCAGAATCGATTAGGAATATCTGTAAGCAAAAAAGTAGGAAACAGTATAGTACGGCACAGATTAACAAGATTAATCCGAGAAAGCTATAGACTGCAAGAAGAACGATTCAGATGTGGATTAGATATAATTGTTATAGCAAGAATAGGCGCCAAAGGAAAAGATTATAAAGATATTGTCGGCGCAATGCTCCATCTGGGTCATCTTCATAAGATTATAGATGAGGGGTAACGTATTATGAAGAAGATTCTGCTCACTGGTATCAGATTTTATCAGAGATATCTGTCTCCGATAAAGGGCGGTTCCACCTGTAAATTTTATCCGACTTGTTCTCAGTATGCGAAAGAGGCAATTGAGAAATACGGTGCATTAAAAGGAGGACGACTGGCGGTGTGGAGAATTCTGCGTTGTAATCCGTTTACCAGAGGAGGTTACGACCCTGTTCCTTAAAAAGATTACAACTACATATGGAGGAAAAAATTATGGTACCAAGTTTACTGACTGCCGCTAACTGGCCGATTGTCGGACAGCTTTGCTGGATTCTGGGTAAGGTAATGAACTTTATCTATAATTTCCTGGACAAATGTCTGCCAAGCGATAGCGGGCTGGTAGGTCTGTCGATTATTCTGTATACGATTTTTGTGTATACATTATTACTTCCACTTACGATTAAGCAGCAGAGAACATCCAAGATGTCTTCTGTTATGAATCCGGAGATTCAGGCTATACAGAAGAAGTATAAAAATAAGAAAGACCAGGCGTCCATGATGAAACAGCAGGAAGAGATTCAGCAGGTGTACGATAAATATGGTACATCGATGTCAGCAGGATGCCTTCCGTTACTGATTCAGATGCCGCTGTTATTTGCTTTGTACCCGGTTATCTATAATATCCAGACAGCTCCAAAGGCTGTAAATGTATTCCTGACACTTCCGGATCTGACTATCTCACCTATGCAGATGATCAAGAACAGCGGAAGCTATGGTTTCCCGGCAATCATGATCATTATTACTGCGATTTTACTTCCGGTATTATCAGGTTTGACACAGTATGGAAGTATCAAGCTTTCACAGGCTATTTCAGGCCAGCAGCTGGACAAAGATAACCCGATGGCGTCTACAATGAACACGATGAATATCACAATGCCACTGTTTTCGGTATTTATGGTATTCTCACTTCCGACAGGTATCGGTCTGTACTGGATCGTCAGTGCGGTAGTACGTTGTGTTCAGCAGGTATTTATCAATAAGCACTTAAGCAAGATTTCTGTAGAAGAGATTCTGGAGCAGAATAAGGAAAAGGCTGAGGAAAAACGTGTAAAACGTGGCGAGAAGAATGAACGTATCGCAGCAATGGCTCAGATGAATACCAAGAATATGAACAATCAGAACCAGAAGAAGAGACAGAGTACATCGAACCTGAGTGAAAAAGAAAGAGAAGCCAAGGTAGAAAACGCACACAAGAAAGCTGAAAATGCGAAGAAAGGAAGTCTCGCATCAAAAGCAAACATGGTGAAGAAATTTAACGAAAATGATTAGGGGGCGCTGTCATGGAGGATTACATTACTGTATCGGCAAAGACATTGGACGATGCGATCACCGAAGCGTTAGTTCAGTTAGGTGTAACAAGTGATCGCTTAGATTATATTGTTGTTGAAAAAGGAAGCGAAGGTTTCCTTGGAATCGGAAGAAAGCAGGCAGTAATCAAAGCCCGCAGAAAACGAGAAGAAAAACCGGTTGAAGAGACAGTGGAAGAAAGTAAAGTTGAAACACCGGTAAAAGAAGAAGTAAAACCAGAGAAGAAGACAGAGAAGAAGCCGGCAAAAGAGCATTCTCATACAAAGAAAAATGTAAGAGAAGAAAAACCGGAAGTAAAATCTGAGCCAAAGAAAGAAGTAGAACTTGCAAAAGTTGAACCACAGACGATCGAGACATGTGAAAAGTTCATTTACGATGTGATGAATGCAATGGGCATGGATGATGTAAAAGTTACATCTGTTGTAGATGAAGAAGGAGCACTTTCCATCAATATGGAAGGAAGCAACATGGGTATCCTGATCGGAAAACGCGGACAGACACTTGATTCTCTGCAGTATCTTACAAATCGTGTTGCCAACAAGATGCAGGATGGCTATGTAAGAGTGAAACTCGATACAGAGGATTACAGAAGAAGAAGAAAAGAAACACTGGAAAATCTTGCAAAGAACATTGCAAGCAAAGTAAAGAGAACAAGAAAGACAGTTTCTCTTGAGCCAATGAATCCATACGAGAGAAGAATCATTCACTCTGCGCTGCAGTCTGACCCGGCAGTATCCACACACAGTGAAGGTGAAGAGCCGTACAGAAGAGTTGTGGTAACACTGGTAAGAAACAGAAATAATCGATAATTAAGAGACAGGGGTCTTTAAGCGGCCCCTGTCTTTTTTTCACTCAAATGTATATTGGAGGAAATTATGGAACAATTATATAACTCCACGATTGCCGCAATATCTACGGCAATGAGTAATTCGGGAATAGGAATTGTACGAATGAGCGGACCGGAAGCATTTCAGATCGCAGACCGGGTATATAAGGGGAAAAAAGAGAAAAAACTATGTGATCAGAAGTCACATACCATTCATTATGGATATATTGTTGATGGAGAACAGGTAATTGACGAGGTCCTGGTCATGCTGATGCGCGGGCCGCACAGCTATACCGGTGAAGACACGGTAGAGATCAACTGTCACGGCGGTGTCTATGTGGTAAAACGAATTCTCGAAGTCCTGATCAAAAACGGTGCACGCCCGGCAGAGCCGGGAGAGTACACTAAGCGTGCATTCCTGAACGGAAGACTGGATCTTTCGCAGGCAGAAGCAGTTGGTGATCTGATCGCATCGCAGAACGAATATGCATTGCAGAGTTCGGTAAGCCAGTTAAAAGGAAATATCAAAGATAAGATTAGCGAAATGCGCGAAAAGATCCTGTATCATACTGCATTTATCGAGACTGCACTGGACGATCCGGAGCATATCAGTGTTGACGGCTATGGAGAAACACTGAAAAAAGTCGTCGATGAGATCATGGAAGCAATGAAAAGATTGCTAGATAGCTGTGATGATGGTAGGATTATAAAAGAGGGCGTACGCACAGTCATCCTCGGGAAACCGAATGCGGGAAAATCCTCTCTGTTAAATGTACTTCTCGGAGAAGACCGGGCAATCGTTACTGATATTGCCGGTACGACAAGAGATGTACTGGAAGAACACCTGAATCTGAAGGGCATTTCCTTAAATATTATGGATACTGCCGGTATCCGTGATACGGAAGATGTGGTGGAGAAGATCGGTGTTGATCGTGCGAAAGAATATGCGGACAAGGCAGACCTGATCCTGTATGTGATCGATGCATCCAGACCACTGGATGAAAATGATGCAGAGATCCTGCATCTGATCAAAGGCAAACGTGCGATCATCCTGTTAAATAAATCCGATCTGGATATGCAGGTGACAAAAGAACAGGAAGAACTGCCGGAAGAATTTCCGGTGATCGAGATCTCTGCAAAGAATGTACAGGGAATCGAAGAGCTGGAAGATACGTTAAAGGAGATGTTCTTCCAGGGAGAACTGACATTTAATGATGAAATCTATATTACAAATGTGAGACAGAAAACAGCGCTTCAGGATGCATATGCTGCACTGGAACGTGTGAATGACAGCATTGCCGCGGATATGCCGGAGGATTTCTATTCGATCGACCTTATGGATGCGTATGAAGCTCTCGGTAATATCACCGGCGAAACGATAGGAGAAGATTTGGTTAATGAGATATTCAGCAAATTCTGTATGGGAAAATAAAGATAAATATGATGTCGTAGTCATCGGTGCCGGCCACGCAGGTTGTGAGGCAGCACTGGCGACGGCGAGACTGGGCTTTCAGACACTGGTATTTACCGTAAGTGTGGACAGCATTGCGATGATGCCGTGTAATCCGAATATCGGCGGAAGCTCGAAAGGACATCTGGTAAGAGAGCTGGATGCCCTTGGCGGAGAGATGGGAAAGGTCATCGACCGTACATTTAT
>ENA-OPXI01001822-OPXI01001822.1-human-gut-metagenome-genome-assembly--contig:-NODE-1822-length-10419-cov-16.446256_pt1 | contig 10419 bp, 7 predicted proteins | sample MGYA00241520_ERZ502032 | MGnify/ENA primary metagenome ERZ502032 (study PRJEB25962, sample SAMEA2042106) | human gut metagenome | biome: human gut; feature: human-associated habitat; material: faeces...
CACGAAGGAAAAAAGCCTGCTCAGCAGGTTGCTGAATTTAAAATAAGAGTTTATGGGAGTCACAACATGTAATGTTTATGCCTTATGAAAGATGAAGAACTGTTTCTGAAACTATTTACAGAAGATGCCGCCCCAAGTGACCGGGTACGCTTCATCAATGAGAATATTTCAGCCGGTCAGGAACCTGTGGCCGAGGCCGACATCTGCTATTACAACATGGGCCGTATTATCGCTTGTTACACATTGGCAAGGAAATATGGAAATCAGGAGATGGAAGAGCGGGCGGATGCCCTGTTGGATGATAAGTTTGAGAATGTATCCTACGAGATGCCCTTTTGCCTGGACAATGGCTTGTTCGGGTTGGGCTGCGGATTGATTTATTTGCTTAGAAACAGGATGGTGGAAGGCGATGAGGATGAAATTCTTTCCTGCATCGACGATATGGCTTTTCGGAAGATACTTCATTTTGCAGAGGATGAAGATATTGACCGGCAAGGGTGGCTGCGCTACTTCCGGTTGCGCATAACCGGACACTGTGCAGAAAACAGAGTGACCTACCGGCTTGCACTCCGGCAATATACCCTCTATTTCCTGGACTGCATTTTGCGTCATGTCCGTAAAGGGGGCGTATTGGACAAACAGACTGTCGGGGAGGTGGAAGCCTTACACCAAATAGGAATATGCCCCGAAACAACTTTCGATATACTTTCTTTATCCGCATTGCAATCGAATCGGAAGGTTTCCTTTGTCATTCCCGTCCGTGTGGACTCGCCCGAAAGGGCACAGAATCTGGACCTGGTAGTAGAGCAGCTAATGGCTTTGAAAGAGTCCATCCGGATGGAGATAAGAATTCTTGAGGCCGATGAACATCCGCATTATGAATTGAAAATCAGCGATGAACATATACACAAGACTTTTGTGAGGGATGCCTCCCCCGTCTTCCACAGAACCAAATATCTGAACCAACTGATGCAGGAAGCTGAGGGAGCGATTGTCGGTATATGGGATACCGATGTGCTGCTTCCGAAAGAGCAAATACTGGAAGCTGTTGATGCCATAAGAAAAGGGAATGCGGTCATGAGTTTTCCATACGACGGAAGATTTTATATGCTTCCGCAGGAAGACAGTCTGCTGCTGAAGAAACGGGAAATGAACATGGAGGAATGCTGTCAGAAGATATATGAATATGTATTGGCTCACGGACCGAACTCGGTAGGAGGTGCGTTTTTGGTCAATAAGAATGTTTATATCAAGTATGGCGGAGAAAATCAACATTTCTATGGCTGGGGACCGGAGGATGCGGAACGTTGCAAGCGTATGGAGATACTTGGTTTACCCATCTATCGGGCTCAAGGACCACTCCTGCATTTGTTTCATCCCAGAATGCAGAACTCTTGGTTTGGTAATCAGAGGTTGGAGTATGCAAACAGGATGGAATTTATCAGAGTGGCAGGAATGACCAGAAGCCAATTGCTGCAATATATATCCGGCTGGAAATAAAACCAAAAGACCTTACCGGCCCCCCCCATCAACAGGACGTTTCAACGGCTAATGAAAGGAAAAACACTCCGTGGGGGAGAGAGGCAGAAACATTTAAACTGTAATAGTGTGTTTTTTCGATTATATTGCTTATATTTGTTTCGATATCATAACCTTTAAATACGAACAAACATGACCGATCTTACTATCCTTATTGCTGTTATAGCATTGGCATTATGGCCGTTAACCTTTTTACTTCTTCGTATCCGCCACGAACGGAAAAAGCGCAGAGATCATCTTGACCGCATGACGAAAGAAGATTTGGAAGAAATCGGGACAGAAGAGCTGGTCATTGCTGTGCTGAAGAAGATAGGTTGCCAACCCGAGACAAATGAAGAGGGGCATATCGTGTTTAAGTATCAGGGAGATGATTTTTATATTGCTGTAGAGGATGAGGCCCGCTTTATCATGATTTGGAATCCGTGGTGGGCATCTATCAGCATTGAGAATCCGGCCTTACCTTATCTGAAAGAAATAGTAAATTTGGTGAATGTGGAATCGTTGGTCACTACTATCTATACAGCCGATGAAGACGAGAAGAATGTGGGGCTTCATTCGAAATGCCACACGTTGTTTACTCCGAAAGAGGGACCGTTGGATGAATATTTGAAAGCGATGCTTGATCATTTCTTTATTACTCATGACAGTATCAAAGAGAATCTGCAACAGTTGAGTAATGCTGCATCGGAAAGCGATAAGCAGGAGCGTGTAAAGGTTAAAGGTTTTGCCGCTTATAAAGATAACTCCACTCCGCTTCCGGTAGATGATAAGCAATAAGTATTATAGAATTGGCAAAACTTTATAGGTATGAATTTAGGTGGTATCCTGAAAGCTTTGCTATATCAATGGGTACATTGACAGGAAAGTTATAATGTTTTCTCCTTTCACACAAAGCAGATGTTTCTTTCACGGTATATAGTTTTAAATCAGTACTTTATGATAGGAATTGTGTGAAAGCAAGATAATTGATTCTTGTTTCCTGTTGAGTAAAAATGAATAACGCTTTTATTGTTGGCTGAAAAGATGGAAGTCTTTAAAAGACCAAGGCCTTTTAAAAAAACACTTAGGTCTTTTTCAAAAACACTTTAGTCTTTTCGGAAAACACTTTAGTCTTTTTGGTGTGCATCGGAATCTTTTAAGAAAATCTATATCTAATGAGCCGAATTTTATCTAACTTTGCTTCATTGAATATCGCCTTAACCTTTAATTGAAACTATTCTGTGATGAATCAATTTATAGATTTTGATGAAAAATTATATGCCGGACTCCGTCAGGGAGACGAGGCCGCCTTTACCGTTGTCTTTGAACGGTACAATCGGCTGTTGTATGCATTAGCTTATCGGTATTTAAAATCCGGAGAAGAAGCAGAAGATGCAGTCCAGTATACTTTTATGAAAGTGTGGGGACAGCGCGATTCTTTTGATTTTCGGTCCGGCATTAGGAGTCTGTTGTTCACCATTCTTAAAAACTATATATTGAATGAATTGCGGCATAGGCAGATTGTGTTTGAAAAGCATTATGAGATAGCCCAGCAAGGTGAAGAGGTGGATGAGGGTTTCTTAAAGGAATTTGAGAGCAAAGAGTTGAAGGAGCATTTGTGGTCGGCTATAAGCGAACTTCCTCCTCAAAAAAGAAAAATATGTCAATTGAAGATTGGAAAAGGACTTTCTAATCAAGAGATAGCGGACATGATGCAGATAACTGTCCCTACCGTAAAATCACATTACACACAAGCGATTAAATTATTGCGGAGCGCTATCGAGCCGTTGATAATGTTGCTTCATGCAGTGTGGTTTTATTTTTTTTATTAGAAACGGACTCATACCTTTATTCGGGTGAAGTGTCTTATTAATTAGTGAAAAACAGGCAAAAGATGAAAATAGATGATGCTATAATAGATAAAGTACTGAATAATAAAGCATCCGCAGAAGATGCAAAAGCTGTTTCGGAGTGGCTTGCTACCGAAGAAGGGCATGATTATTTGTCGAAACGGATAGACAGAGAAGTGTCTTCTTTGACGGAGAATGAAGTAGAGGATTGGGTACCTCATGTCATACCGGAAGAAAAGATGCAGCAGCGCTTCTTACAGCAAATAACTCTCCGTCGTCGGGTTAATTCCTATCGTCGTTGGTGGGCGGCAGCAGTGCTGATTCCTTTTATCTTTCTTTGTGGCTCTGTCTGGTTTCTGGCAGACAAGGTTGGTCTTTTTTCTGAAACTGAATATGCGGAACTGGTCGTTCCCTGTGGTGAACAGATGCGTGTTGTGCTGCAAGACGGAACGATTGTTCAATTGAATTCGGATACCCGGTTGAAGTATCCAAAAAAGTTTGGTATATTCAACCGTACGGTGGAATTGTGGGGAGAAGGATATTTTGAAGTGGCAAAGGAGAAGAATCGTCCGTTTGTAGTCGATTTAGGGGACATAAATGTAAAAGTGACCGGCACAAAATTTAATGTCAAGGCTTATACGGCAGAATCGAATCTGTGGGTGACACTGGATGAAGGCGGCGTGTTGCTGAAAGATGTGAGAGGCAAAGAATATCCATTGCTTCCGGGGGAAAGTGCCGAGTATAATCGCCGGTCGGGTGCTTGCCAGATTTCTCGTCCTGAGAATATGGAACAGATATCCTCATGGCGTTCCAAAGGTTTGAATTTCTATTTGACTCCTTTGAAAGAGATAGTCAAGGTATTGGAACGGCAATACGATGTGCATTTTATTATACCGGATTCAGCATTGCTGGATAACAGGTTTACTTTATCCACTAACAAGGTTAATGTGATTGATGTCTTAAATGATTTGGAAGCGGTATCACATATCTCTTTTGATGAAACAGAAGAAGGCGTGTTTAGGATAACCGAAAAAGAATAAATTCGTTATTATAAAATTGGTCGGTGATATTTTTGTTCTTATAGATTAAGGTAAGACAGAGGTATCACCGATTGTTGTTTTTACTATGAACGAGGCTTTCTGCGATTTTAAAGAAAAAAAGAAGAATTTGACTCATACCTGTTTTCTAATGATGTGTTAGCCTATACAGAAAGGCCTTTTATTAACGATGAAATAATAAATTTAATACTGTGTATGAAATGAACTCAAAAAACAAAACGAAAAAGTTACTGCTGTTGGGTATTCTCTTGTTTGGCTTTACTGCCTCAGGATGGTCACAAAAAGTTTCTTTAAATTTTAAAGATGAGAAAATAGAAAAAGTCCTGTCTTCTATAAAGAGTCAGACAGGGATGGCACTGGTATTTAGTGACCAGGTAGTGGATGTAAACCGATTGGTTTCTATCCAGGTAAAGGATTGTAATTTAGAGGAAGCCTTGGGTAAGTTATTGACCGGTACAAAAGTGGCTTATGAAATAAAGAACAATAAAATTTATCTGATAGAGAAAAAACAAATAGCTACTCCTTCAAAGAAGAAAAAAGTGACAGGTGTCGTAACGGATGCTGTCGGAGAACCTATCATCGGAGCAAATGTGGTTGAAAAGAATGTCAGGACGAATGGTGCAATTACAGATATTGACGGGCAGTTTAGCCTTGAAATAGATGCTAATGGAGAATTGCTTGTTACATACATTGGCTATTTGGCACAGAATGTTTCTACTAAGGGGAAAGAATCTCTTAAAATAGTTCTGAAAGAAGATACACAGGCATTGGAAGAAGTTATTGTGGTGGGATATGGTACACAGAAGAAGGTGAATTTGACAGGTTCGGTAGCTGTAGTAACAGCCGAAGAATTGCAAGAACGTCCTGTTGTTAACTTGTCACAAGCTTTGCAAGGGGTGGTTCCGGGATTGCAAATATCGCAAACCAGTGGTAGTCTTGAGGAATCACCTACTATCAATGTACGTGGTATAGCAACTATCGGTGAGGGCTCAAGTGGAGGTCCGCTGGTGCTTATCGATGGTGTGGAAGGCGACCTTAATATGGTGAATCCACAGGATGTAGCCAATATATCTGTACTGAAAGATGCGGCAGCCTCATCTATTTACGGGTCACGTGCACCTTTTGGTGTTATTTTGGTTACTACCAAAAACGGAGGAAGTGATGGAAAGGTATCTATTAATTACAACAATAGTTTCCGTTTCGCAACTCCTATCAATATGAATAATATGATGAATTCTGTGGACTTTGCCAGTTGGATGAATGACCATTTTGCCAATGCCGGTTCATCTGTATTCTTCAATCAGAAGCGTATGGAGGAGATTGTGGCTTATCATAATGCACGTCCTTATAAAAGAGGGCAACGCATCACAGAAGACGGTACTATCCTGAATAACATTACTCCGCGCAGCAACGGCACTTGGAATGATGGCTATCGTTATGGTATAGATGATGTGGATTGGATAGATGCTATTTTCAATGACCACACGTTTTCACAAGAGCATAGCTTCAGCGTAAATGGTGGAAATAAGAAATTCAATTATTATGCTTCCTTCAACTATCTCAACCAAGGAGGTATGGTCAAGCTGGGAGATGATGGGATGAACCGTTATTTAGGCATGGTGAAAATTAATTCGGAAATAAATGACTGGTTACGATTCAATTACTCGATGCGATTTACTCGTAAAGATTATCATCGTCCATCTGCTCTTTCTGGCAATATATATGAAGTAATGACCACGCAGGGATGGCCCACGTTGCCGCTTTATGACCCCAATGGCTACTATTACAGTGCACCTTCACCGGCATTAGGATTAGCCGAAGGTGGTTCGGACCGTACACAGAATGATGATACATTTCATCAGATTGGCTTTAAAATCGAACCTATCAAAAACTGGGTGACGCACATTGATTTTAATTATCGAATCAATAATTATAATCGTCATTGGGAAACCCAACGACTTTATAATCACGATAAAGATGGTAATCCGGTGATTTACAATAAGGATTCACATGTTTATGAGCAGAATTCGCAAGAAAATTATTGGAATCTCAATGTTTACTCTGAATATATGCATACGTTCAATAAGAAACATAATATGCATGTACTTGTCGGGTTTCAGGCAGAAGAGTTGGACGTGAAGAAATTCAGTGTACAACGTGATGGCGTGATGTTTCCTACTAAGCCGTTCCTTGATCTGACTTCGGGGCTTGACTTTGACGGGAGCAAGACAGATCCTAGCATATATGGTAATCAAAATGATTGGGCTACAGCTGGTTTTTTTGGACGTGTTAACTATGATTTTGAAGGCCGTTATCTTGCTGAGGTCAATGTCCGTGCCGATGGGACTTCGCGTTTTCGCAGTGACAATCGTTGGCGCGTGTTTCCTTCTGTGTCTTTAGGCTGGAATATTGCACGGGAAAAATTCTTTGAGCCATTGACCGGCGTAGTCAACTCATTGAAATTACGTGGGTCATTCGGTACACTAGGAAATCAGAATACGACTAATTGGTATCAGACTTACCAGATTCTTTCATTGGGTGCCTCCAACGGAACATGGCCCATGGGTGGTAGTCGCCCTAATACGGCAGTTGCCCCAGAATTGGTGTCCCCGGACTTAGGATGGGAAACTATCCAGACCTATAATATAGGTTTGGATTGGGGATTGCTCAATAATCGCTTGACGGGTTCATTTGAATACTATATTCGTGATACCAAGGATATGGTTGGACTGGCTCCTGAACTTCCTAATATTTTGGGAACTAAAGTTCCGGTAAGCAATAATACCGACCTCCGTACTCAAGGATGGGAGTTGACTATCGGTTGGCGAGATGCATTGCAAAACGGTCTGAACTATGCAGTGAATTTTAACCTTTCGGATGCACGTACTAAGATTACCCGTTACCCCAATAATCCCACTAATAGTGTGAACAGCTATATAGCCGGTCAATATATAGGTGAAATCTGGGGATATACTACCAAAGGATTGGCTCGCACAGATCAAGAAATGCAAGATCATCTTGCTACCTTGCCCAATGGCGGACAAAGTTCTCTTGGATCAGACTGGCGTGCAGGGGATATCATGTATGCTGATATTAATAATGACGGTAAAATCTCTACAGAAAATGAAACTTTAGGTAATTCGGGTGACTTGTCTGTAATAGGTAATAGTACACCGCGTTTTCTTTTTGGACTTGATTTGAATGCAAGTTGGAAAGGATTTGATTTTCGCGTTTTTTTTCAAGGAGTTATGAAACGTGATATGTGGCAAGGCGGGGCTTATATGTTTGGTTCCAGTTATTCGGAATGGAGTTCGGCAGGTATTGTAGCAGTGGATGATTATTTCCGTGATGAAAATAGCTGGTCTGTGCAGAATGGTTATCGTGAAACAAATATGAATGCATTTTTGCCACGTCCACTTTATGATGACAAGAACCGCCAATGCCAAACTCGCTATTTGCAGAATGCGGCCTATATGCGTTTGAAGAACCTCACTGTGGGTTATACATTCCCTGTTGGATATACACGCAAGTTGGGTATACAGAACCTTCGCGTATTCTTTTCTGGTGAAAACCTTTGGACTCTATCAGGAGTTTCCGACCAGTTTGACCCAGAAACGCTTACCGGTGGAGATTACGGCGGCATAGGTTATCCTTTATCTGCCACCCTCTCGTGCGGCATAAGTATTACACTTTAATAATATAAATTACTATGAAACTGAATAAATTGATATATTTGTGCGGAGCATTTGCAGCTACCGTATCACTCGTATCCTGCGAAGATTTTTTGGATAGAGAACCTATTTCCGATGTAACTCCCGAAGAATATTACCAGACTGAAGAACAGATACAGGCAGCGGTCAACAAACTTTATGAAATATTACCCGGACATAGTGGTAGCTATGGTGTTTTCGGTCAAGATGTAGATACGGATAATCAAACTTATACAATTCCTGGAACACGTTTTTCACGTGATTTATGGAAAGTTAGTATGACTGGTGGTTCTTGGGCTTGGGAAGATATACGTAATATTAACTATACATTAAGTACTGTATTGGAAAATCAGGAGAAAGGATTGGTGAAAGGAAATGAAACTAAGATAAAACATTACATTGGTGAACTTCATTTTTTACGTGCATTTAGCTACTTTAAAATGTTGCGTGCTTTTGGTGATTTACCTATTATTAAAGAACCATTACCCGTGGATGAAGGTATATTGATCGATGCCAATAAACGTAGTCCTCGCAATGAGGTAGCGCGTTTTATTTTAAATGATCTTGATAAGGCATTAGAGAGCATGACTGACGGACTTTTCGCTTATCGTAATCGGTTATCGCTTGATGCGGTGACATTGTTTAAGTCACGCGTAGCATTATTTGAAGCTTCTTGGTTGAAAAATTTCAAAGGTACGGCATTTGTTCCTAATGGTGAAGGTTGGCCGGGCAAACAAAAAGAATATAATACCGATTATGAATATCCGTTGGGAAGCATTGATGATGAGATTATGTATTTCTATGATATCGCCGCTAAATGTTCTGAGGAGGTAGCAGAAAAGTATAAAGATAAGCTTACGGTTAATACAGGTGTTGTGCCACAGTCGGAAAGTGATGTCAATCCTTATTTTTATATGTTTGGTGCAGTGGATATGAGCTCTTATCCTGATATTTTGCTATGGCGTCAATATGGTTTGGATCTTAAACTTACACATTATGTAGAAGTAAGTATTCAGCAAAGTAATGGTGATATAGGTCTTACTCGCAATTTTGTAGAGAGTTTTATTATGGCAGATGGAAAACCTATTTATGCTTCGCATGACGGCTTCAAGTATGATGACACGACTATTGGGAATGTCCGCACTAATACTGATCCTCGATTGCATATTTTTCTGAAAGAACCGAATCAAAAGAATGCATTTAAAAATATGGATGGCTCTGAAACTCATATGGTAGAAATAGAACCTTATCCTAATATATTGACTTCTTCTAAGACTTATCCAACGGGATATGCCCTTCGTAAGGGGGGGACATTTGACCGTAAATTGTGTGAAAACGGTTTGAGTTATAACGGATGTATTGTATTCCGCGCTACCGAGGCACTGCTTAATTATATGGAAGCGCAATATGAACTTACCGGCAATCTTTATTCCGGTCATATTTTGGAGTATTGGAAAGCTGTGCGTAAAGCTGCCGGTTTTCATGGAAATGCCATTAACCCGGAAGTAACTATTAATGCTACTGTTATGACTAATGAGAAGGGTGATTGGGGAAGTTATACAGCTGGTGCACAACTGACAGATCCGATACTTTATAATATTCGGCGTGAACGTCGTTGTGAATTTATAGGTGAAGATATGCGTCACATGGATTTGGCACGCTGGCGTTCTTATGATCAACTGATAAGTGAGCCTGTACATATTGAAGGTATTCATTTTTGGGGTACTCCGATGCAGGAATGGTATGAGGCAGATGACTTGAAATATGATGGCACTGCTGATGCTACTATTTCAAGTCCTGAACGTAGTGAGTATATTCGTCCTCATGAAAAGAATCTTACTTCGGGTAATCCATACAAAGATGGTTTGACTTGGCGTATGGGGCATTATCTGGAACCGCTTCCTATTCGTCAATTCCTTCTTACGGCTGATGATCATGCAACAATAAAGCTTTCTCCTCTTTATCAGAATCCTTATTGGCCTATGCAGGCTGATATGCCAGCTGAAAAATAGTAGTTTATGGAGTTTTATCCGGGAAAATGCCTTGAAAGGCAGTTTCCCGGATAAAAATTCCCTTTAAATACCATTATATAAATATTATGAACAAAAAGAATATTGTATTTTTTGCATTAAGTTTATTATTTGCTTTACCGCTTGGCGCACACAGTATAAAAATAAATACTGATTGGGAATTCCAACGTTTGAAGAAGGAACAGAAACAGATTGAAATAAACCCGTTGGCGGAATTAATTTAAGTTGATAAATATGAGTAAAAAGTTGTACA
>ENA-OPXI01001829-OPXI01001829.1-human-gut-metagenome-genome-assembly--contig:-NODE-1829-length-10403-cov-2.072091_pt1 | contig 10403 bp, 10 predicted proteins | sample MGYA00241520_ERZ502032 | MGnify/ENA primary metagenome ERZ502032 (study PRJEB25962, sample SAMEA2042106) | human gut metagenome | biome: human gut; feature: human-associated habitat; material: faeces...
TTCCTTCTGGAACGTGGAGATTTTCCCGTCACGCTCCACCAGCATTGCAAGGGTCGGCGTCTGGACGCGCCCGACCACCAGCTTCTTGTGATAGAGCGTGGTGAAAAGGCGGGTGCCGTTAATACCGACGATCCAGTCCGCCTTCGAGCGGCTGAGTGCCGCTTCATAGAGGCGGTCATATTCCTTGCCGTCCCGGAGATGCTGGAAGCCTTCGCGGATGGCGGAATCCTCCAACGAGCTGATCCACAGACGCTTGAAGGGCTTGGTGCATCCGGCTTTGTTGTAGACCAGCCGGAAGATCAGCTCACCCTCGCGCCCTGCATCGGTTGCGCAGACAAGCTCGGTGACACGCTTGTCCTGCATGAGAGAAGACAGCACCTTGAACTGCTGGGCTTTGTCCTTCGTGACCTCAAACATCCAGCTTTCCGGAACAATGGGCAGATCGTCATACCGCCACTTGGCATACCGCTCATCGTAGGAGCTGGCGTCTGCCAGCTCCACCAGATGACCGAAGCACCACGAAACAATGTAATTGCCGCCCTCCATATAGCCGTCCTTTCGGGACGTTGCGCCCAGCACCTTTGCGATGGACTGGGCAACGCTGGGCTTTTCAGCAATGACTAAGATCAATCTTCATCACCATCCGTTTCAGCATCCTCCGCAATCTGCGGCTCATCATCCTCGTTGATGTACGGCTCTTCCTCGTAGCCTTCATCGTCGAAGAAGTCCATGTCCTCATCCTTGGGCTTTCTGCCCTTGACGAACTTGATGTAGTAATAGGCTGCACCCGCAGCACCGGCAAGGGCAAAGATGACGAGGATCATGCCGACGTTGGACTTCTTTTCGGGCTTGGGCGCGGGGACATCGGTTTCCGCATCCTTGTCCGCCTCAGGTGTAACGGGGGCTGTGCCGGTGCATTCGCTCATGTTGGTCTTGCAGACCGGGCAGTCGGTGTTGACCTGACCGGCAGCGCATTTCTCTTTGCAGTTACAGGTGGTCGGAGCAGCCGCAGTGTCTTCATCCAGCAGCGCAAGCAGATCGCTCTCATCGACCATGTTGAGGAAGTACGTCTGGTACTGTTCCTCATCCTCGTTGATGGGCGCATCGTAGTCGATGACAATAAAGAAGGTGTTGCCGTTCTTCGTCTGGACTGTGATGAACTGCTTGTTGGTTGCCTTGTCATAGAGCAAGTCGCGGGTGTAGGCGTTGCCCTCATCGTCAATCGGCTCACCCTTCGGCTTTTCCGGCGCGGGCGTGACTGCGGGCTGCTGTTCCGGCTGGGTTGCCTCCGTGACGGGAAGGTTCTGCTCGGTATCATCGGCATAGGCAAACGCCGTCACCGAGAAGCAGGACAGCACCATGACGCAGACCGCAAGGACGGTCAGAAAACGAAACTTCTTACGCATTGTCGATTACCTCCGTGTTTTCAGCGGTCTTGGTGCCGCCCTTCATGGAAGACAGGAACGCCATGATCTGATCCTTGTCCATCACCATAGAGCGCACGGTGTTGATGATTTCAAGGTTTTCCAGCTCTGTCTTCTTGTCGTACAGCTCCTTGAGCTGCCCTTCGATTTCGGACTTCTTCTTTTCAGCCTTCTCGATGTCGGAGAGGACTTTCTGATACTTGGGATTCATGCAAAACTCCTTTCTTTTAATAGGCGGGTCTTCCGAAGGCGTAGAAATGCTGCTGCCAGTAGGAAGAGTTGATGGATGTGTACTGAATGGGATCGCCGCAGTGGATCATGACCCCATCACCGACGTAAATGCCGACGTGGGACACGCCGGGGGTGTCATACGTCCCGACGAAAAAGATAAGATCACCGGGCTGGGCATTCGCCTTTGAAACCGGCGTACAGACGTTGTAAAGCCCCTGTGCGCCCAACCGCCCGGTCATCACAAGACCGCTGTTCGTGAGAACGTAGCTGACGAAGCCGGAGCAGTCAAAGGACGTGTCGGGGTTGGAGCCGCCCCACACATACGGATAACCGAGATACTTTTCCGCCTCAGTAATCAGCGTCGCAAACTTCTCATCGTTCAGGTATTCCGGGTTGACATCGTAGTCGGCGGGAGGATTGGTGATGTACTTGTCCACATAGGGAGAGTCACCGAACAGATCCTCGCGGTTGCCCAGCACCGACATATACGTTGCGTACATGGAGAGCTGTTCCTGAGACATGATGTAGACCGGGACATGGGAGAGATTGAAGTTTTCGAGCTTCACGTTGCAGATGTAGTAGTCATACGGGACGCGATAGGTTTCCGTGTGCGTGTTGCCGTCCGCGTCCGTCCATGTGTCGGTCTCCGTGCGGTATCTGGTTTCGACGATGACCTCTTCGGTGAGGATGTACTGCTTTTCAAACAGCATTTGGAGCGTACCCTGCACCTCAGCCAGCGTGAACTCGCCCTCGTAGAGAGCCGAGAGAATGGAGATCAGCACATAGGGGTCATGCTCAATGTCATCCAGATCGAAGTGATACTCGTCATAGTCATGAGTGCTTTCGTAGGTGTCGAGATAGCGTTGCAGCTCTTGCTCCATTTGGCAATACTGCGCCTCCGCGCCGAGCATTGCGTCATCCTCGCTGAGATAAGAGGAAGCGATAACCGACGAGCCGGTAGAGGTGAGCATCGAACATGAGCTGATTCCGGCACCGAGCAAAACGAGAAGGGCAATTCCGACGCCGATCCAGATGAAGACCTTCTTGTTCTTCTCAAAGAACTCCTTGATCTTGTCGGACGCCTTCTCACCGAGCTTCTTGCCGGTACTTTTTGTGGCAGTCCCGGCAGTCTGAGAACCGGCATTTCGAGCGGCGGCATATTCCTTCTTAATGCTCTGCTTCTGATAGTGCTTGTTCATGTTCTGCTTCTTCATCTCAGGATGCTCCTGCTGATTTCTCTCATATTGGAGCTTGGCATCAGCGACATCCGCCTTGTGTTCCAGTTTGGAGACCTTTTCATAAGGCTTGTTGACGCTGTTTTCCCGATGATGACTGAAATGCCGAGCAGCAGTCTCGGCGGCGATCTCCGTTTTATGCGCCGCTTCAACCGCCGAGTTTTCCTGTTCGACCTCATGGATTTTGCCGTGAATGCCGGAAGCGAGGGTGTCACCGACCTTGCGGAAGGTTTTATCTGCTTCAAATTGCAGTTTTCCTTTGCCTTTGGGCTTTTTCAGCTCATCCTCAAAATGAAGGCGGGTTTTGCCCTTGCCGGTCTCTTCATCAAAAACGCGCTCCTTCTTGAGAACTTTGTGCGTGGGCAGCTTTTCACGGGCGGCATCCAGACGCTCATGCGCCTTCTCGGACTTCCTTTCGAGCTTCTGCATCCGCTTCGTGGGCGGGATGGCATCGTCCGAGACCGGCTTTGCAGAGGCGGTTTCCGCCGCTTGAGTGAGAACGGCATCTGCATCCACTGTTTCCACCGCAGAGGTCTTGCGCAGCTTGTGCGTGACAACCGTTTCGGCAATCACCGTGCCGGTATGAGAAGAAACGCCGTGCTGCTCCAAAACAGGAGGTTTGAACGGCGTTTCCGATGAGGGCAGCGGTTCAGGTGCATTCTGGGGTGGATTATCTGCCCTTTTCTCTTCTGTGACGGACGTTTCAGAGAGCGGCTGTGTGTCGTTATCCTCGGCGTGTTCCGCCTGAAACTGACGCTGTTGACGGCGCATCTGCACCTTTTTCTGTTCCTCCGCAGAAAGAGCTTCGGAAGGCTCGGCTGTCTCAGCGGGCTTCACCAGCTCTGCTTCTTCCAGCCGTTTTGACACACGCTGCTCGGTGCCAGCCGTCAGGTTTTCCTCGACCGCGCCCTCCCGCGTCATCCGCAGAACAACCTTGTCGCGGGCTTTGAGTTCCGGTTCCTTGGACATCAGATTTCACCTCCAATCCGCTTGTAGGCAAGCTCGGTGTATTCAGGGTTCAGCTCGATGCCCACGAAATGACGCCCCATCTGCGCAGCAACCATTCCCGTTGTGCCGCTTCCCATGAAGGGATCAAGCACAATGCCGCCTTCGGGACAACCGGCGAGAAGACAGGTTTCAACCAGCTTTGGAGGGTAGGCGGCATAGTGACCGCCCTTGAAGGGTACGGTGTTGATCTTCCAGACATCGCGCTTGTTGCGGAGCGGATTGATGTCTGCGTCCTTGATCTCGCCATGCTCACGGGGGCGGTTGATGGACTGCGGCTGAGGCTGACCGGGAACGGGCTTGCCGTATTTGTTGCCGCCCTTCATGCCGCGCTTGAGGCGTTCTGCCGTTGCAGGAGCAATCGGTTCGGAGATCGCCTTGTAGTCAAAGAAATACTTCTTCGACTTGGAGAACAGGAAGATATGCTCATAGCAGCGGGCGCAGCGGTCTTTGACGCTCTCCGGCATGGGGTTGTCCTTCATCCAGATGATGTCGTTGCGCAGATACCAGCCGGTATCGCGGAGGGCAAAAGCCAGCATCCACGGAATGCCGATCATGTCTTTTGGCTTGCAGCCCTCAACCTTGTTGTTGAGAGCCACAGCCTGACCGGTTCTGCCGTTGGGGTTCTTCGGGTCAATAAATTCGCCCTGATTGCCCTTCCCGGCGTAGGTGTCCGAGATGTTCAGCCAGAGCGTTCCATCCGGACGCAAAACGCGCCTGACTTCGGTAAACACTTCCGTCAGACGCGAGATGTATTCCTTCGGCGTTGTCTCTCTGCCGATCTGAGCCTCCATGCCGTAATCGCGGAGCGCGTAATACGGAGGGGACGTCACACAGCAATGAACGCTGTCATCAGGCAGAGTTTTCAGGATTTCAAGGCAATCGCCGGTATGAATGATGTCAAGCTCTATAAAAACCAGCTCCTTTCTTCGGATTTGAGCGCATATCAGTCGGAGTAATACTCGTCCGGCTCGTAGTCCTCATCTTCCATGAAGTCCTCGTCGAGATCGTCAATCTCGTCTGCCCAACGGTCGAAGATTTCCTCGGCTTCCTTCGCCGCCTCACGATAGAGGCTCAGCCGGTTCTTCTCAAAGGCGGCAAAGGCGGGGATGAACTTGCCGAACTCACGGATTGCCTTCACATCCTGCGTGCGCATATCTGCGACGCACTGAATGATTTCGGACATCGTGAGCAGATCGTCGATCATCAGCTCATACTTGTCCTTGGGGATAGAAACGGTTTCATCATCACCCGCGTCAGCGAAAGGGGTATTCTCATCGCTGTTGCTGCTTTCGGGAACATCAACCTTGAAATAGAAACCGATCATATCCACAGATACCTTGGTCATAATCTGACGTGCCTCCTTGACCTTTTCGTCGATGTCCTCCCTCACATGGAGGTAGGCGCGGTGATGCTTCTTGAGGTCGCTTTCCAGTCGGATCAGATCGGTCAGCTCCCACAGAGCCTTAAACAGTGCGGAGGTGTTCTCTCCGTATTCGATAGCGTCCGCATAGGGAATGGTAATCATCTTATTGTTCATATTCAAAAATCCTCCTTAGTTCTGTACGGTTTCTTCGGGTTTGGTGGTCATGATGCGGTAGAGCTGGGTGTCCTTCGGGAAATCGTCCTTGAAGGGAACGATGGTAGAGCCATAGAAGATCAGCCCCTCACCGGCGTTGGAATTGGTGATGTAGTTCTGCTGGCTGGGCGAGATGTTCAGCGCCTTCGAGAGAATCTGCCGGTCACCGGATGCCTGATTTAGAAGGTAGACAAAATCCGAGTTTTCAAAGATATTCTCTACCTCGCGGGACGCAAGCAGATCCTTGACATTCTGCGTGATTCCGGTCGGAATGCCGCCCCATTTTCTGAAACGCTTCCAGATTTCCACGCTGTACGAGGCGGTCTGTTCCTCTTTCAGCAAAAGGTGGAACTCGTCCATGTAGTAGCGAGTTGCCTTGTGCTGGGCGCGGTTGATGGTAACTCTGTTCCACACCTGATCCTGCACAATGAGCATACCGAGCTTTTTAAGTTGCTTGCCCAGCTCCTTGATGTCATAGCAGACGAAGCGGTTGTTGACATCCACATTCGTTCTGTGATTGAAGACGTTCAGAGAGCCGTGAACATAGATTTCGAGGGCAGTTGCGATGCGCTGTGCCTCCGGCTCCTTCTGATTTCTCAGAATGTTGTAGAGGTCTTCGAGGATCGGCATTTTCTCCGGTTTGGGGTCTGCAAGAAACTCCTGATAGACCATGCGGACACTGCGGTCAATGATGGTCTTCTCAACCGGCTGCAAGCCGTCCTTGCCGCCGACAATCAGCTCACACATAGAGAGGATGAAGTCGGATTTCAGCGTCAGCGGGTTTTCCTCTTCGGAGTAGTTCGTGTTGATGTCCAGCGGATTGATGTAATCCGTGCTGACCGGCGAGATGCGGATGACCTGACCGCCGAGCTTCTGCACGAGGGGAAAATACTCGGCTTCGGGGTCGCAGACGATGATGTCATCCTCTGTGATGAGGAAGGCGTTCGTCATTTCACGCTTTGCGGAGAAGGACTTACCGGAACCGGGCGTACCCAAGATCAGCCCGTTGGGGTTCTTGAGCTGCTTGCGGTCCACCATGATCATGTTGTTGGACAGCGCATTCAGCCCGTAGTAGAGAGCTTCGCCACCCTGAAAAAGCTCCTGCGTGGTGAACGGCACGAAAACCGCCGTGCTGGAAGTGGTCAGTCCGCGTTCGATCTCCACCTGATTGACGCCGATAGGCAGAGAGGACATCAGCCCTTCCTCCTGCTGGAAGTCAAGACGCTTGAGCGCACAGTTGTACTTCTGAGCGATGGCGGCGGTCTGAAAGACCGCGTTTTCGAGCTTCTGGCGGTTGGTTGCCGTGTTCATGATGAGGATGGTCACAAGGAACAGTCTCTCATTGCGGGTCTGGAGATCCTGCAACAGACGCTTTGCCTCACCGCCGAAGGTGGCGAGATCGGACGGGATGATGTCCATATCGTAGCCGGAGCGGACAGCCTTTTTCTGCTCTTCAATCTTCATCTTGTCGAGGTCGGTGATCTTCGACTTGATGCTCTTGATTGCCTTCGCCTGGTCAATCGTCCGGATATGAAAATTGACCGTAATGTTGCTGTCCATCTCAAGGAAGTCGGCAAGCATACGGTCATTGAGTTCCGGCGCGAGGATTTGCAGGAAGCTCACCGCACCGATGGTTCTGCCCATCTTGAAGCACTTGCCTTCACGGAAGTCAAAGGAAGTGGGCGCGATGAAGTCCTTCGTGCTGAGTCCCGTCCGGGCTACCATGTCAAAGGAAAAGCGGAACGGCTCATTGGTGTCCATGTTGAACACATCATGAAGCACTTTCAGCCGTTCGTAGCCGGACAGCGGCTCGGTTCTCACACCGAGGGTTTTGAAGTTGTTGAGAATATCGGTTTCAATGCGTTCGAGCTTCGGCTTTGCCGTGCGGAGGGAGTCCGCCTCAATGCCGAAGGTGATGTACTTCTTCTTGATCAGCCCGTTGTTGCCCTTGGTGAGCTGGCTTTGCAGCATACCGGAATACTCGGAGCGGATGTCGTTGAAGGCGTCCTCCTGTGCCGGAATGTTGATGCGCTTGCGGAACTCATTGAGGCTTGCCTTCTGATTGATGAAGGAGAGCTGGACGAAAATCGAGCTGTCGAAGTAGTTCAGAAAGTCGCACCAGTTCTCAAAGATGGCAGTTTTGTCCTCGTTCTGCGCAAGCTGGTAGTTGATGTCCTCAAAGGCGATGGACTTCGTGTAGAGGCGGCTGTTCACCTTGCAAATACCGTCACGGCACATCTCCACATAGGGGATGGTCTGCTGGGCGGACTTGCGGACTTTCTTTGCCTTCCTGTCCTTTTTCTTCTGCACGACGATCCGCTTCTTTTCCTGAGCGGAAAGGGCATCGCCGTAAATGACACCGTTTTTGACCGTCATCTTAGGCTTTGCCTTTGCTGTGCTGTTGTTCAAGCTGCAATTCCTCCTGTTCTTTGATTTTCTGCTGAATCTCAGCGTAGAGATTGTTCGTGCGATAGGGACGCACCTTGTCCCGGATGAACATGGACTGTACGATGTGGTACAGATACTTTTCGGCGGGCTGTCCGTCCTTCTCGTAAAGCGCGAAGAAGATGAACGGGAGCATGATCACCACCATCAGCATTGCCGCCGTAGACAAGTCGAGATGTGCCTTCGCCAGAAAGAAAATCGGGACACCGACCGCCGCAGCAACAGAAAAACAAATGAGCTGCCGCTTGGTCAGGTTGAACATGACCTTCGTTTTGACGCGGTTAAGATCCTTCGGGACCGGAACAAATGCCATTGACTGTTTCCTCCTTTCTAAGCTGCCTTTCGTAGCGCAGCTTCATTTGTGCGGGATATTGATCCTCCTTCGGCTGACGCTTGCCCGTCCAGCGAAGTCCACCCGCTTTGCCTTGACAAATCCAGCCGGAAGCCCGAAGGCTTGCACCGTTTTCGCTTTCCAGCGTGTAGGTGATGATGCGCTTATAGCCCATAGCCGCAGCAGCTCTTGCCGCCGCACCGTAGAGAAAGCTGCAAGCGTTCTTTGCGCCGTTGGTGCATAGCCTTGTAACCTCCAATGTGAAGCCGTCATCCAGATACCGGCTGACGGGACGCCCGGCGATGATTACACCGACCAGCTCACCGTCTGCTTCACAGCCGATGGAAAACTTGTGACCGGCAACCGGCTTGTGATGTCGGTGATACTTCCGGACATACTCGTTGGCGTCACGAAGAGAGATGGGTTTTAGCCGCAGCATGGTGTTTCCTCCATAGGAAGATGAGCCGTGCATTCGACCTCGTTGCCCCAAACGTCCCAGCCTTCGGGAGACTGACGGGCAAAAAGCTCCACGCGGGGAAGGTCTCCCATGAGCCGAACAATGCGTTCCCGCGCCTCATCCGGCTTTTTGGAATGCTCTTCGATGTGGCTGAGGATGACCTGACGCACACCGGCGTCAACTCGCTTCGGATGTCCCTTCGTGGCAAGGATGCAGATTTCCGCGTTTGCCCTTGTCCAATACCCCATGCCGGTAAAGAGGTCATCGTTCTTGCGGTTTTGCTTCACCCATACAAAAGCCACGGTCTTATAAGAAAATCCCCATGCCGTCAGCACTTCGAGTGCTTCACAGAGGCATGGGAACGTGATCCAGAGGAACAGAGCGCAGTCCTTCGCAGCCAGTTCGCCAACCGGAAGTGCCTTGATGTCTTCAATGCACATTGTCGGGTAGTGGCTTTCTGCCGACCGTCCCTGTCCCTTCTTGGAGTAAGTCCGATACGCCCAAGGGGGATCGGCGTAGATGATGCTGTACTTCTTCATGCTGCCGACCTCCTTAGTGCGCATGGAAGATGGATTTTGCAAGGCTTCCGGTCTTGAACAGCGAGAAGCACAGAATAACCGTGTACGCTGCCACAGAGAACAGAGCCGAATGAATGTTGTCTGCGATAATCATGCCGTTGATCAGCACCGCATAGATGCCGACGCAGACCATGATGAGAAAGCCCTGAAATGCCAGAGCGAACAAGCCTTTCAGATAGTTCGTGCCGATGCTGCCCCATTCGCGGTTGCTCATGGTTGCGATGGGAATAGGCGCAATGCTCACAGTGCAGTAAATCTCAATCATGCGCCCGTAGAGAATGACCGTAATGAGGATCGCCATGATTTTGAGGCACAAGCTGATCAGAAGCGTTTCTATCGACAGTCCGAGCAGTTCTCCGACGCCCATGTTCTCCATGCCGGTACGCATCTGCGCAATCGTCGCGTCAATATCAATACTGGTGTTGCCGTGGATGACTCCGGCTGCACCGGAAACCACGTTCTGCCCGATGTCGAATACTGCCATCACGATGTCAAACGTGTACGTCACGAGATAGATCGCCACAGCCGCCTTGAAAAACCACTTGAAGAACATCCATGTGTCCATGTCGTGAAGGTTGTTTTTCTCGGTGATCATGGAAATCAGCTCGTAGCACAAGACGAAGGTGATGATGATGCCAGCGATGGGGACTATCACGTTTTCGGATAGTCCCCGGATCATCTGGTACACGCCGCCGTTCCAGCCGGACGGTGTTTGCCCAACTTCGGCGGCAATCGTTCCTACCTTCTCGTTGACATCGGTGAACATATTGGTCAGGTTGCTCTCGATCCATCCGATCAGCATATCCTTGAGAGCTTGTTCGATCTTTTCTAAAATGCTGCCCAATATTTCACCACCCTTCGGTTAAGCTGGGCTTGCCGTGGATTAGCCGAACAAACCGGAGAGCAGGGGGATGAGGGTCGTGCCGATCAGCACCACACCGCCGCCAGCCATGAGCTGCTTGATACCCTGAGATTTAGCCGCAGGATTATCGTTTCCGTAGCCTTCCATGAGGTTAATAACACCCCACACTGCGAGACCCGCGCCGAGGGCGATAACAAGCGTCTGGAGAACCGTAACTGCCTGATTGATAAATGCCATACTTGAATTTCCTCCTTAA
>ENA-OPXI01001839-OPXI01001839.1-human-gut-metagenome-genome-assembly--contig:-NODE-1839-length-10369-cov-2.367850_pt1 | contig 10369 bp, 6 predicted proteins | sample MGYA00241520_ERZ502032 | MGnify/ENA primary metagenome ERZ502032 (study PRJEB25962, sample SAMEA2042106) | human gut metagenome | biome: human gut; feature: human-associated habitat; material: faeces...
TTCTCTATTTCTCCCTCAGCAAACTTTCCAGCAGGTTCATTGTCAATACGCTGGATTATATTATTGCAATTAGCTATATTATTATATGCTTTGGACCAAATACCCTCAATGATACTTTTAACCTTCTCATCTGTATAACTATATTTTGCAGAAAGTGCATATTCACTAGACAACTCAGAAAGCATATACATATGAGCAATTACATCTAGAAATCCCCAGTTTAATTGTTGTCCATAAAGACTTGACTCAGCCATCTGTGCGTATACACCATTCAGAGCTACACGATATCCATCACCGGTCGCAAAAAGATCTGTTTCTGTTGTGGTATCTTTAGGCTCAATATTCAACCAATCGTTGCAAGAACTAAGCCCGACAAACAGAAAAATAGATATTATTAATTTATATATTTTCATTTCCTTCATAATCTATTAGAAACTTGCTTTTAATGAAAAATTAATAGTTCTTGAATATGGATAACTCAATCCTCTCTCCAACTCAACGGAGGACCAGCGTGCCAGTTCATTAGCGCCAACACCAAAACGCAACATACTTAATCCAATATGTTTGATTAACGTTGGATTGACATCATATTCCAATGCTATAGAATTAAGACTCACCCAATTATAGTCTTGCACAAAACGTGAAGTAGGCTTGGTTACCTCAACAGTTTCCCGGTTACTCACTTGAATTCTCTTGAAAGAGGCCAGATCTCCCGGTTCTTTCCAACGTTCAGTCAATACTCTTCTGTCTGCATTATCATTTGCAATATCTACACCTTCTATCTTATCAGCCAAAGTTCTATTATAACGTTGTCCTCCAAACTCATACATAAAAGTAGTGTAGAGACTAAAACGTTTCCAAGTCAAGTTTAAGCCAAAAGTCCCCTGCGCAGTAGGTTCTTCATTACCAACAACAACCTGATTAGCAGAATTCCAATATTTAGTAACAGTTCCATCCGGATTTTGGAAGAGCTCTTCTCCAGTAGCAGGATCAATGCCAAGTGATTTCATCGCCCAAATTGCATTTTGCGATACACCTTCCGAATATTTTTTATAGCTCTTTGACGCCACTTGGGTATTGGAATTAGCTGGATCACTAAAAAATGCATCTACTTTATCATTATAGGCTTTTAAACTCTCTGCAATTTTCACAATTTTATTCCTATTATGTGCCAAGTTGGCAAGGAGAGTAAGATTCCAGTCCTTTGTACGAATAGGAGTGGCATTTATCGAAAATTCAATACCTCTATTCCGAAGCGTGCCTACATTGGCTAATTGATCAAGGTATCCCGAAGACGGCGACTTACTAATGGTCATCAACAAATCCTCGTTATCAATATGAAATAAATCGAGCGTAAAGCTCAAGCGATCGTTAAACATGCCATAGTCCAATCCCACATTAATTTGTTTCTGCTTTTCCCAGCGTAAATCGGGGTTACCATACCGTCCCCAGTTAATCAACGCACTCGTACCAAGAGTAGCTCTTACATCATAAAGCGTTTGGTAACCATAGTTGGGAATATTTTGATTACCAGCCAAACCATAGCCTACCCGAAGTCTTAGGTTATTAATGACATTCTGCAACTGCATGAACTCCTCTCCTGTAATATTCCACGAAGCAGATACCGAAGGGAAGAATCCCCATTTATTACCATAACCTAATTTAGAAGAACCGTCGCGACGGACATTCGCCGTAACTACGTAACGGCTATCATACATATAATTAAAGCGTGCCATATAAGATAATAAAGCGAAACGGGTAGCATTAGAGGTAGCGTCACCCCAACTTATGTTAGCACCGGCTTTCAAGTTATTATAGGTAAAATAATTCGTCTCGTAACCGCTGGTTTTCGTGGAAGACTCGAACAAAGACTGTGTCTGCGCCTCCAATAAAGCCAAAGCGTTAATGCTATGCCGTCCGAATTCCCTTGCGTAATTCAATTGGAGATTTCCCATCAAGTCATTTCGTTCCGCATATTTCAAATAGGCCTGTCCATTCCCGTTCATCGAACCCTGTTGGATATCATTCGGGATATAACGCCGGTCATTCAAGCTATAGTAAGTATACGAACCGAATCCCGTCAAGTTCAATCCCTTGATGATCTCCACGTTTACACGTCCGTTCACGTTCACATGAGAGGCTATTTTCTTATTTGTGATCTCCAACATACCTAAGGGGTTATATACCTCGATCGCGGTCTTATCCTCATCCCAGATACCCGTTTCCGGATTCTTATAGTTCGGATACGTAGGATTGTAAGCTGCCGCCGAATAAATCGTACGGTACATATCAAATTGATGATCGCCTTCCCTACGTGATCCAAACATGCCTAAATCAAACTTCACCCGTTTCTGGAAAGCATACTGGCTTGCGTCCACTTTGGCCGTATAACTATTGGAAGAAGAATTCTTCAACAAACCCGGACGGCGGATCACACCGAGAGAGGCCCTTAGATTGGAATTATCATTACCGCTCGTAAATGAGAGATTATGGGTCTGGGTAAGACTGGCAGAACGTTCCACCTCCTCAAACCAATTCGTACTCGCTCCCATATCATTCGTACTCAATCCCATAGCCACCGCACCGGCACGCCATTCATCGGCCGTTAACATTCCCAAGTTCTTATAAACCTTATTAACACCGAATAAACCATTATATTCAATTTGAGCGAAACCGGCTCTACCCTTGGCAGTCGTAACGACAATTACCCCGGACGCACCCCGTGAACCATACTGAGCCGTCTCCGAAGCATCTTTCAAGATAGTCAAAGACTCTATATCGGAAGGAGAGATGGCGTTCAACATACTTAAATCTCCAAATACCCCATCGATGATAACCAACGGATCATTGCCTCCGGATAGAGAGGTAGTACCCCGGATACGGATATTCATATCACTCGTAGGGTCTCCACCTACATTACTGATACCTTACCCTTTACCGCATCCAAAGGCTCCGTAACGACACCCGAGTTCATATCCTCTTTCTTTACTTTCTCCACAGCACCAGATACGGAACGCTTGTTTCCTATGGCGTAACCCACAACAACAACATCATCCAGCCTTTGAACGTCTTCATCCAATGCAACATTAACCACCGAAAGATTCCCTATACTCACCTTCTTACTTACATAGCCAATATAAGAGAAGACTAATGCCGCTTTTCCATTTTGTACTTCCAGCACATAATTCCCGTTAAAGTCGGTTACCGTCCCGTTTTGGGTACCTTCCTCCAGCACGCTGACACCGATCATCGGTTCTCCTTGGGCATCTTTTACAACCCCGCTAATTTTCTTATTTTGTTGCTTTATTACCGCATGGATCTCTTTGTTCGCCTTCGCTTTGTAGATTATAATATGCTCATCTTTTATCTCATACGTCAATCCCTGTTTTCTCAGAACCTTATTCAAGACATTCTCGAGTGGCTCTTTGCTGACATCAACAGACAAAACCTCTTTCAAATTGACTTCACTACTTTTATAGATAATAGAATAACCAGATTGTTTTTCCAACTCACGGAACACTTGTTCTAAAGTAGTCTGATTCAGAGATAAATCAAGAACAACCGGAGACTCTGTGGCAGCTAATATATTACTCGTATTTAGTATTAAAAATAACATGCCGATTGCCATAACACGAACTATAAAGTATGGAACACCATACTTTACACGAATTCCTGTGTCTTTCTTCATGATAGATAAATTTAAATATTAACAATAACTAGAGGTCATTTCAAATAGCTTGGCTCCTACACTCTTTTCCAGATTTCACTTCATAGGCAAATGAATTTAAGTATTAAACGTTCTTGACTAGCTTGATTTTTCCATCCTTCTGAATATATGTCCATGAGCGTTGGTAAGATAACTTTTTAAGAATATCATCCAAACTCACGTGTTTCCGGAAACTTGCGACATATTTATCATACTTTATCGACTCGGAGTCTATCTCGATCCTCACGTTGAACCGCCTTTCCAATATGGTAGAGATTTCTGCCAACGTCTGATCCTTAAACACCAGAATACCGTCCTTCCAGCACGTATAATCTTCCGCATCCACCTCATGGCAATAGAGTTTACCTGTATGGCTATCTTTAATTACCTGCTGATTAGGAGATAATATCATATTCTCCTTGCCATGATCCGTCAATACTTGCACGGAACCTCTTTCCAAGGTCAACACGGCTTGGCGATCAGTATCATAAGCCTTGAAACTAAAACGGGTACCCAATACTTTCGCCGAGAATTGCTTCGTATGTACGATGAACGGGCTCTCCATCTTCTTCCTGACATCAAAGAATCCTTCACCCTGTAAGCACACTTCACGGTTATCGGAAAATTCGGCCGGATATGTCAAGCTAGATCCTCCATTCAACGTAACTTGAGTACCATCAGAAAGGGTGAGATGCGTGATAGCACCCTCCGGAACTTCCACGACAATAGGCGCTTGAGCCGTTAAGACCTGCCGACTATTGATGATTCCGATAGAAACGATTACAGAAGAAAGAATCAAGATTGCGATAGAAGCGGCCACCGGCCAATAACGGAATAGACGGGTTCTTCTAGTTGCCGTCAGATTATAACGACGTCCCAACTTCTCTTCCACCCGTTTGAAAACAGCCTCTTTTCCCTCCTCCGCTTCTTGAACGGATAAAGTGTGTTTCGCTTTTATCGCATTTAAAAGCTGTAAAATCAGCTTTATCTCTTTTTCTTGATTCTTTTGATTATCCACAATCATACACTTTTTACTTGTAGGAGCCACCTACATTTGATTAATGATTCTATAAATAAAGAGTATGGAAGTCTTTTTTACCTATAAAGGGTATCACGAGTTTAACATTCATTAAAACAACAGATGAATTCTCCTTTTAACGACATTGTAATATCGGCTCACCGCATCCAACATTTTCCGGATCGCGATATTCATTTGTTGCTCCACGGTTCCTTCCGTTATTGACAAGGCTTGAGCGATCTCTTTATGCTTCATTCGCTCTTCACGAGCCAATAAGAAGATTAATTTGCAGCGTTCGGGGAGTTCGGAAAGGGCTTTATTATATACCTCTGTCATCTCGGCGTCAAGCAGATCACTATCTACCTCATTCGTATCTATATACAAATCTATCGGTAGCTCATCAATGGATATGTTTTGGCGTTGATGCTCTTTCTGTTTCAAGTAATGGAAAGATTCGTTTCTACTGATGATAAATAACCAAGCGTTCAGGTCTTCTATATCAATCAATTCTTCCCTTCTTTTCCATAGGATACAGAATACCTCGGATACGACTTCCTCACGATCTTCCTTATTTGGCAGAAAATATCCCACAAAACGATTGACCGTGGCATATTGTATGTCAAACAACTCACGAAAAGAGGCATAATCTCCTTTTGCAACATGAGACAGTAGAGTTTTTAATATGAATTCGTTTTTCATTACGACTAGTCAAATCCATTGTCTTTCATAACAGATGGACTCATCTCTCTCCTTTTGTGACAAAAGTAATAAAAAACTGATAAACAAAAAGCCTTATCAAATATTTAGCTTCTTCTTAATAAGAGGGAAGCACTTATATATGATAAGGCCTATAAAAGATACAAGACTTACTAACTATAAGCTATGCTGGAACATCCAAGCCAGATAATCCGGTTCGGCGAAAGCGTTATCCCAACTGTTATGGTCTACACCGGGAAATTCCTTATAACGGACATCAGCTCCTGCTTTCTTCAATGCTTCATTAGCGTCACGGGAGAATTGTACATCGACTACGCTATCGGAGCCGCCATGATAAATACTGAAAGCCGTCTTGCCCTTAAAGTTTGCCAAACGTTGCAAATTTGCTCCACCACAGATCGGGGTGGCAGCGGCAAACAGGTTCGGGTAACGCATCACGATATCGAACGTGCCCATACCTCCCATTGATAGGCCGGTTACGTAAATGCGTTTCGTATCGACCTTACCTTCCGCTATATAACTATCCAATAATTCCTTGACGGCGGCCATCGATTGTGTGGCCGGAGCATTCAACGGATAGAAACGCTTTCCTTCTTTTCCGGCGTTCAATCCCTTATATTCAGACCAAGTCTTCTCAGCCGGGCATTGAGGCGCTATGATGATAGCCGGATATTTGGTTTGATTCTCGAAAGAAGCGAACATATCACCACCATGTACTAATTGGGCCTCATTATCCGACCCTCGTTCGCCCGCTCCGTGCAGGAACAGGATTACCGGGTATTTCTGCGCCGGATTATAATCTCGGGGATACAGAACCCGATAATTCAATTGATAACCATCACGAGCCGTAAACTGCTTTTTCAAAAAACTAGCCTTATCACCAGCATATCCAGCAATGGAGAGAAGAAGGCAAAGAGACAGAAAAAAAATACTTCTAAGTGTTTTCATAATCATATATTCAAATGTAAATACTATCTACTTAGATCGATAACTTCCGCAAATATAATTAAATAGTCTGTTAAGGCGTTGTATAATATCAAGATTAAACCAACTATTAGGACGTGAGCGGATTCGTTGGGATGCTTTAGATGTAGATTTGAGTTTGTCTATCATAGCAAATCCAGATAAATACCCGTTAGTAAGTAAATAATCGAATATTGTATGTATTTTGTAGAGACAGATTGTCCTATCTCTACAAAATACATTTGAAAATGATACCGAAAGATTATTGGGCTTCCTGTATTTTTGTCGCTTCTGATACACCGTTCTCGTTGAATGCCTCGATGGTGAAATAATAAGGCTGGTCGGTGGACAGACTCTTTAATAGTAATTCATTCTTTCCGTATAGGAGCCATGAATTGTATAGTTTATCGGGAGCGATACCCCAACGGATGTTGTAGCCTTGGCTGTTCTTGACAGCGTCCCAGGTAATCATCGCGTCACGGCGATCCGCTTGGCGAACGACCTTGAAGTTCTTCACCGTCGCAGGCTTCTTGCCCTCACCGATACCGAACACACGCAAGTCCGAGATCGCCAGATGAGGCGTCGGGACCTCTATATTCTTATAACGGACATAACGGACACGAGCCGGATTATCCACTTGTACATAATCATTCGGGACATCCTTATAATTATTCCGGCGATCCACCAACGTTACCCAATCCTGCCCGTCCAAAGAGCCTTCCACCGCATAACGGTGGCGTAAACCGGGAATACGTCCATACATATTCGATTGATGATCGTGATAATTCACTTGCACGGCATATACCATAGCGGGAGCCTCCAGATCGATCTCTACCCATTCGGTATCTCCATTCGTGCGAGCCATCCAGAATGTCTTACATTCCTCATCCGTCAAGTTGGCCGGAAGGAAATTGGCGGAAGTCTTGGGACGGTTCGATTCCGTGAATCCTTGCGCGGCGGGAGCGGAACCCTCCGCATACGAGGAAGCTTTCACCGGCTTTTTATAAGAAAGCAACATCCACCCCGTAAACTCTCCTTTCTTTCCCGGCTCGGCGGGAGCGTAATGCGGATAATCACCGAAGTTATTATCACAATACATAATGCCCTCCTTATCGAAGAAAGTAGGATACATGCAGAGGCGACGCTCCCAATTCACCGTAGCCGAGAGAGACATAGAGGCGAAATGCCAATAATTACCTCCCGGCCCCACCAAGGTACTTCCGTGTCCGGCACCATTCATGAAACCACCGGGCTTATAGCTTACCGGGTTATGCGATTGGTATTTATACGGACCTAATGGGGAATCCGCCACATAAACACCATCGGCATATACGTTGAATTCCGTACCGGGGGCGGCATACTGCATATAATATTTACCGTCGTGCTTGGTCAGCCAAGCACCTTCCATATAGCCCCCCAATACCGTATCGGTATGGTTCTCGCCAAAACGTTCCCAGCCATGCTTCGGCATATCCAAGCCGAAAAGCTCGACCGTCTCACCCTCGATCAAGAAACGGTCATCCTTATTCAGTTTCTTGCCCCGAAGCGGATAAACATTGGAAGAGCCCCAGAATAAATAAGCTTGCCCGTCATCATCGATGAATAAATCCGGGTCTTGTAGGTCGTGGAGTATAGCAGGAGTAGCGTTCCAATTACCCGATTTCGGATCATCGGTATAAAGAACGCTCATGGAGCCGGACGGATCACCCATCACATAAAGCACAGAATCCTTATAATTATGAGCGGCGGGAGCATTGGAACCCTGAGGATACCAGTTTTTACCGGGAGTGATAAAATCCCAGTTCAACAAATCTTTCGAATGCCAATAGCCATGCGAACGGGTTACGAACATATAATACTCGCCCCGGAATTCTACGACAGCGGGGTCCGCACCCGAACGGTAAGACAGGTTGTTCGATGAGTTATAAATCATATACGTATAATCCACATTAAGCGGATTACAATACGTATTCCCCCGCATGGATTGAGCGGTGGCGGAACCTCCGGAAGCAGCCAAGAACAGAGCGGAAAAGATATATTTTGATAATAGTCTCATGTTGATATGTATTAATTTTTACCGCAGAGAGAAAGAAGACTGATTCGCCTCGTCGGCAGAATTCAAGCCTACCCAAACCGTGAAATCACCCGGCTCGGCTTTCTTCTGCATATCGATACCATAGAAAGCCAGCAAAGCTTCGTCAATCGTGAAAGAGACTTGCTTCTTCTCGCCCGCTTTCAAAGTCACCTTCTCGAAACCTTTCAGCTCTTTAACCGGACGGGTCACGCTACCCGCCAAGTCGCGGATATACATCTGGACGACCGTCTCGCCATCCACCTTACCCGTATTCTCTACCTCAGCCGTTACCGTGATCTTGCCCCCTTTCGTGAAAGAGTTCTGATCCAGCTTCATAGAGTTCACGGCGAAAGTCGTATAGCTCAAGCCATAACCGAACGGATACAACGGTGTGTTAGGCACATCCATATATCTGGATTTATAATCCGTATCCGGAGCTTCCGGAGGAATCGGGCGGCCTGTCGGTTTCTGATTGTAATACAGAGGCAATTGACCTACCGTACGAGGGAAAGACATCGTCAGGCGAGCGGACGGATTATAATCGCCACTGATCACATCAGCCATACCATGACCCGCCATCGTACCCAGATACCAAGCCTCCAAGATACCGTCGACATGCTGATCCTCCCAAGAAAGATCCAAAGGACGTCCGTTCACCAAGATCAAACCAAGAGGTTTACCCGTCTTTTTCAATTCTTTCAACAAGGCTTGTTGAGCACCCGGCAATTTCAAGTCCGTACGGCAAGCGGCCTCACCACTCCAGTTGAAATCCTCGCCCATAGCCGCCAATACGATATCCGCACGGCGAGCCGTAGCGATCGCCTCAGCGAATTTAGATGAATCATCAGTCAAGAGATCACATCCCTCGGCATAAATGAACTTCACGTTCGTACCGGCATATTTCTCGGTCAGACCCTCGAACAAAGAGATACTCTCCTCACGCTCACCCCGGCCGGCCCACTCGCCATTCTGGTTGATCTTATCTTTTACCATCGGGCCGATCAAGGCTACCGTAATATTCTTATCCTTCGAGATCGGGAAGAAGTTATTATCATTCTTCAAAAGGACGATCGAGCGAGCGGAAGTCTCACGAGCCTCTTGCAAGAACTCCGGCTTCATGATCGTATTCTTCTCACGCTCATTGTCCAAGTAACGATATGGATCATCGAACAAACCCAAGAGGAACTTCATTTCCAAGATGCTCGCCACGGCACGGTCGATATTCTCTTCCGAGACTTTACCCTCTTTCACGGATTGTACAAGATGTTGACTATAAATACCCCCTGTCATATCCATATCGATGCCAGCGTTCGCGGCCAGTTCTCCCGCCTCCTTATCATTTCGCACGATACTATGGGCTACCATCTCATTGATACCGGTATAATCGGTAACCACGAAACCATTGAAGCCCCAGTCCTTACGTAACAGGTCGGTCATCAACCATTTATTACCCGTGCTGGGCACTCCGTTGATCTCATTGAAGGAGGCCATGAACGTAGCGACTCCCGCTTCCTTTGCCGCTAAATAAGGCGGCATATAATAATTCATCAATGTATTTTGCGACAACTCGGACGTATTATAATCACGTCCGGCCTCAGCGGCCCCATAAGCGGCAAAGTGCTTGCAACAAGCCAAGACCGTATTCACGTCGGCCAACGAACGCCAATCGTTTCCTCCTTGGAAACCCTCGACACGGGCCTTCGCGATCAAGCTTCCCAAATACGGGTCCTCACCGGCACCTTCCATTACACGTCCCCAACGGGCATCCCGGGAGATATCCACCATCGGGGCGAACGTCCAAGCGATACCGGAAGCGCTCGCCTCATCCGCCGCGATCGCCGCGCTTTTACGCATCCGCTCCAAATCCCAAGAGCAGGATTCCGCCAACGGC